>Ga0224501_10003694_pt1 | contig 12081 bp, 8 predicted proteins | sample SF_Oct11_sed_USG_4_FD_169105 | JGI IMG/M metagenome (GOLD analysis project Ga0224501, IMG submission 169105) | Sediment microbial communities from San Francisco Bay, California, United States - SF_Oct11_sed_USGS_8_1 | ecosystem: Environmental > Aquatic > Marine > Sediment | place: USA... | reverse complement strand
ACACACACACCTATGAGAACCTAGCAAATGGGGGGGGGGGCAAAGAACATCCTAGCCTTGAGATAGGCACTCGCCATGTGAATGTTTCATTCAACATGTAAAGCTTCCTGACTAAAACCCGGTTGCCTAGTTAATTCTATTACAAATTCAACGGACCGTGGGTTTCTGAATCTCTAGTCCCAAATCCTCTGAGGGCTCTATAGCGGACAAACATTTTGATATACTTTCTCCTTGTAGTGGCTGAAGGCAGGCAGGAGAAGCTACGCAGAGACCATGAGGTTAATCAAAATGGAACCATTGGCGGAGTTATGCTGCAGATGTTGTGGCTGAGGTAGGAAATAGTCATTGTGGGTAAACAGAACGCGTACCATGATGGGGAACCATTATTAATTTTGACACACTGCCAAGCACTATATAAGCCTCGCAGAAACCAAAAGGTCCTAGTGCCCTGCCAGCAACATTACGGTGATTGTTATGGCTGAGCCCACCTGAACCTGTCAAATATGAAGGTGCACCCACCAGCAGCCCATACTGACAGTCTGCCAAGCTCAAGTGATAGTGTCAAGTAAATGAAACTCACACTTCGGTGAGGTTTTAATGGGACAGGTATATGAACCGGCACGAATACCATTGCCTGGAATATTGGATTTTAATGTGGAGTTGACCCCTCCTTGACCAATTACGATAAAGCATCATGCTATGAGCTAGCTCCTCACTGTTCGACCTTGAACCTGTCTTGAGATGATTTGCCACATTTACTGATGGTTCAGAGCCTATCTGCTTTATGTTAACCCATGATTCACTTCGTCAATTTTATTTAGCCATGTCGGGCGGCTGCCAGACTTGCGGCGGTCAAGGTCATATTGAACGGATTGGATTTTTCAGCTAGATTCTCTGCATTGAGAACTGCCCAGCAACTATTTTATAGTGGGTCACTTAATAGACAGACCCACATTTGTCCGATCTGCTACGGATGTCCAACAGATTGGGCAGTCATGCCGACCACTTTTATCTCGTCTCCAGTCTGGTACTCGGATTGCTGTGCGAGTTTAGCTGATTTCGTCTACAGGTTGAGTGAGATAACAGCATAAGGTTCCTCTAAACATAGTGGCATATTTGAATGAAAAAATTCAATGATGGGTAAACTTTCTCGTAACCCAGTCAAGCCTGAGGACGTCAAATGATGTCATACATTGGTCCTCCCACAAGCCCGAGGAAACCAAAAGCATCAAAACGACGTCCTAATTTTACACCAAAAAAAGTCAACAGCGTAAATGGCAACGGCGTCTGGAAACACAATTTTGGTATTATCGATTGGATCAATGTTCAAGGAAACAGCAGCCGAGGTATCCATTTGCCATGAAAAGGGCATTCCAATCCCTAGTCAAAGTCCAGATCGGAGTTAGCCAGCGGCAAGCAGACCGGAGTAAGACAGCGGCCAGCAGACCGGAGTTAGACAGTGGCCAGCAGACCGAAGTTAGACAGCGGCCAGCAATCCGGAGTTAGACAGCGGCCAGCAAACCGGAGTTTGACAGCAATCAGCAGACAGGAGTTAAACAGCGGCCAGCAGACTGGAGTTAGACAGCGGCCAGCAGACCAAAGTTAGACAGCGGTCAGTAGACCGGAGTTAGACAGCGGCCAGCAGACTGGACCCATGCTGAACTAGTTTAATGTTTGATATCCAGGTCAATTGACACAGGCGAGTGCCATTCCAAAAAACCTATTGGCAAATCCCCTGTGGCCACACGAGAATATTCCAAAATAATTTTCCCTTTGCTGCAGATTTACGAATTTGAATATTAGGGAGAGTTCCATCAGGGAAATTCTAGAGTGCCACGCACCAGATGTTTATGGCTGTGCAGCAAAAAAGATTGTAGCAGAACACGAACAGACAAGAGATCCTATGTCATTTCGACAGGTGAGCATCGGTTCGGTCCTGGATTAGTTATCTCTCATATTATCACACCTGAACAATATCAAAGCTTTCCTTTTTATTAGATGAGAATATAATACAAGGCCTTATTCACTCCCAGGAACACAAATGGCTTTATGGTTTTGCTGATTATAAGGCCAAGAAATCCCGGTTTCACAATCTTCTTGATCATATAATTGAGCACAACCGGATGAATGATTATCACACAAAGGATGTTTGGGGAAAAATAAATGAGGTAAGTCAGCCTGATATCTGTATCCGTATCTTGCTCACACATGTAATGTTCCGTTGCATTTAGGGTATGGAATTACAAATCTGGTGCTCAATCCTGGATGAGTTTGTCCAGCAGTTTCAAATGTTTCATGTAAAACAGTCTCAGGCCGGGGTACATTGTTAAACAAGCTTCCACGCATTAGTTACCTCACCAGTCCACCTACTACCCCAGCACAAAGCCTTGAGGCATCTCAGGAATATGTTCACGAAATTAGTTGGAGTGGACTTGTCCCTCTCATATGCTCATATTTCTTTGCATCAATCTTGCTGAGCCACCATTTGCAAATCGGCTGTACAGTTTGTCACTCAGTAACCAAGAGTTTAATTGTGATCAGAAATTGACTGACTCAGATCTTGCAATTAGAGCACTCAAGACACCCACCACAAATTTGAAACCCAGCCCAGATCAACACTACAGTATGGGCTTACTGCTCTGGGGTTCTCTTTCTGTCAAGTTTTTGGGCCTTTTTCCAGAAGAATTTTTCTATCGACCATTTGATCTGCGTGGACTGTGTAAGACAGCCCTAGCTTCTAGATTCTGACCGACCAATGGTCTTTGCTTCTTTTTGCAGGCTATGCTGTTGTTGTTGGGGCTTGCGGAGATGGTAGTTACTTTGGGAAACGATGTGATAAACCTTATGCTAGAACTCTTCAACATGATGAACACGTATATTGCAAGTGCTAAGCTCGACGACTGGATACGCACTCATTCTGGATTTGGGGTCAGGACCTTTTGTGTCTGCGGGCTAAAACTGTAAATATTTGTAGTCACTTGAGATAACCCCAGACCTAGGAAAAGAAGGCGGGATCAAAGCACTTTTGAATAGCTCAATTATGATCATCCAATTAAAATTGCTCTTCTGCTGCTGGGTTTATACATGGATGTTCATCAAGGAGTCCCTGATTGACGATTGACTCTCTCGACGAAAGAAATTCGTATTGAGCGGCGACGATTGTCGTTCATGTTCCCAAAACATCAGGAGAGCTCATGCATATCCGTGGAGTCTCGATACAATGCGGGATGTTAGTGCGGTTATAAGAGTCACACGATGTAAGTTTCCCGGCATGAACATCAAAATAAAAACTGGTAAATCGAGATGAACATTGAACGAATGTTTCATGTCAATCTTGGTTCGACGCCGTGCGCTGCCACATAATTTTCATTCATCATCGCTGCGTGAATTATCGATGAAGGGTTCCATCGACAGGCTTCCATGTATAATCCCAGCATGTGACGGCGCCACTGCTCTAGCACGCCGATTGCAACAAGAGAGTTCTACCCATGTCCCGATGCCCAAAAGGTCACTTGCCGGATTCGAATGGGCGCCTTCTGCTACAAAGCATCAGCGACTATTTTATGTTTGCTATTCTATGTGATGTTACCAAAGCAGAACTAGTAGATCTACAGTTAAAGTTGCTGGTACTCTAACATCCATCCAAATATACCAATGAGGATAGATCAATAATAAGAGTCTGCTTGATGTACGTAGTTCTATATTCCGGATCTGATGTTTCCAATGGGTAACCCGAGTACAATATTTACAGGGAGCATACTGTGTGAAGCCGGTGGAAAAATTTAATACAAAGCACCCAAGGTCAGAACTACACACTGCCAGGTTGACACCAGTGGTGATGCCTCAAAAGCTCAAACTGAAAACGATGCCCTAGAGAAATTACCCTCTTTGAAAATCTGTATGACCCCATCAAGGCATCACCTCTTCAAATGAAACAACATAGTTAGTTTCTGAGAAGGGGTCTAATTCTCGAGGGGTGCCAATACCAATAAATGGTCAGCCTTAGGAACTTAGCTAGCAATAGCGGTGAATTTGCAACTGCCTGATGTACGAGGTGGCTGAAAAAAAGGATTAGGCTAAATGAGGGGCGGCCCAATCATGGATAGATTCGACGCATAGCGTTAGTGACTGTAGTTAGACCAGCACCGGTGTGAGAATGTGAGCAGTTGTTGCGATGTTCGCGTTCAAAATCCTTCACGAGCGCTGGATTTATGAATTTAAGCAGCCATCGACCATCTTGACTGGAGAAGTTTTAGGTACGCAGCGTGAGAACCAATGCAAATAAAAATCATTGCTAGTGACAGTCATTGGTAACAGTCTCTATTAGAGGCCGAGGACTGTAAGCAATCGCCTGTAGCCCAAGCCCAGGGATGCGCCGTAGGATCTTTTAGACAGTTCGTTTTCTAACCGTTCGGCGGTCACAATCTGTTTGTGCTGGGCACATAGTTTCCTTTCGTGCCATATACTTCTGATGGCACCCACCGTTCATTGAGGATGTAGTTGCTTGCGATATGTGATGCTGGCAGGATTCAGTCCAGTCAGCGAAACCTCATCTGGGCACCTCTTAACAAAACTGCAGTAGGTTGCCAGTCGTGGAAATTGGCTTTAATTCAATGGCCAGGATTTCGATAAGTAAATAACAGCTAGAGTCTTCACCAAATTTCAAACCTAGATCATCGCGTACTCGCTGAGACGTCAAAATGCATTATCAGGGCGTCCCTAGTCTAGACCAAGAAAACAAGCTATATACTTTTCATTAAGCCTGTGTTAGCTGATAAATGAGTTGAGACATCAAATCATATGTTGTTGTTATCTCGGTTTTTGAAGATAAAATTCTCCGAGAGATCGGGTTCAAAATGATCTTTATTCATATCGAGGTTTCGGTCATCGGTCACCTGGTGTCGACTCTAATACGGACTCCCAGCATAGTTTAACCAATAGATCAGTAATTCTATTGTCAACTGCATCTAAAGATGTGTATTCATATGCAAACTTTCCCATCTAGTGGACAGAATATGCTGGACAACCGAATACTAGGCTCAGTTTCAGTCTCACCAAGTGACTGACTAACCCAGTGACTATCCCAGCGTGGCTCACCTCTCTAGCGTTTTGCTGACTCATCGAGTGGCGCTTGAGTCTACCTGTGGCTCTGGCTCTGGCTATTATTTGTCGGTTATCTAGGGTGTTAAAAGTGGGAATTTCAGAAATTATTAATAAACTATTTCTTGTGATCTAATGGATCTCGTTAGCATTCAATTCCAGTGTCAGTAAGTCACTGAGTGACTAGTAGTAGTACTAGTAGCAATGCAATGAGTGAACGAATGCGTAACACAAGCAAAACTTGGCAGCTTGCGCCGACATACTCTTAACATTTAGTGGGTGGTAGTAGAAATGCGACGACTGCTGGTGAAATTACTCACTAGCTGAGAGTACTAACTAATGCAGTTCACTAGATTTTATGACAGACAGCTCCTTAATTGGCGCGGTGGGACTAGCTCGACCAGAAAACCATAGGCAATATCGCAGTCCAAAATGCCGGACTGTGCATGCGCGGCATGAGTTAGAGTCCGCGGACTCAAGATGACCTGCATGGCTGTTATTAGCAACAGTTGTAATGCTGCGTACCTACAACTGCAAAAGACCTCCAATCAAGATGGCAGCCGGCTGCGTAAATTTGCAAATTTACCGCTCCTGAAAGATGTTGAGCGCGGACATCGCAATGACCACTCACATTATGCCACACCAACTGTATCCCGAGCTGTGTCGAATCTATTTGTTTATGAAGCGTAGTCCTTATTTCTAGCCACTCCAAACATCGGGCAATGGGGGAATCTGCTGCTATTGCTAGCTGACTGCGTTTGCTACGCTTCGCACCAACTTTCTGTTGGGAGCATTTGGGTCGCCGGTCAGGCAGCTGAATTCCTACTTCCAGCCTTCCTTGTATTAGGCAATTCACAAATGTTGCTAACTCTGTTTGCAAAAGACTGCGGATTTACAGGTGCTGGCAGCCCTCTTGAACTAAACCCTTTCTCAGAAACTAACTACATTTTTCCATTCGAAACGGTGGGCAGCTCACACATTCTTCGTCTGTTAGACCAACCAAACATGTTTAGTCTACATTATCTAGAGTAGAACTATAGCCCAGGCTTAATTTGTGAATGGAACCCCATCACTTGATCTTGACGATAAATCTGACTCTAAACACCAACAAAGGCCAGATTTATAAATGAACAGGGCAGTTTTGACAATTTGTTTCACAACTTTAACACCCAAATCACACGGACAACCTAATTTGGTAATGTAGGCACATACCAGCCTATCAACCGGTTGGGGTTTTGCACATCATATGACCAGCAGAAAATGTGTCTGTTTCGGCGAGTGAAGTTTGGAAACAAATGTTGACTACCAACCCAATTTGCTTCGTTGCAGGAGCGCAGAGCCTTTCTTTGTTTGCCGATGTGGAAAGCCGCTTTCTATACAATCATGTTATCATCATCATAGAGGATCAGTGACTGGGGTGGTGATGCAGATGATTGGCCAAAGGTCAGTCACTTTTGAGCCATACCCAAAACCTTGGTGGCAATAGTTTGTAGAGCAAATGTAGCATTTTTACATTTGATAGCAATTTGTAAAGCTCCCCGTTTATGGAATATGGTAATCGCATTAAATCCAGCTTTCCGCCCTTTAATGCAAGTGTAGCTCCTGGCGCAACACGGGTGTGTTGGTGCGCGACAAGACTGCCACTTAAACCTCCTTGCAGATAAAACCTTTATGATACAGGGTGCAGAATCTGGAAATGAATCACAAGAAAGCTATGAGGGTTATGGGGTCAAAACCGCCGGAGAGTATATGCTGTGCGGCGATGAGGATTGTGAAAGAATATGAACAGAAGAAAAGAGGAAATGTTCTGCCCTCAGAAAAATTTCAAAAGGTAAGGAACCTTGCGATAACCTCCCGTGTCTGTATTTATGTATTTATCAGTAAGTGTGCTCCGATATCATAAGATCAAGATAGAATGAAGCTTACAAGACTAATATATAGTTGGTTACACAAAGCTAATATCAGCAGAGCAAGAACACATCGTCTGTTCGTGGTTGGACTTCAGCCTTCTTCTTCGCCGTCCACACATTTTTTGTGTGGAGTCATTGAGGGAGATTGAGTAATTTTCTGCCACGCTGCCTCAGGATGAGTTGGTAGAGTGTGATCAGCCAGTGAAAAAGCCTCGAAGTACTCCGCCGTGGCTGAAAATTGAACCCGAACAACAGGGAGTGAACTATCCCACTGGGCTATCATGACTGCCTTGACTCCTCAAGGTCTCACAAAACACATAATGCTGATTATGTGGTGCTATTGGGCATTTTTTGACACAACATCAAAGCCCTAACGTGTCAGACAAAAGCGGGCTCTATCTTCACTATAGTTCGGTCAGCCGGCGCTTTAGCCAGATAGACCGCAAACTTGCGAATTCATAAATTCGCATTGGCAATTAAACCAAAAGCAAGACTCCAACGCTTTAGTCTGTCCAGTGACAATAAGGAAGCGACAACCAACGAAGCTAGGAATCCCAGGATTGACCGATCAAAGAGCAGGTTGGTCTCAAGCGTGTGCCTTTGAGAATGGTCACTTTCATGTTAGCCTGTCTTAGCAGGATCATAGGGAAATTGTGCTTAGGATGTCAAACCTATATCGATCTTGCCTCAGATATGCCAAATGATACAAAAATGCATGCCAAATTTGCCGAATGAGTGACAAAATTGGTACTAATTAGAATTTGTAAATGGTACAAAGTTTCAAATGTAGTAAACTAGTTGTTTATGATGGGTGACTCCGTAACTGGCGGGGCGGAACTAGCTCGACCTGAGAATCGTACACAATTGCAGTCCAAAATGCCCGACTGCGCATGCACGACATGAGTTAGAGCCCACGAACTCTTAAGACAATGTACGTGGCTGCCCATAGCAACTGTTGCCTGTGCTGCACCTCCAACTGCAAAAGAGCATTGACAGGCTTCCTCTCAAGACGCCCCAGCTGAGAAAATTTGCAATTTCAGCATTTTGGAAAGGTTTCGCTTGAGGACTCCGCTACGTTCACTCGCATTCTCGTACAGGTGTTGTTCGCATTTAGAGCAAACCTTCACTAATACTGCACCAACTTTCTATCGAGATGATTTACATCTGTCTGCGATTGGTCCACTGGTCAGGTAGCATAATTCCTATTTCAGCCACTCGGTACATCGGGTATCGAGGAATTCGTCGATAATCCTGAATACGTTTGCGAAAGGCTGTGCATTTACTGGTATTGGCACCCCTCTTGTATTAGACCCCTTCTCAGAAACTAACTACATTTCTTTTTCTTCGAAGAGGTGATAAACCATATTTTGTGTCAAAAATACAAAATATGATGTTTGGAGACAGTGTGGCCGCCGATTGATTCGAGAGTTTTTTACCATTTCTTAAAACTTTAATGGTCATCATCTGCCTCTATTGCCGGTTGATTCAGACGTGTTCTTGTTTATCAAACAATATGACATATGAGATGCTAAATACCACATGATCCACTAGAACTGTGCAAATATGCAGCAGATGGGACTAATTAAACATAGTAACGGTCAATGAGAAACCAGCGCCTTTCTCATAAGATTTTGACGGGTTTGAAGGGGTACTCTACTGACTGTATATAAATTAGAGTGCATATCATTCAGATAAGAATGAGCCGCTTAGATAGTTTCTGCTATAAAGTGTTCTCTGCTGCCTATAAAATAAGGTCTAAGTCAGTGCCACGTTTCTATGCCGTTCGTTTATACCATGAAGCCCTCCAGCTGCCACCTGTTGTCATTAGTGTTGATGGCCTTCCATTGGTTGTTTGGGGTCAGGTTCCATATAAGTATTCCTGCTTTCTTTCGAAAAGGGTTATTTTCCTGCTTACTGACTTATCGTAGGCAACCGCCATCCGGTACATAAATGCAGTTTACAGCCATGATCGCGTGTGAGGACACCTTTGCGGAACAGGCCCATGGCATTCTGACTCCTCCCCAACCAGGGCGTCAACATATTTTTCCGCCACGGAACCAGCGGTAGTCACTTTGTTTTAATGCATGTTGACTAATCACTATTGTGTTTCTGTCATATTGCCAATGCATTGGATCACCGGCAGGGCAATGCACAACTAATATTTGCTTGTCTGGAAATGCCTATTATTAAGTTCTCCTCAGTGTTAATCACAGGGTGGTCAGATTTAATTTACTGCTAGGAGATGAAATGGTTGTTTGACTACACAACTGAACATGCTAAGGACATATATCGCTATATTCTGAAGCGCATAATCCCAGTGAAACAGCTTAACCAATCCACTGTGTGTAAGGACGACATCTGGAAACAGATTCATGAGGTGAGCGAGTGTAATAAGCTGGCTATGCTGACATCACTTACAGTAAACGAGCAGGAATGTGACTTTCAGTGGGTGTTCAATGGTCTAGTGAAAGGGGAGGGCTCTCCAGCAAGGCAGCTCACAAAGTTTGCATGTATTGCTGATGATGTCAAAAAACCGCAATTGCACAACTCGGGATCCAAGAGCTTGCCACGAGCTACTTGGCAGTTAAGAGAGGAAGCCTGAGCATTTCATAGTGACTTTGGTCACCATGGCTAATGAGCGTGGGTGACTATGAGTCCAAAAGGACAGTTATTAAAGACAGGACTCAGTTCCAAGAGACCGGTTGCTAAAAAATGACAGAGTACCTCGTCGTATGGTTTGGTGCGCAAAATAGTAGAACACAGGGTTTTCCCTGCATAGCAGACATTTCTAGCTGACTCAAGACATCAAGAGAACACCGCATGCCTTAGCCACTAGCATCAGCCAACCTGAATTTTGCAGCACTTTTCTGGCTAAACTAGTGAAAGCCAGTTAGCACCCTAAAGTAGGAACTGGCCTGGCAAACTAAACCCAGAGCTAATTGGTGCATCAAAGAAATGAGCTCTAAAGTCCCCATTCATGAATAGGCTCATTGAGCGATTAGGGATCGGGTCATCGTCAAATGTATAAGATTTCACATTGGATGCGGATGTCACTGATCCAACTTGAAAAGATCAGTCGCTACCTTATCTCTACTGCTCTTGCGAACAGGCTCACTCTACATGAAATCAAGTAGTAACACACAATGGAGGCAGACTGTTGACACATCAATGCCGTTCATGTCATGAAAATGGGTCGAATGAGCTAAAATTCTTGTTGGTCAGTTCAGTTGTACTGTTTGTTTTTTTCTAGTCAATGTTATTCACACTAGAACTGGCGGATATGGTTATTGGCTTGAAGAGAACGGACACAGGGCTTGTGGAACTACTTGTGCAAACCTGTGGCGAGTTTTTTAGCGATTCCAAGCTTGATGAATGGATCTTCAAAGATATATCATGGGGGGTAAAATACTTGGTTCATAGACAAACAATGGGCCTAATATTTCAAACACACCAAGGTGTGCAAGCTCACTGCTGAGCATTGATTTACTTCCTGTGGAGACTAGTTTCTTCACATTTGACTGTCATCCTCACTATTACGGTAAAGCTCCTTAGTTTCTACACCAGCTGAGACCCAGCCCGGACGACAGCGGGTAGGTCAATATTAATGTTGCGCTGCCTAGTGAGGCTTATTAATGTTGCGCTGCATAGTGAGGCTTGTCGGTGCCTAGTGAGGCTTGTCGGTCGTGTTTTCAGCTCTAGGACAAAACTAAGGAGCTAACAGACGCAGCTGGAGCCTGCTATGTCAGGCACTCAATCTCAGGTCCTCGTTGGTGCACATTCAGTATGTTTTTTCCCACTGCTAAAAGGATGCGATTTCACATTGCTTGGAGCAATAGTGAATCCTCTTTTGTCAAAAAAAGTAAATACCATAATTTAAATCGCTCAAACTGTTGAAATTGCCAAATCTTACGAACATGATGGATTGATGCACTCTGACCTATATCACTGTACAAGAATGGTACTGCTGCACACCCACTGAGGGGAAAAACTGCACTCTTTCAACCGGTGCGTGTGTGCGCGCGCGTGTGTGAGTGGGGTGAGTTGGGCTTCCTGAGTCTTCAGGTCTCTCCAGCAAACTTGTCGGTTTTACTTTTTACAGCCCCATGATCACACGTGTATGCTCTGGATTCCCATGTGAATGGATCAATCACCTGATTACAATGATTACAGGGGGCATACTGTGTTGCATATGCGGGTAAAACTAATCAGTGGAACCGGTGAGGAAATTTAATCTTAATCCCGTGTCATTATATGTAACCATCTACACCCTCAATTCGATAATAGGCCAGTGTACCGCTACCGGATACCATAAAAACACACCAAAGGCATTTCGCCAGGGCCTGTACACTCATTCTGAAGTTTTTGTTAGGCAAAAGGTGTTTGCAGATTGACAACCAGGTACAATTCATATTAGGTATCAGTAAAAAAACAATGCACTCAAAATTTTATCTTCGTTGAAAGACACACTCTATCTTCATTCATGTGAGTCAATTTATGCGTGTGTTTGTACCCTTTAGTGCAAACTGGTCAGAGAGAACACTCTTGATGCCTAGCTGCTCTGAAAAGATCACCTGTGGAATGATATATTAGTGGCTTGGTAAACAGATCACCTGTGGAATGATATATTAGTGGCTTGGTAAACAGATTACTCTCGAGCCTCCCGAATGTGGCAGGTTTTCGTCTTGGAAATACATCTATATCTAAAAAATGCTTAGATTTCTGATTGAATAATGGTAAAACTTTCCTTCTTGCAGTGGGGCTTCTCGTTACTTTGCATGCCGATGCACCAACTGGAGGTAAGAATATAGTTGCTCACCCAAAAGTATACTCATTACTATATAGGGCACTACACACTATCTGTAGAAATTTTAACTCGTCCCGATTCAGGCACTGGGGCACACATTGATGAACATTGATATTGAGGTTCATAGTGAGGTTTGTTTGCCTTGTCGAGCTAGATTTACCATGAAGAGCTCAGATTCACGAAGAGGCTCATAGAAATTCGAACTCAGGTCCTCTTTCCAGCGGGGTTTGCGCCCAAGACTAAGCTCTAAGTGCTAAGCTCTATATA
>Ga0224501_10003693_pt1 | contig 12082 bp, 6 predicted proteins | sample SF_Oct11_sed_USG_4_FD_169105 | JGI IMG/M metagenome (GOLD analysis project Ga0224501, IMG submission 169105) | Sediment microbial communities from San Francisco Bay, California, United States - SF_Oct11_sed_USGS_8_1 | ecosystem: Environmental > Aquatic > Marine > Sediment | place: USA... | reverse complement strand
GCTTCCCTGTACAGGAAGTTGCATCATTTGTGCAGAGTGTCTTTGATAACATGGTGTAGGCGAGGGATAGCTACTAGTAGTAGAACTAGGACTAGATGGTGGAGAGGGAATCCTCACTGATATAGGCTGGCCAGGGAGCTCAACTCTTCTGGTATCTGTGAATCCTGAAATAAAAAAAAGGGACCGTTAGTATTGATATACAAAGAGAGACTATGTCACTATCCATTGCTTAGTTACAGGCATTCATCTGTGCTAATACTGTGTCTGGAAGGATGTGTACTAAAGTGTCTAACTACTTGAAACATTTATTAGAGCCTAGTAAATGCTAACCCATAGACACACCTTGTGATTGAACTTGTCTCTTGATGTCCCGGATAGTGTTTACAGCCAGTTCTAATATGTCAGCTTTCTCTAGTTTACTCTGTCCATTTCTGCTGTCTACTAGCAGATTCTGTAACTCATCTAGACATCTGTTCATTCTCTCTCTTCTCCTCTTTTCTACTAAGGGCTTGTTCGTCTGTAAAATGATAATGGCAATGTTAACATGAGTTCACCAGTCAATAACTGCATTTGCACCCAAATCTATAGCAAATTTATATAGCATAATGTAATCAGAATGCGTTTCTTACCTTTCGTCTGATCTTAGCATCTTCTGACCGGCAGCTTAATATGTTGTTTGAGTGATGAGCCATATTAGAAGTTCCAATGTTGTTTCGCTCTAGTTTTAGTCTGATAGGATTGGAATTAGCCAAGCTCCTTTATAGTTTGGCATGCCAGCCAGCAACAAGTGTGCCTAACTCATTAGCCAACCAAATGAGGTCTGATCCTCTAAAGACTAACCCTATTGGCTACACTAAGCGCTAAGCCACACCCAGAAGTGTGCTGGCAGACCTGTAATCTATTTACACTATAAAGATGAAGTTGAGATAACGACTCAAGTATGTGATTTTCTGTGGGAAAAGTTGAGGTTCCCATGAAGCAAGTCCCTAGAGGCCAGCTGCTCCCAGTAACTGGCCAATCGGTATAGTCGTACAATAGAGATAGCAGTCAAGTGGCTCGGGGACACTTGAGCCTTTTATCTCAAGACTCTTTGGTTTAAAGATGTACAGTCAGAATTATACCGCCAAATCGTATTTGAAGTGTTTTTAGAGAAACGGCAACCCATTAGACTACCTCAGTAGATAAGTATTAGCTCTTCCCACGCTGACTGTAAATAACTGGTTGCCTCTGTAAACAAACACATATTCTGAGAAACTTTATCAGCATCCTCAAGGTGTAAAGATGATATCGAGTATGGTTAGGTGTCACTTTGCACATTACTCTCCCAGGAGGAGGTATGATTATGTGGTATTCAGACCTGCTGCCTCTAATTAGCAGCATGTCAGACAGTAGAAATGGCGGGAACTGGAGGGCTTGTTCAAGCAGGCATTTTACATTGTTCATTATCACTCATCTGGCCGTTGCTTTTTATTGTTCTATGCTGGCACTTGGTCATCCTATTAAGCTGACTTCTGAAGCTGGTTTGGAAACAGTAGGAGAAATAAATTGTGTCAAGAGATCGCAGGCTCATAGGGAGAGTTCGGAATGGCCAGGGCTTAAACCCAGGATCTATCAATTATGAACCAAGAGATCTACACACTAAGCTGTCAAACTCTTGTCGATATCCTTTCAAGGGAACACACCATTAAGAAAAGATGATGAAGCAGTGCTCTAGTATGTTTTTCGAGTTAGTTGGTAACCTATACGGAGTTTTGGAGGTTATTGGTTAACAGGGAGACTTCGTTGGAGCTCAGGAGTGAATAAATACAAGGTCAGATGTCTAACCTGATACCATCATAGCGATCCAAACCCACAACTTCCAGCACCCAAGTCACTCATTCTAGCGGAGTAGTTGTCGAAGATGATTACAGTTAGTGATTATGAAATAAAACCTGGTTTGTTTTATCTTCCATCAGGCAGCGATAGGTTTGGTTTGTCTGATGCGTAAAGGCAGTGTCATACTGCTGGGGCGGATCATGGGGAGTTGTCCTGAAGTACGCTCCCGAAACAACACCTAACCAGTGACAATGTGTCACTGGCCTGGCACACTGTTCAGCTGGTGGCCTACGTATGACTACCACTGTGTGCAGGTGGCATGCGTGGTGGCCGAAAGGGGAGCGCACACGTTGACCTCAGCACCAGACGCATATATAATAAAGCACACTTGAAACATCTGAAGCTCCTATGGGTGGTTCTTTATAAGCCGGATGAGAATCTCTGAAGAGTGAGGACTTATCTTAAGACAGGATCATGTTTTTCACGCGGGTGGCATGATCTAAGGCACTGATTACAGATTTATTCACCATAAATGTTAAGATGGCATATAGAGTGTGAAGCTATATGATGCGATGGGTATCAGCTCAGAACACCCTTCAGGCAAGTGTTATAGAGGCTTAACTCAGATAAAATCTGTGTTTCATCTTGATACGGAGGACCTCCATGAATGCAATGGTATTCACGGTATACCTGATGGCAGACAGAGCGGAAAAATTGCTAAAGGCTGAAATATTTTTCATAATTCATTCAAATACATGTTAAACGTGTGCCTGGTTTCGGAACGTTACACTCTTGAAGCTCTAATCCATTTGGCGTTTATTCTTCAGTACAAAAAAGATCAGACGAAGTTCGGGAGGTATGTTTACAGATGACTGTTGAGACCAACTCCGCATATTGCATCCATACTCAATTTCTGTCTCCATTTTGCGAATGATATTTTATGAAAATACTCAGATGTATACTCTCCACAGATGTATACTCTCCACAGATGTATACTCTCCACAGATGTATACTCTCCACAGACGTATACTCCCCACAGATGTATACTCTCCACAGATTGTTGCGAAGGCCATGGCAATACTATTTCCTCTGCCACTTTTGCTGTGTTGTCTAACAGGCCGCTTGATCAGATGTACATGTACTTCCTTTCCCATTTTCTATATTATTTTCATTCTACTATGCTGGCAGTCGGCTGTCCAATTTACTGGATCTTCTGAGGCTAGCTCTGGAGCAGTAGCAGCAAAGAATTATACTAGGAGCTCATACTTGCAGTGGGAGACATTTAACACATGCTGCAGTGACAAAAACCCCTACACAATGTTAAGCTATGCGCTCTAGCACAGAATTACTCTGCTATCTCGAGTGCACTGTAGAGAAATCATCATAAGCTGTGACAGATAAAGGTACAATCGCAACTATCATTACTACAATCCGGAACATCCGGAACAAAGTTGATACTTTTGATTTTATTTGTCTACTTCAACCCCGATGTTTCTTGACACCGATAATTTTTTTGACAATGATGGGCAAATCCACACACAATACTCCTATATAATTTTCCACTTGGACCGTGTTTCAATCAAGCCTCTGCCTTAATAATATTATCCCCATAAAATAAAACTTTCCTATCTGGTACTGGAGGCAGTGAAGCCGAATCATCATTGAATGATGATCATGATTTCGATTGATGGAGGAAGTGTGCCACAAAGTAGACAGATCGCCGCTGTACACGTTTACCAAATACAAAAATTAATCTTCTCCGTCACAAATATATCAGACTTTTTCATTCTTTTAAAATGAAAAGCTTCGGAGTCGCTTGAAGCCACTAAACATCACTCAAGATCGCTTTGATGCGCCCCTCTTCAGCTGTAGAGGCTACACAATAGAAAACCACAGCTTAGACTGGATGCCCAGTCACGAGCTTTCAGTTCAAAGCTTGCCGACGGATCGCTAATTAGCCTATTAGGGCGAAGGTAATCCCCCTTGACTACGGTTCTCACACTTGCCTAGCAGGCTCAGCATTGATGTGGTATCCCTCCACTTTGATCGCTACTCAGTCTCAAGAGTCAGGTACCTGTTGCTGTTTCTACACAGCTGTCAACCTTAAAAAGAATTTAATCATTGAAAAAATTTATTTGTGAAATATGCGCAGTTTTATGGATAGTTCTGCAGCTGAGAAGGATTTGTAATGCTTTTCATCTTTTAGAACATTAACCGCTAAACTACTTTGTTCATAGCTAGAGGTGTCTTGATGGTTTTCTAGATCTTTGCATGGGTCATTGAAGTTATGCAATTACATCTAGAAAATAGCTGTGACAGGAAATGTATACCCATTAATACGATTTTATCATTTTATAGGTATTGACGGGTTTTTTATTACAATAATAATAAAAGCAGGAACAGAAAATATTGGGGCTGTGGTCTAAGTTCTTGACTTTAGATCCAAGGGTTCTGGGCTATCCTGGGCTTCCATTGTGAATAAAAGCTCCTCACACAATCCACAGCTTCTAATCCCGTCCATACTGCCCAAAACAAGCCTCGGGGCTGGGAGATCCAAATAGAATGGCCAGATGCAGCGTAGAACGACGAATGTCTATGCACGGATTCGTGTCAAAATATAGTCTCAGAAGCAGCAATTCCCATATGATTAAAAAACTCTTTACCCAATAAGTCATTGACCAACTGGGCAATCACTCAGACGTGTGGGCTCACCACATATAAATGCTAATTCACATACAAGCATGCACCTATTTGCTATAATTCAGTGGTTTGTGGGGAAATTGAGCATACCACTGGCATATATATACATACATTAACTCTATCACTACATTTGCATGTATATATTACTTTGACTTATAGCTTATTACTATGGTAATCACTTGGGCCAAATCACCATAGGAAATTATAAAGTAATTAATGTGCGGACTTTCTCTATAACTTTGTCATATGGAGACCATAGAATGATGACACTGAGGGTGCGGTGCCCACCTCAAACCATGGGATGGATGACACCAGTGGTATGGTGCCCGTATGTCACATGACATTATGACACATACTCAAAACTGTCATCTTTAGATCTAATGGTGTGATAGTTTCCATGCAGCCTTGTGATTGACACGCTAGTGAAATGCTTGCTTGATACATGTGTCGCCATTGACGTAACTCTGCTCCTTGGCCTGTGTGACCAGATACATGGATATTAGGCCTATTGCATCTATTGTGTCTTAGATATTCATTACAGCATGTGGCTTGTGTCTGGCGAAAGTAGAGATGGGCTTTCCTGATCCCCCTGCGCCTCGCCAATGAGAATATATGTACATAAGAAAACCAAAGAAATTGGAATAGTGACATTTATCGAACTCTGTCAATGGAAATCTTGACTGTTTAACTTCAGGCCATTAACACCCTATAGTATATGCGTATCAACATCTTTACACGCATTCTGTGTCAGCTGAATAACCCCCAACCCCTGAGGACTACCCGCTCAGTTTTCCAGCGCAATGCACTGAGTCAATTAGTGTGTTCAAAGATATTGTATTAAAATGTAACGTACTATCATACAGCACTACCATGTATACGGTATTCTTGATTACAGGTTTTTCATCAGACAGTTTGCTCCATCACTTTTTCTTTTGTGTATGATGTATTTGCTGTTATGGTGGAGCTGCTGGGTTAGATACTTGTTTTTCACCAGTTACGGCTTAGCATGGAGCACCGCAAGCCGGCCAGCATCAATGGTCCTTCTTATAGTAAGGCTTGTTTTAGCTAGGATAGGAAAGTGAGGAGCTCATACTCACACCAAGAGGCAAGAGCCCACTGTGTGCGGGATTCAAACACAGTTTCCCACGGTTTCGAGCCCAGCGCTGTACCGCTGAGCTATTCCGCTATCCCACTTCCTCACTAATCATGGACAAAAATTATACAGATCACTTCAACAGGGGAGGATAATTACACTCCTATTTAAATGCTATGATGTAAAGTATCTGGTATGCGTACAGAGGTTTTGCCATGAACTCTCGATGACCTTTCAAGGGCCCCTCTTGGATAAAATGTGCTGTCTTCCAAACTGACAGCCCCTTGCAGGATTTCAATTGAAGGGAATGTGCCTCTAAATTAAGGGTTTTCTCACACATGAGATTGCAAGAGAATACTTTTAGGAAGCCCACTATGTGTTTTGAGTCGTGAAATGGACATATATACCAGCATTGCTCTACATTTTGTGTTTATGCTAATTGCCCATTTCGGGCAGTTGATATATCCTATTTCGCGGACGCCCTAAGCCCTGCGACTTGTTCCAGAACAAAAAAAAAGCTGAGAATTATCTAAGAAGCTCATATTCACTGGGTGCCGGGCATGACCGGGGCTTGAACCCGGTACAAACTGATTTTAAATCACGCGCTTTGAGCTATACTGATACCCCACCCCAATTAAGGTAATGTCAGGTTGATTTCAAACCACATTATTTAAGGAAAACTTTTGTATCGATGATGCTACCAACATCAACATAAAATTCCATCTTCTTTCGTTTGACGGCTATGCCTCAATCTGTTTTAACCACTCCACGGCTCTAGCATTCACACACTTCAGGTCACCAAAGTTAACTGGAGTCACTAGCGGACATTTCATGAGATGGTCTAGGGTTTGCCGTGGGTGTCCACAATCTCAGCTAGGGGAGCTCCTCAGGCCAAAGCGGTTTAGAGAGTCATATGTTTTGGGGCAAGCAGTGCGGACTCTGTTTAGGCAAACCCAGGTCTTACGAGACAAGTCGCAGCCAGGAACATGGGTGAGAAGGTGTCTATGAATTTTCGTAGTTGATCATTACTTTGAGATGTCACATATTCTGATGGGAAATTGGGATAGGGCGCAAGGTTAGCACTGTCAATGAGGGAGTCTCGGGATTTGAGACAATTTCCATGGACAGTTATTATGCCCCTCCTGGAGAAGGTGTTTCAGTTCAAGAGCTTACAAGGCCAACCTTTCGCAGCACCTCGCCCTTCGTATTTGCACTGAACAATATGCACTGCTACATAGAATTCTATATGTACGGTTAGTTCAGGAGACAGGGTTTACCACTGTTTGGTAGTGGCAGACTTCAGGTGTGAATTTCATATTTGTTTGAAAGCCTCCTCTTCCTGGCATTTCATGCCAAGTAAAGATAGCTACGGATTACTGATCACGATTGCCAGTCCTCGGCACTTGATTGAAGTTCTGTAATTTAGCAAGATGACAGATCCATCATGCCAAACATCCTCAGTCGATGAATAATTTCGGTCATCAGTTACAAATCAGCAGGTGTCCTTCTAAAACACATTCTCGACACTTTTTATTTTCTACACATGGAGACGTGACTAGTGGGAATCTGTTGGGCTATACAGGATGACTACAACAACATTATGTCACTAATTCAGGCCAGACATTCTTAATAGACAGTTTGAGAAATTCCCACCGATCATATCTGCCACATGCCTGACACGCTCTAATATAACAAGGATACCCATATCAACGCTAATCGTCAAAAAATTTTGTGGCTGTGAGATTCCGTGAGAATTTTTTCCTTTGGGCGACCTAGCCTATCATGAGGCTGATAATCTCGACAACCGGCCAATGAGCGGCAAGTATCCCAAGCAGGTGCATTCCCACGAAGGATAGCCGGGTAAAGTCACCGGCCTAATGCAGCAGTCAAAATCATACCCCTAGGAGTGGATTAACTTAGGGTTAAAAAACCAAACTGGATAGACGATATTGGTTGGTGTGAATAATGACATAAAAACATATGCTATGAAGATTCTAAAACAATTGGTTGCAGCTTTGGTGGGGTTCCGGCATCACCAAGTACAGACTATACCGCGAGGCATTATTTAGGATACAAACTTTGGAGTAAGGACTCGGGTGCTCGAAATTGATTCATAGAAAGAAAAAAGGGGTACTTTTTAATCCATGCCTAGGGAATAGACACATATGGGAATGTAGCCATGATACAGTAGGTTACAAAAGGCTTATTTGTACATAAAAAGCATTACGTGTACAGCGGCATTCTTCAAAACCAACACCTGAGATCTGTTTGAAATGAATCAATAAATCCCAATTACTGCATGGCATGGAGTCAGTGCTTTGAGCTCTTTGCCCCCATCCACCTGGTCTCTCAAGCTATCAGTCACTGACTCTACACCTGCAATGTATGCAGGAATGCTATCAGCTCGAGATTTTGAAAAATGAATGTCTCTAATTTAATTAAATCCAGGGTATATTGCCCCTGTCTCAAATCTCAGTGTTCCTCTTGCAATAAGCTTCATAGATTCAGTTTTTGTGAGCACTTTTATGTCATCATTCCAGCTTATGCAAGCGGGATAGAAAGCAGAAGAATTATCGCTGGGTGCGGAGATGGTTGACTAGAAACCAATCTCTCGGCTGGTTTGGTTAGTCAAACCAGCACCATTACCTCAGTGAGGATTATGGCACCGTCTTGCCGATGAGATCATATGGGCAGATGGTCTACTGAGAGAGGAATGATATAACTGTTGGTCTCACTAATAGTCCCGCCCTCACCACACCAGGGAGGCTTCCCTCTGCAAACCGTGGGAAAATCCGACTTCACTGATAAGGGTCAAGTAACTGACCAATTGTGCCACCTCAAAATGACCACAGCTGAAGTGTGCTGGCCCATACGCTAAACAAACTGTGGCAACATGGGAAATAGGCCTGAAGCCAAGCAGGTTTGGCCAGTACCTGATAATAGTAGCAGAAAGAAATCTTTGATCTCGAGGAGACCACTGATGTAATTGCTAGTTGGAGTAATAGGATTACAATGCAATAAGAATAAACACCTTGGGTATCATAGCATGCCCTCCTGCACCTGTACCCAAGGAGACGCTACATCAAAGGGCCTAAAATCCGTCGCGAATGATCTGTGCAGGTTTTGGTATTGCGGGTTTTGCGTTTGATCATGCGTAGTCGCTGATTGATCTATACTAGTCAAATGATGAGACATTTAAAATCAAAGGTTACATAAACCGACACATTCACTATCGGCGGGTGATTTCTTGTTTTTTACACTCTGAATAGCGTAGTAAGCTCAGCAATAATCCTGGATGTCTAGGTAAAAGATCAAACTTCACTGCAATAGGTACTGTGTTGTAAATCATCATAAAACTAAAGATAGAACTGGATCTTGGATCTTTCATGAAAAAAATATAAAAACAAAATATTCAAGGAGATAAGAGGTTCAATTTACTGGAAGGTCTCCAATTCAGGATTTAAACCATTTGTAAAATATACTCAACACACTTAATGCCATCAAAAAGTCAGCAGCCAAATATCAGAAAAATACAGCGCCTGACAAACAGATACTAACAGAAAAGGGGTGAGAGCTAAGCGCTAAATTCCCTTTTCAATCCAAGTTATGCCTAAATAGCTGAAGAGATTTTAGACACAATTTCTGTCATCCTCGTGTGATTATCTCTGTCGGCTTTTTTCTTCTAGCGTTTGATTTGTGACCCATATTGTCTTCTAAATAGCTTGGCGAATGATTCAAACTGTGTTTAAGTACTTATTATTATCTAATAACAAAGGTCGGTTCAATGCTATGTATCACGTTTAAGCCATATCGTTATAATCATTATCGGCATGTGATCTCGGTACTTGCTTAGTGTCAGAAGTTTATGTTACAGTGTAGTTAATTGTTCACCGTGGGAATGCCCAACCTTAATTACACAAGACTTGGGAACTTGTTGAATCCATTGTGATGTGAGGTTGGAGTTAATTGGAGCCTAACCCATGTTAATACTATGAGTATAATAGGCCTCTAGAGTGAATTGCTCTTGAATCTTATCTTATTGTTTGTTAGTGGCAGATGGTCAGAGCATGGGAATTCATAGGTTCCCACATTTAACCATCACGGATTACTGTGCCCGCAGCATATCATTGTTTACAAATACAGTTTATTATTCTGATACGCACTTCATTGGAGGGTGGAGCTTGTCAAGCTAGCCAATTAGAAGAGAGGCACACTTCTGGCTTGCGGGTGTATAAAAGCTAATCACAAATCCTCAGATCAACAGACAAACTTTGAATCTTCAACATATAGCGCTGCTAGTACTGCTCAATCACCATGACATACACAGCAACAAGTAATGGACAACACGAAGATGCCAAGCTCCGGCGCAAGGTAAGCAGTGTCCTTCAATTCAGATCATGTTGTTTCTCTACCTAACTTCTGTATGGACACTAACGTACTTGTAACCTGTTGCATATTCTTATTGTATGGTCCTATTTTAGATAAACAAACCACTAGTTGAGAAAAAGCGAAGAGAGAGAATGAACAGATGTCTAGATGAGTTACAGAATCTGCTAGTAGACAGCAGAAATGGACAGAGTAAACTAGAGAAAGCTGACATATTAGAACTGGCTGTAAACACTATCCGGGACATCAAGAGACAAGTTCAATCACAAGGTGTGTATATGTGTGTTAGCATTTATTAGACTAGAGCCGCTCAAATAGTTAGACACTTCTGTACGCATCCGCTTAAAAGCATTGAATCTCTGTGTATATTTTGACTAATGATCCCATTTTATTGATTTCAGGATTCACAGATACCAGAAGAGTTGAGCTCCCTGGCCAGCCTATATCAGTGAGAATTCCCTCTCCACCATCTAGTCCTAGTTCTACTACTAGTAGCTATCCCTCGCCTACACCATGTTATCAAAGACACTCTGCACAAATGATGCAACTTCCTGTACAGGGAAGCGTGACTCTAGTCCCTGTTCAAGGGGGCTTGGCATTCCTTATGCCAAATTCACAAGGACAGCGATATACACCACAGTACAGCACAGAATATACACAACCTAAACCACAGAAGCTTTGGAGACCTTATGATTAATTGTGGTATTTTATCCATATATGGTGCTTTTTATCTCAACTGAATCTTGCTCAAGTCTTTTTGACAACAACAGATCCATTTTCTTCCAGTTTTGCTTGCATTATTGCAGCAATAAAGAACATTTTATTCTAAACTATCCATATTAAACTGCTACAAATTTGCGCCTCATTTATGACAACACAGTCCAGTTAAAATGATGAGTGCTACCCAAGTCATGTTGGCAAATCTGTTGAAACTGTCATAACTAGCTAGATACAGTAGTTATAGCAGTAAACTACATAGTCTGACCAAGAAAAGATGCACTTTGCTGCATGAGAGCTGTTGATGAAAGGGCTACAGCCTCAAATCTAGGTAGCCCGACTGCCTTACTTCCAAGCAGTGCAGTAGTGACATGAAAAAGGGTTGATAACTCCTGTGTTTGTGACCGGTGTATGAGTGAGATCACAATCAACCAGGTTGGATTAAGTCACACTCCCTGAGTAGGTAGTAAATGACTAATCTGCTCTGTTACTATCATCGTGGTAAATCTGTTCTCTCTCTAAGGGGTAAAGCAGTGGGTACTGGGCTTCGAACTAAAGCTCCTATAAGTAGTTCCAAGGTGCCGCTTCATTCTGTAACGCACTAAAAGGAGACCTACTCATATAGGTGTCTTTCCTATATGCCACGCAGATGAATGAACCATTGCTGAAGTTGTGAAAAATAAACTCTAGTCGAACCAGAGGTCTCATCGCACTTATCCAAATGTCATACCTGATAATACGTGGTGAAACGAATAGTGCACTGGGCTTTAAATCAGGGACCCTTGGTTCATTTCCTTGCTTGTGCTCTAATTTGTGTCGTCGACGGATTGAGATCGTGGCGTTAAATAAAGGAAGCCCAGCAATAGAGTTGGGAACGCGGGGACAAGGAGAAAGCCCCCTAATGATACATCCCAAGAAAAACTGAATGAAAGACTCAGTAGGCCAATTTCTGCATTCCCCTGGCACTAGTTAGGATAGAAAAGAAGACCAGATAATGTGTGCGACATGACATATTGCCAAATGTGTGACATCTGTGGCGCATATAACACAGATTCACAGTGGATGTGATGAGATTATAGTCCGTTAGTCTGAACGTCTCAAACTAGAGCTTGTTAAACCGCTGCTCATGAAAAAATAGACATCTAAGTTTGGACAACTATATAGACTTGAAAATGAGGCTTCTCTCTTGAACAGTGCGTGTATGTCCATGCAGCCTTCCTGTCTGAGAAGTGGCTTCTGTATAAAGGCGTATGGTTTCATTCTCTATATATGCATATACTGTACAGTCGTTTGTTAGCAGGATGACGAGGCCAACATTCTACAGCAGAGGTTTAGCCCGTGGTCTTCCCACCCGAGGTGGGGATTTCCATA
>Ga0224501_10003692_pt1 | contig 12082 bp, 11 predicted proteins | sample SF_Oct11_sed_USG_4_FD_169105 | JGI IMG/M metagenome (GOLD analysis project Ga0224501, IMG submission 169105) | Sediment microbial communities from San Francisco Bay, California, United States - SF_Oct11_sed_USGS_8_1 | ecosystem: Environmental > Aquatic > Marine > Sediment | place: USA... | reverse complement strand
AAAAAACAATTGATCAGACTGGTTTTTCTGACTAACCTGACCACAACAAGCCAGCCGCCTGCCATCAAGTCTGATTAGGTATCAGCTAGGGATCGATACCCAACAATCTATCTAATCACAGAGACTCAGTATCTATCAATCCAACAGCCGCGATCGGAAAAGTACTAGCCAATAACCCAGGGTACCAAAGGTTCAATCAGCCTGACCACAAGTGGCTTGGTTCATTTGACAAATGAGCACTCGTAATGATCTGCTGGCCACTCAAGGAGAGCTCGAGCCCAGGCTTCGCGTAATTGAGTTTCTCTCTGTGAAAAGCCACAGACCCGATGGACGGATTGGCGCTCGCTCGACTGACTGACAAAAGGCAAGCAAGCGACTAACAGAACACTTGTCAGAGGGATTAGCTCACAATTAAATAGCTCGATATTCACAGCGATCAATGAAAGCTCAGAGCGTGACAAAATCTTAACTCAGTGACCAGAATTCGATATAATTCAATCGCGATGACTGGTAATCCTACTGAAGAATCGAGTGCTAAACTCCGCCAACGAATGGGAAAATGTGTGCCGCGGTCGCAGGGTGTCCCATAGGGCGTTTACTAAAAGCGAACAAAGTTACACGCTTCACGCAACTAGTTGTACAACTTCATAGCTGCATTTATCTCTACTCATCCAGACAACAATTGTCAAAACGCTCGCCTCAATTACAAACACGTAACCCATACATAGCCAGGTATGCTTCCGGTCAGTATTTTTCGGCATTTTGTGGCCACATCTATCACGGAAAAATTGGAGGACCATTTTGTTCTCAAAGTAGAGAGAAAAGTCATACCGTTCCAACTTCTCGGCCAAGTTCAAGACAGCCTGTGTACGAGATTTGTACAAAAACTCTCTTCGCTCACCCAGCGGGGAATGAATATCAACTCTCCTCTAAGCTGGGGAAGGTGAAGGCAGTGAGGAGTGGCACTCCACCTAAGTTACACTGCTGGTGGTACAGTTATTACTCCCACAGCCTTCCCCCCTCCAAAGCCATTGGCTAAAGGATAACATTTAACCTTTAAGAACACAGCGACTTCCTTTGGTGTTGGCCTTCATGACTAATAGCGTCTGGCAGACTGAGATAGTTGCTTAACTCATGAGTGACAGTTCTTTTGACCCGCCCAGTCACTGTTTGTCTCGTGTTTGTGCTCTGCATACTCGCACAATGTTTGACTTGTCACAAGTGCTAGTGTACATCTCTCATATAACACTGGGTTTCTGAGCTAACACGCCCCAGCACTCTTCTGGAAACCTACGAGGAGACAAGTCATCGTCCAGCCAATTTACGCCATAGTTTATGAAGCCCTGAGGATGCCAAATTACCAGACCGAGAAACAATGCAAGGGTGATTAATCTCATTCTCACTAAATAGGCCATAATAAAATAGTGGAGAACTATAGGCCCCTGGTGAGAGAGAACAGGTGGTGTGATACTATACGCCTCGCCTCGTACCAGGCTCTATAGGTCTGGGGTGCGGCACTCCGCTACCTAGATATTACAGTTTCCCTTCTCTCGCCCTTCGAGTACTCCCCCCTCACAAAGGATACTGGCGTGAGCTTGCAGGAAGATTACTTCTTATGGGCAGATGATCGTTTGCCGTCAGTCTACAGGGTTGGGACTGGCACTGAGTCTGCTGCCCCCCATCCCCAGTGATAAAGAAAAGGCTGAACGAATAACAGCTGTCTAAACGATAGCAGAATGGGTTGGGGAATCCAAAGATCGGACAATCTCTAGGACCTCCCCACACTCCTGACTCAAACACAGGTGAATGAGTTACCAGAGTACCATGCCTAGCTATACAGTACACCGGTTCTGCCAAAGCCAGGTCTGCAGGCGATATTCGGTTAAGTGGCAGTACATGCTGCAAACGGACATTTTTCAAATAACAGACCAGTTCTCGCATTTGCTATCGGGGCTAATAAATTACTGCCTTTCAAACGCCTGCCTTGTGAGGTAACCCATCGTAAAAAGAAAACTAAGTTGGGATACAACTCCATGACTGACTTGTGCAAAGTGTAGCTCAGCACGTTGCATAGTAAGAGGCTTGCTGTCAGTATGGTTTATGGTGTGCCCCTTACAGAAAGTAACCCAGCAGATGAACCTCCTTCATCAAACAAAGTGAAATAGCGGCTGAACTGAGAACCTTTGGCTTTATGAAGAGCGTGTCATGGCTACCATACAATCACCGAGAACCCCTCTGCCATTTCTCGGCAAGTAAACTAGATATTAGTCCGGACATAAGCCACCTATCCATTTTAATATCACAGGTCGTATATGACATTTGACTGGTAAGGCTGCTAACGACACAAGACTGGGACGGCAGCACGCAGTTGCCAAGTCCGAGAGTGTGTCAGGAAGCGCTGGCCCTTATGCCCGACATGCTATCCAATAAACCATCGTTTCACTCCATGTCATAGCCTGTAGCATTTACTTTGCAAGAAATTAGAACCTTGGTATTAGGACACTGGGGCATTGACTTACTGTAGTGGTGGTCCACCTCTCTCCCCCACGCTTCCTCCTCTCTCTAACGTCCCAACTCGGCTGTCCGGTAATCGTCCATCGCCATTCTGTGACTGAGTGTCTGAAGAATCCGCCGCCACCAACTACAACCAGGGGAGCAGGAGATGAGATGTCAAAAGTCAACAAAACCAGTTATAGATTGTTACAGTTAAAGATGCATATAGCAATCTTATCTAGCACACCTTTTATAAATCTCAGAGTGGCTCTGGGGAGCGATGAGCTGGCAATTATGCGAGGAGCTCAAAATCACAATGAGTGTAAGCCTGTCATGACCAGGGTTCCTACCCAGGATCACAGACAAAGTCCTTTAACCAGCCACTGAGCCTATCTTTCTACTCTTGCTAGATGAGGGTCTGTTTTGACTTTTGAGATTGCCTGTCAGTACAGGACTGATCTTCGCACTCAGTTACGCTGACAAACATCTATAACTTCAATTTATACGGAAGATCTCCTGAAATTTGAACTATTCAACTGATGGTGCCTTAATAGTTGTTTCGGAACATCCATCCGAGCTTTCAATAATGTAAAAAACAGATAATTGTCACAAGTTACATGACAAATGAAAAGCCAATGGGCTAACGTGAATGCCGACTGGCTCAGTAAATCTCCAACCTAACAGCAATTTTAAGGTAAGTTTTCCATTACGATTAGAAATGATGACTTACCCAGGATACAACTCGGCCATTGAAACAGGGAAGTCTGGCATTATCATCCAATAATTCCTCTTTTACCACTCTAAAAACAAATGGAAACAGAATGAAATCAGAAAAAAAAACATAGTAAACAATTGCAAATTAATTAAAACGTATGCGAGACATCTCAACACACTGGAGCAAAATATCACAAATGGTATGAGGCAGTCACCGGGCATAGCTGACGGCTGTCAGGCGATAATCTAAAAGCCACCGAGTCCGATAATCCGCAACATTAAGGCGATAAGGAGGGAAAGAAGCCATATGATGACTGTGTCATTGCGTTAGAATCAGAGCAGCTCTGATATTGACACCTGGAATTAGCAGTTGGGTCACCCCTTAATTAGTGGCAAGAGATGACACTGGAACAGGGGCTGTGACATTAGCTCCTGGCTACACCTATTCAACAGGTGACCAGATTATCACGGCATGACACACCGCACAGGGTTCACACGACTACTGCTGACAACTGCAAGATGGAGCAGCGGCATGTTTCATATGCATACAGTCCCACCACACTCGGAGACTGTTTACAGAACATTCTATAACTGATGCACTGTCAATTACGCCAATATAGTTGTCATCATCATTGTGCATAGGTCATTCATTAACCAGAAACGAAAATTCTTTTTTACCAGAAACGAAGAAAAAGAAGCTCCAAATGCTAGGCCGCTTGTGTTTTGGATAGCCGCCAAGAGTGTCGTTGTGCGTAAACCAGGCTGATCACTCAAGCGATGTTATCGTTATGGGAGAATGAAGCTAAAAACCTTCATTTGTAACACAGTAGCTTCAGCAGTTTGTGAAAATACTGATCGCCTGACCCGTGAAGGTCATATTGAAATGTCAATTAAGTATGCTATTATTTACAAAAACCCAGCTTAACGAGCAATCAGTTCACGATGGAGGAATAGGTTGATTTAGATAAGACGACGAACTCCCATCGAGCGATGATGACTCTTTGCTACTCATTCTGACCCTTGATATCGCCTGGAGGACTGTAGATAATATGCAGTACGCTTTAAATTGAATTTGGTTGTTAACAGCCATGTGTGAAAATAGGCAAGGGGTAATGACCCACTATTACCACCAACAGCTACTGCGCATCAACCCGAAGCTTGATATGACTTTTAAGTGATGCTGAAACTGGCTTGTTTTTATGAAGTCCACCTGCCCAACCACTGTTGACATTAAAAAACAGAACATACTTCCAGTTTTCAAATCAAGCTGACAATGACCATTTTAAAGGTCAAAAACATGGGATAAATTATAAATTTATTATTATTAACTATACTTTGCTGTGGTCAGGTAAATCATCCGCCAAGTATCTTTTCAAACACAGCAATTCAAATAGATGATGACATGAGTGTGATTGTGACGGTTAGACACTCGACTCACCAGTCAACGACTCCGACCCAAGTCATCGATCCAATACGAGACGCAGAGGTAACACTGAGAGTGACTGTGAGTGTGAGTCACTAGGTGATTTGGTTGTGGGAGCGGATTATACTATTGAGACTCGGCCAACCACTCACTCGCCCGAGCGTCGTCACTTGGTGTGACTGTGAGTGTAACTCACTGACTCCCTGAAGGTGCACCTGACCTTGTACTTCTAATTTAAATTTGATTTTAATTTCACTAGTGTCTAGACTCTAGTTCAGTACTGTAGACTGTAGTGTAGACGTAGTTGCCCGTGTTTAGAAAATAACAAGAAAAGAACGCGGATGAGTGGGCTCAGATCCTTCAGCAGCGAGATTCCAAAAACAAGGAGTCTAGTGATGGGTTTTATGCATTACTTACTCTACTGATACAGTGAACCTAATTGGCGGGTTACACTGTTTAGTGTTTTACTTACCCAAAGTCATCGTCCATTGATTTGAAAAAGTACTTGTGATTGGGTTTCCCCAGTGCATCCTTAAAGTCTTTCAATGTTACAACCGAAGAAGGTATAGATAGTTTTATAAGATATGGGGTATCCTCGTCGCCTATGTGGTAGATAATCTTTGTCTCCTCTTCCCCTGATCCCATCACTGCTCAGAATTGAGCAAAATTCCCTCGAGCCTGCTCGCACTTGTTGTACACAATCAGTCACTGGCTTCAATATGGCAGAATTTTTGACCTAGAAATCAAATTGCAGATCGCTTATGCGAATTACTTATCAAATTTCGTTCGAGAGCCTGATTTAGCTTTTATAAATATTAAATCAAAAATAAAACCGTAACTCGATCTGATACTTTGGGTCATATTTGCACAATAATGGTGAAATATGTGTTTTTGACTATTAAGGACACCACTCATTTACCCAAGCGGGCAGCTTCTGCAAGGGAAAGCAACTTCATAAAATAAGAATGACCGGCGTATTCAGTTGTCTCTCTTTATGGTGTATGACGGGATTCGGGAGAAGCTGGAGGACAATTTTACTGCTGGGTTCTTGAGGAGCTCTATGAAGCTGTTTAACTTGTTACGGCAGGCTTAACTTCTCAGTTTTTCCAATGTGTGGACAGGAGTTCTTAAAATTTAAATAACCGAAGAAAGGAACATGCCCTGACAGCGCAGACCCTTCTAATTTAATATGACAGCCAATCATGTACATGTATGCGCCTTACCTTTATAGCGCTTATTATGCCCACAGCATTTTTTCAAAAACAATAGATTCAGATTTATTTATTACTTCATCCAGTTGTCAAACTGACAATATTTGGGTGATTACATCATATTAAAATGACTCATAAAAAACGGGAAAAAACTATGCCTGTACGTCTCCGTACGACACCCGGATAAAACTTTGCCGCTCTGCGTGAGGATGTTCTAAAAGTATTAAAAATTAATCTATTTGGAAGAGGATGGCTCGAGTCCTCAGCTATCTTACTAAAATGACTCGCCCAAATGTCAAATAAAAACTCGCTGACTGTGGGGAGGCTCAGTTTATTCAGTCTGGTGGTGTACGAGTCTGTTTCTGGCAGTATTATTCTGGTCGCGGTTCGTTGGATTGACTCGAGCTTTCTCTTGTTGTTCTCACTGATGAAACAGAACCAGGCAGGCGCAGCATACGAGGTGACGGGTTTTACATTTGTTTTGTAAAATGTTGATAAACCTTCTGAATTCATTCCCATCTGTCTGAGTTGCCTCATCAGATGCAACCGATAGTTGCATTTTAATGCAATGTTTGTGGTGTGCTCACTAGAAGTTTGTGTCTTGTCAGTGGTGAGTCTGAGAAATGTAGCGGCATCCGCAGGGTGGATGTTTGTACCATCATAGGTGACCGGGTCGTTGATACTGAGACGTTCAGAGAATCCACGAAATGACATCAGAGATAGCCCCTACTTATTTAGGAAGAGTATTGGTAGGATCACGCGGATTATCATTTCCAGCAGCTTTTCCATTCATTGCAAACTTCTTCTCCAAAACAAAATATATTATGGGCTAAAGTAACTCCGCTTGACCGCAGTGAGTGAGATGGTGGATTAACTTAAATCCAATATCGTCTTTTCCTTCCTCACAATTATCTTCTCTGAACTATTTGTGATCGTACATAGGCAAAGAGATTGGCCGTCTTGGAACATTTTTAAAGAATTATTAAAAGCGACTGCAATTGGAATTTGAAGCTCCTTTATTTTTAATTAGCATTGAATGCGTAATCGTATCATTATCATACTCTGTTCAGTCAGACTCTCTGCCTACAGAGTCTTCTTGGTCCGAATTGGAGTCCGCGAGACAGGCATCCCAGTTCTTCTAGAGATCACCATGGAATAAATTTCGCTATGTAACACTTGTTTGGCTTCATGGGAAATAAGTTACCAATTCGTCTGTCATGTATTACTCTCAGATGTATTACATGTATTACTCTTAGATGTATTACATGTATTACTCTTAGATGTATTACATGTATTACTCTCAGATGTATTACATGTATTATAAAGTCACATGGAATTAATTGAATTCAGTACGCTGCTTATGAAAGGATCATTTCAGTGGATATTTAACATCGGTGACTGATCTCTTAGCTTTCCATTTAGAGAAGGCTGTGAAAATGATGACGGCTGTCAGTTCTATAAACTCTAATGCTGTCATAAGACTGAAGCCGATACAGAGACCGAATGTTCCTCCGAGATTTGAGAACAGACTTGCTTTGGCTATCGTTGGCTGCTCAGTATAAAGGGTAGTCGGGCTTAAAGGTTCTCGCGATACCTGCAACAAAATACCGTGGAGACTTTCACATCATGAAAGAAAGGAGAAGACATTTCGAGGTGTTGATTTGACTCAGCAAAGCACGCTCAATATAATGCTCATCTGTGGTGCTTATTTGCTATTTCATTTTTCATTTAATCTTTCAAATGACTGGGTAAGATTATGAACAAGACTTTTGTGCAAACTAGCTTTCGGGATTCGCACTAGCAAGTTAATCAGGGCTTGGAGCCTGTTGAAGTGCTTAGGTTCCGGTAGTACAAATTGACTCGTTACCAAGCCGCTTGTTATAGGATGTCATGCCAGGTTAACCAGTCCAATATGTGCATAGTTTAACTCCCAGCATTCGCCTAGAGTCACTAAATATCTAACCTAGTAACAAGGGTGACGTGAGTAAAATGAAAAGTTTGTCTGCACCTGTATGTTTATCAAGTGACCTGTCTCTCTGGTGTGCCTGGCCCACCAAAAACTCGGATTACCTGACTGACAAGCCAATCCAATCCGCTACCTACGCCTCTGCCCATACTTCCTACCTGCACATAAAGAACATTCTTTTCCAGAATTCTATCCTTAGCAATGGCGTTAACATCCAGGGTACCGTTATAGAACGAGTGAGTAAAGACCAAGTCTTTATACAGTGTTGTGCTCTGATTCATGTATGTGAGCATGGTTCCTATCTCATCCTCCTGAGGCCATAGAGCTTGGTGCTTGAGTTTAGGTGTGAATCGAGTCTCCTCACATCCAGGTCTAAAATGATGGTGATAATTTTATTTTCATTGTTTTTGTTTTTACTAATTCATCCGCTTCTAGAACCTGAGACTGATAGAAACAAGATGGAATATATTGTGATAACCGGTGGCCTAGTGGGTAACGCACTCGACCTTGGACCAGGTGACCCAGACTCGATTCCAGGTTTGCGCGTCACTTTGTCCTTGCTCACTCGTAGGATTTTAATCGTGGCAATCGATAAAGGATGCCTACACATAGAATACTCTTCTCTCTTATGACTTTTGTATACCAATTTTATGCACCAGCAGAAGGTGAAGCCAGTCCTCCAACTCAGGATTTTGCTCCACATCATGGAGGCTTATCCTCTCCGATGGACGAAAGGAAGGACACCGTTCCATGATATGGGCGGCAGTCTGTGGTGCTTGTCTGCACTGGTAAGGCTCTGTTCGAGACAGCCTCATCTGGTTTTTTTATTAAACATTCCGCACCCTTTCTGTAGGCGGTTAGAAAGCGCTATCAGATATCTCTGTCCAATTTTGACCCTGGAGGATTTGGTTCAGGGATGTATTTTATTAGAGGTCATTGACTCTCATATGGGGGCAAACCATGCTGGAAACAATCTATTGGCTTAACGATGCCATACATGTAAAGCAAGATATTCTTATCTTATATGAGAACTTCCCACAGAGTTATATCCTCTGGAGGATATAACTCTATAGAAGCACCCACTTTGTTAGACCAGAAGGTAAACCTGGTCACGAAGAAATCTTCTCTTGCTTATCTATGTGACAGAGAAGCTGTCAGGGGTGGTGCAAAAAAGAATAGCATACTGAGCCTTTTTGAAACATATATATCTAATTTGGAATGGAAAGCTGGCCATATAGGAATGGTCCACATGCCATGCCAAGTTAACTCTATAGGTGGGCCCCCTTTACTTTGAGTCGCAATCCGAAGGGTTCTAGGTTGTAAGGAAATTAACGCTACATTGGGTATTGAACCAGGTACCCCAGATCCTAAGCCCAATACACTTTTCGCTTCAATTTTAGATAACCTACCGGCAGTCACATGTACTTATAGCTGCTGCTAAAGCCTCATCGGCACAGCGAATGTTGTTAACCATGAGATTGATATCACACATTTGATCAGCGCAGTAATTCAGTTCAGTCATGGATGGTGGTTTGGTAAGGCCAGTCAGAACTGCTGAAGCACAGTTGCATTTACTGATTATTGAATCCTGAAGGCAAGTCCGGAAACACATCTTCTGTTCATAGCTACAATAAGATACAGGAGCCTGGATAAAGGAAGAGGCTTTATGGCAGGAAGAGCCTCCTGTCATAAAACTTATACCAAACCCAAATAATGCCAGACTGAGTCCACACCGCGGCAGCTATCTCATGCACAGAGAGATAGGCAGTGCAAGAAGTAATACAATTAGGCACTAGAACGCAGCATTAAGATGAACTGCGCTTCACTGGGGATTGCACCATGGTCCACTTACCAACGGAAGCCAGCGGAACCCCCAGTTTGCAAATGCTCTCCCCCTTTGCACTTACATAGCATCCCAGGCAGGAAGAATCTCCTGGTCAGTGCAATTAGTAGAGAAAGGCTCTGCAGCTCTAACAAACTGCTCCTCTGCTATAGATATATAGCTGGCAAATCCTGGTGAAACAGCTATACCTAGAAAACAATAGATATATAGCTGGCAAATCCTGGTGAAACAGCTATACCCTGGCAAATCCTGGTGAAACAGCTATACCTAGAAAACAGTAACAAAGATTTTTTTCTCTTTTTATCTTTCCTCTCCAATACTACATTTATGTATTGACATTTGTGTACCGACACAAAACATTATTTTTATAATGTGAAACCAGAAACGAGATGCGGAGCCCAAGGTATGAATCAGTCAGTAAAATTATATTGGCGTTATGATCTGATGATTGCGAGTTCACATTGCATTGCTAGTGGTTTTTGCTTGGCTGGGGTAAATGTTCTATTGGCTAATATGACTTATTATTGAGATTATTAAGGCATAAATAATGGAGGACAACTAGGAATCCTAAATCATGCCATGGCTGCTCGAGATCCACCCTTACCTTATTGCAAAAATGTAGTTTTTCTTCCCAATAGGTGTTTTCTGAAAATCACTGCAAATTAACTATAGCCCTGTGAATGTACTATCAGTTGTAGTTACCTTCATGCGTGTTGAACTTAGCACCTTGTGGTATAACCATAAGAATAACTCCTGCCCCTTGCAGAGATCGGGAAGGATCATAAGCGGTGTCGGAGGCTCTGATTGCATTGCCATCATGTGTAGGAATATAGAGCCTCATAGACAAAGCTACAATAGAAGCAACTACTACTGCAGTGGCGACATCAAATGACTGATCAATCAATTTATTATTGTAGTAATTGATTGATTGATTGATGATTGATTGATTAGTTTCTGTAAAATACGGAGGACATGCCATGCGTGCATACTTACATCCGACCAAAATAGCATTGTCTGGCTTTAAAGCATAACATCTGCCAAAATCAGGCGACCAGAACTCTTCAAAGTCATCTTGAGTACAGACAATTGATTTATTCTTTCGACAGTCCACCAGAACATCCTCCAGAGTCAATGGATAGAAGAAATTAGCGAGCTCGTCACCTGATCTCTCAATCATCTCAAATGCTTTAGGATTTGTAAAAGCAGAGACGTAATCATAATATTCCTGACCGATGACGCTATTCAGCTTGGTGTCAGCATTCATTAGATAATCCGCTACGCACGGAACAACCTGCATCGACATAAAAACTTCGTTTTAATTTCATATTTGTCTTTTATTTTACAAGACCAATGAATTTAGCAGACCTCTACAGCCTGAGGTTTATTTTAGAGAGGTGGGAGTTAGAAATTCTACCAGGCCTGAGCACACTGGTGCGAACCTATATGGAGTTCCGTCAATCAGTGACATAAATTGACATATAATTTCTTTATGTCGCTGTGTCAGTTAAGCATTACTACAGAGATAAATTCTGGTAGAGATTTAATTTACAATAGAGCATACTTGTGCCTTGATCAGCCCTTTCCCACACAGTCACGCATATGCAAGTATAGGAAAAGGTTGGCAATGAAGACAAATATTTAGTTGGGGTGACGATGGTGCATTTATATATTGTATTTTCTTACTTCATGCAGATTGAGCAAGAAATGATGTAATAAATGGCATGTACTTTCTCATTGACCCATGCGTCTTTGATCTTTAGTCACATGTTGAAGTAAAACTGCTTTGTCACCAGCCATGAATGGAAATGGGGGTGGCACTTTGCTAAAAGAACCAAACTCAAGCACATACTCCATCCATGCTACTTATTACTGTTTAAATAGACAACCTGCCCAGGGTCATGCCTAGCCAATTTTTAGTGGGAGTTGCTCCTTCGTGAAAAGGTGATCTTTTGCCCAAATTACTATGTTATCATGTAGCCAGGAAAAGGGATTTCTAATAACTCGAAATGATATATCATATAGCCTCAGTAGCCTGATTTTCAACTATCTATATCATTGAAAGGATTTTCAAACATGACCTTCCTTCTGGCACTTTTAGTGATATTTATGCATCACCCACGGCATAACGAAAGCTAATCACTGATTGGTTGAATTAGCGCTACAGGGACAACATAACCTACCTAACCACCCCAGTTGGTTTTTGTGGTTTGGTATGGCCCATATTGCTGGCCATGTTGGTGACCAAAAATACTGAAAACTGGTTAAAGGTTGGATGACGAGGCAAATTTTTTTTGGCTTATCAGAATCAGTGTGTCTGAAAACCTACCTGAGTCGAATAAAAGTTCATACTGAGCAGGGGATGTAGTAAAAAATACGGTTAAATCTTGGAATTCTCAAATGAACTTTCATTCAGTTGAAATTTTCCCGCGTGA
>Ga0224501_10003691_pt1 | contig 12087 bp, 16 predicted proteins | sample SF_Oct11_sed_USG_4_FD_169105 | JGI IMG/M metagenome (GOLD analysis project Ga0224501, IMG submission 169105) | Sediment microbial communities from San Francisco Bay, California, United States - SF_Oct11_sed_USGS_8_1 | ecosystem: Environmental > Aquatic > Marine > Sediment | place: USA... | reverse complement strand
AAATGGATTATAATCTGCTATCTGTCCATTGTCCCATTCCCACTGAACGAGGCCTTGTTCCGGGATCTTTCCATTTCCGTCTGTTGAGGTGTCAAGGATGGGGTCCGCCCCGTCGTTAGGCTCTAGGCCTGTGTAATCCCCGTTTTTGTACGCTTTGACGGAGAGCGCAGGAACTCCAGTCCCATTCTTGTCGGTGATTTTCAGGTTAAGCGTGTATTCATCATAGATTATTCCATCAGAATTGCTGTGAATCTTATTTTTGCTCCATCCACAATCTCGGTAGTAGGTTGTTGCGTTGTAATAGTTGTAGATATCATAACTCGTGTTCACACAAGTTATGTTCCAGACTCTGTCGTTATGTGCACCGTAGAAAATTCCACCACCGCCATGAATAATAACATCCTCTGTTTTGTCACTCGTCATTCCGCCTCGAGTGCGAAAGCCGCCGTAAATAGTATCTCGCTTGTAAACATCATCGACAGTATATTGGCGCTGGGTAGTCAGCATAATACTGTCGATGACTTCATTTCTTGTATCGCTGGGTGCAAAATTGCAGATGGAGCCATAGATATACATCTTTCCGTAAACAAACGGCTGGGAACCTTCGACTATCACCTTTGAGCCGTTAATTCCTCTGCCATTCTGGAGTTCCCCGAGCCTTACGTAACAAGCCGTATAGTATCTTCGAAATTCTTTTTTAAAGGTGACAGCGACATCCACCAAGGCTAAGGCAGCAGTATATGGAGAATAATGCCAAACCCAGAAATTGGAATGCACGACATAGGTCTTAGACCCGATTCTTGAAATAGCACCGTATTGCCCTTGCTCTAATTTGCAATCAAAGCTCCCTGTTCCAGAAAACGCAGTCACTTGTGTTTGTGTAACCGTCTTGAACCATTTGGTTGCGTAATAAGTCCCATTTCCGGTGATATTAATATCCTCAGTCTGCGCGTTCCCGTCTCTATCGGTGCCGATTATCCGGATTGTCGCAGACGTCATGTCTGTCCAATTCTCTATCAGTAGCCAGAGATCCTGTGAGGCGCCGCCAAGAACTATATAATCTGCGGGTCTAAGTGCGTAGTCAACAGCGACTCCTGTGCCATCAGTCCCGGTTATTCCTGTTCTGGTATGATTAGCAAAAGAGCCCGCTTTATCTCCTTGATAGCAGTCCTCCATACTACGAGGGTCTTCTGCCGAGCCCTCTCTTAAGTAAAAATCATCTCCTGCGGGACTATACTCATAGACCATTACATCTCCTCCCAGCCCTCAAGCTTGTCCCACGTGGCGACCTCGAAATCCGTGACGCCCGCCAGCTTCACAGCCCGTTTAAACCATTTTCCATTGACGTTTTTTCTGATCTCAACAAGGTCACCATCAGCATTGTAGCCCAGCCAAACCTCTGGGGACCTGGCTATCAGCTGTCGGATTTTCTGCAGCTGCAGATGCGGCGTAGGAACTTCACTCACTGAGCCCGCCTCCATAACCATCGTCCTACAAAGACGATCTCAGGAAGAAATGCTCCCAAGGCTAGAATGCTGAAGAACAGTGGATAGACAGTCCAGTAAGACAAACTGCCTTTCCAGAAGTAAAATCGCAGATCTCTAACCTGCCAGATCAAGGGAGAGCAGACAATATCAAGCTGCCAGGATCCCACGTAGAAGAGACTATACCTGATCAGAAGAAACAGAACCCACAGAAAACGCTTCTTCATATTATTTCCCTCCCGCCTTTGTCCGTGCCAAGCTCTCGAGCGTGACTCCTCCCGGGCGGAGACCATACAAATAATCAGCGAGCAAAGGTTTCTCTTTGCCAAGCTCCAGCGTAATCTCCAGCGTTTGGTCTTCGCCAGATACTAGGAATTCCAGAGGTAAGAGGCGAAAATCTGCGTCGACGTCCTCGTTCGGAAGTGTAACGTGAATCTTGTCTCCTGGTTGCAACCTGTCTGTGCCATAATCCAGGACTGTTGTTCCTGCCGTGACATGCTCGGCTGGATCCTTCAAGTAGTCCAGAAGGGCCTTGGCTCGCAATTCGCATTCATGATTGCTATGAAGCTCCTCATCGGTCTCGGCATATTCCCGTACGTCACTTGACGCAGCCTGCTCAATGTGTTCCCATCGGCCTCCGCCAAAATGCATTCGATCCACAAGGGCACTTCCATAGCTGCCGGAATTCTGATGAAAGTCTAACCGGACCTTCTTCACATTCTCCCAATCAAAACTTGCGCCAATGCTCCAGGATTCTTGATTTCGCTCGCCTACACCGAGCTCAGACGTTTCGAAATTGTCATATTCCTTGATGCTGAGCTCTCGGATGGCGGTATTTCCATCCTTGTCTTCCAACGTAACGGTGACTCGCTTGTCATGAGCGTTGTCTTCTCGGAGCGTGAGAAACAACTTGGGATATTGGTTGCAGTCTGCATACTTGTCGGAATCAAAGAGGAATTCTATGCCCATGTAATACATGTGCTGCGTGCATTGGGCTTTGACACACTTGCTGCCCGTGTGGACCGTTGAGGTTTCAATGTAGAGATTCGTATATCCAGTAACGGGCTGCCATTTTCCATCCGCATGCTGCAGATAGTTGTTGGGCTTGGTGAGGTCTTCAGTTAGTGAGTCGCTCCATGGTTGGCCATCTGTGTCGAGAGGATAGGGCTTCTCGGCGGCGCCTTTGACTTTGATCTTGTTTCTGATGCGATGAATGTCCTTGCTGTAGCGGCTGTACTCGAGTTTCTCGCTCAGGCTTATAGGTGATGTCTTGCTGTTTCTCGGGAAGAAGGCGAATTTTCCATCATATTCGACTCGGAAGTCGAAGCCGATGACGCCGGATTTGTCTGCAGTTTCAGCGATGTACTTCAGGATGTCGAAGACCGGTGTATCTTCGTATTTCAGCAATGTATAGGTCGTGTCCGTGTTTTCGATGAGCTCTGTTGTGCCTCTAACGTGGCTTAGCGCGTTTTGGCTGACATCATTGAAATAGCATTTAGTCCCTTCCTTCACGCGCAGGGCAATCTTGCCGCTTTCGAAGTCTTCAATGCTGTTCCAGTAGTTGATGGCCAGCGTATTGTCGAGATAGATTTTGAAGCGGACTCCCCCATTTTCATGCTGCACTTCGACTCGAATCTCATATTCCGTGTTGTCGAGAATAGTCACGGTTTGATTGTTGGCAAAGTGCGTGTTTGAGGCAAGTTTTCGCCGGTACAAGAAGATACCAGGTAGTGTATGGGATGCACTTCTTAGGCTCACAAAATAATGGTTATCAGGATCTTGGAATCGGACGCAGACCCCAGCCTCCCAGGAATATTCGGTGATCTTGAATTTCGCCTTGAGAATGGTCTTTTTCGTGTCAACACCGGCGGAACAATGATCGACCGTTGTAGCTCCAGCGTCGCCATAGCACTGGTTGTTGTCGATGCCCCATGTGCCGCTGTGAATCGTCCAGTTATCCCCGAGTTGGCCCCGGTGGAAATCATCGCCGAAATCACTCGTATAGATATCAATCAGATTTTTGACGATCGCTTCTCCTTTCATGTTTTCATACGTCTTGGTCACGACTCTCCGGAAGAGCCGCTCACCAAAACACCTTCCTCGCACCCACATAAAGTGTCCAACTGGATTGGACTCGGGCGCAATCTCTTCAACACGACCTGTCAAGTAAAGGGGACAGTTCGTTCCTCGCCCGACACTGATTAAAGCATCATCTCCAACATTGATCGGATTCGTGACCGTATACTTCTTGTCGAAATTCGGCAGGAGACATTCAAAGTCGGACACCTCTTTCGTACAGCCCAGATGCATCGACAACGCGAGAATGTCACCGAGCGGCGGCGTAACCGACCCAAAAACGGCTTCGACAACCGGAATGGCAACACTCATTCAATACCATGCCTCAAAAGATCTCGTTCTTCGCCTGCCCGTCTGATGCTGCGCGTATAGCGTGGGGTCTCGGCTGCCGCTGCATTATAGTCCTTGACAGCTGAGGTTGCAGCACGAGTCTGCATGGCCAAGGCAGCCATAGCCGCGGCTGCCACAATTATTGCGCCAGCCCCAAACGTCAACAACGTGATTTTCGCAGCGAGTGAGGCATTATACGCCCAGGTAACTGCTGTCGCCACTATCTCACTTGATCGTAGAATATCGATTACACGGATAACAGCGCTTATCGCAGTGATGGACATACCCATCGTCCGCATGGCACTAGCTGAAGCCTCATCCAGGAGACCGAATTGTTCGCCAAGGCGAGCGATCGCAGAAACACCCGTGCCCAATGTGGTGAGATCTCGGGAGACATCTTTGAAGCTGCCAGCCATGGATTCCGCAGACGCCTTAACTTTAGTGCCCATCGTTGCAGCGTCATTACTTATCCGGTAGAACTCTTCACTGGCCTCATTGTAACAGGCCACTGTGAAGGCAACTTCTTGAAAACTCAATGAGCAGTCTCCCGTATCGCTCGGTCAATAGCCCGGTTGACAGCATTCACCAGGCTCTGCAGCCGCAATTCTAAGGCTCGAGCCAGGAAGCGCCGGGCTCTCATGAAACGGGTGCCGAACTCCACATACGCAGCATAATGAGCAGACGCACCGACTTTCAGGGTCCAATCTTCGATCTGAGCGTAGATTGTGCTTCGCAGATAGCCTGTGCGGACTGGACAGAGACTTTGGGCAGCAGTTTTAATGCTCTCCCCTTCAAAGGCCAAGGCATAGCGAACTTGCTCTTTCATGCCATCATCTAACCTCCTCAGTCGTGCTTGGAGCTCGGATATTCCGTCTATTCTCACATTCAATTCTGCGAATGGCATCCAATTTCCCTCTTAGGTGCGCGCTCGACGTGGGCTTTGGCGCCTAGCCTTCTCTATCTCCTCCATGGTTTGGCGATCAATCTCATCGATGATCACTAGAAATTCTTCAATGGCCTTGGCGGGCTGACGCTCGAGATCGTCCAGGGTCCAGCCAAACTCCTTGCATAAGCGGAATCTGGTGACAGCGGGATGGGGAGTTTCACGCTTCATCGCCCGGATGAGTTTTTTCGCTCTTCTCTCGTGAGACCACAGACACGGTTTGCAGCCTTACTGAGCACTTCACCGAGCGCAACCGGAACCCCATCTTCTTCACTCAGAAGCTTCTCAAGAGTCATCGGCTTCTTTTCGGGCTGCTCTTTCAATGCAGCGATTATTGTCTCAGCTTGAATGGCAACATAGTCGCTACGAACAACCCTCCCGGTCACAGGATGATATTTTGTATGCTTCTGGATTATCCGTGATCGCTTAGCCCAGCTAATCTCCTGTAGAACGTATTTGCCGGCATATTCGTCTCCAAATCTCTTATCGACCTCAATGGTTTCTGTCTTCAATCAAAATCACCTTCTTACACGATTGTTACGCTTTTCGCCGTGAATGGTGCCTTCAGAGCCACGAGATCCTCGATGCGTGTCGGAGTGCTAACCTGGTCCCACTTGCAGCTGCTGAACGTTGCCTTGTGGCTGCCTCCTAAGCCGAACTCGAGGCTAAACTCGCTGTCATTGATCACATCGTCAAACTCGTCCTTGGTTTCGAATTCGAAGATGACTTCACCTGAGAGGTTGCGATGTTTCGCAGTCAGATACTTTAACAGATGCCCATTGGTGCTTCTGATGACGGGGACTCGTTTCAGGTTGTTGGCGATAACGAATTTGAAGTCCGAGGCACGCTCCAGGCTGGCGCCGCCCTTTTTAACATAGCTTTCGTCGACGCCCACAACTCCGGACGGACCGTTGTAGGAGTTGCCTATCTTTGCGGTTCCGACAGCGAGGTCCTGACCAATTAGTTCGGCTGTTGCTTTGAGGATGATGCTCTCCACAGACAGCTCCACTGTTACTTTGTCCATCTTGCAGCCCTTGTGTAAGAGGCTGATGACGCTGGAGCCCTTCTCGTAGAAAGCTTCCACGCTTAGTGAGTCCAGCGAGGTAACGTAGTCCAGAAAGCCTACGTTTGGTGGATAATAGTCGATTTTTAGATCGACCTTTCTGAGGCCTTTTCTGATGAGCTGGAGGTCTCTGGATCCTATTCCTCGTACTTTGATGTTGCTTGGGTTGAGCCCTGGGTCTACGTTTTCAACTGTCCCTAGACCAATCATATCTGGCGAAGCCGGTGTCTCCCCGTAGTTTGTCTCTTCAATGTAGTAGACTTCTGCTTCATGTGCGCCGTAGGGCCAACTCACGTTTTCTCAGCTCCCATCATTCTATGTTGTTCCTCCAAAACGATGCGTAATGACAAACCAGGTGATCGCCCACCAGGGCGGCTTGAACTTGGGATCGTCACTTTCAGAAGGCGCCAGCAGATCCGCATAGTCCAGATTGCCGCCGGGAGCCTTGCAGTTGGACCGTATGATGATCTCTATTTGTCGGCGGAGTTTCCACCGCATCTTCTTCCCGGTTATGCCCGTCTTGTCAATCGCCCAACCCGTAACCCGATAAACATCCAGATACAGCACCTTACTGGCGCCAATCGCTAACTGCCGAACTTTACTCCGACCCGGGTCCAGATCAATCGTGACCTGCGTATCATAATTCTGGAACGCCTCCGCATTGAAGCCTTCCTGGCTCACATGACACGTTGCAGCCGTCTCACCATCATCTTTCGTGAGAGAGATGTTGTCCTTGATCAGTTTGAGCAGCGTGGTTTTAGGGTCCTCTACGCTCATGTCATCACCCGCCTGCATAGAGCGGTCCGATACTCCAAATTGCCGCGAAAATAGAATGGTTCAGGAGGCAGAATCTCCCACTCAGCCCCCTGCCAGACGACCCGGTCCTTCTGCTGAACGTCTGCCGTCACAAAAAGACGGAGGTAATCCGCCACCGAATAGCCCGGTTCAAAGACTATTTCCTCCACTCGAGCTGGCTCCACAATGGCCTTAATGTCCTCCGTTGTCCATGTAATAGCTAGATCGCCAGTATCTGGATCGGCAGCGCCTTCCTGTCTTTTCTTCCAAGTAACCGTCACGCCTTCTTGGTTGAGGATCTGTGGAAAATAGCCCAGGCTAAGCCCTCCCGACATATGGCTGCTTTAGGTTGCCCAGAATCCTCTCGAGCTCACGATGAAGGGTCTCCGCCTTTCCGCCCAGAGACGATCCCGATTCAGCGACTCTAAGGGATCCGATGCTGTAGCTCAAGCCCGAAGCGGATCCGCCGCTGATATGAACCAAGCAATAGATGGCAGCCAGGTTTTTGATGGCAGCCGCCTCAGCCTGAGAGCAATTGGTATAGTCGGTGCTGACTCCGGTTTCTTCCTCGATCGCTGCTTCAGCATCCTTGATGAAATCCGTTACCTTCGCATCCTCGATATCTGTCGAGGAGAGCTTAACCCGATCCCGCACGAGATCGGGCGTGACAGTTACCAAACGGTCTGGCCCCGCTAAAGTACGTATAATTTCTGGAAAGAAGCCTAAATAAGGAATTTGGCGGAAAAAGAACCCTCAAGAAAGATGTATTGGAAAAAATACGCAGAAAAATGACACATCAAATTTTACGACAAATCTTAATCATGCACGCAAGCATTCATATTTCGACAAACTGTAACTTCCGTTGGCTTGAAGAGAAATATTTTTCCTTCATAGATGTGTAAAAGATAAACATGCTCAATAAACTGTTTTACAGCACTCTGGTGCGAGTGTGTCTTACCATAATCGCGTTTACGGTGACCTTTTACGGGATTTTTATCGTTTACATTGTACAACAGACTCAAGCCTATCGGGAAGAGATCGCCACAAATCTACAACAAGACAATATTGCAGTTAGAAGCTTTGCATACATTACGGACGCTGTTCGTGATCCTTTTTTCAATGTTAGTATACAGCTGAGACAGCAAAAAAATGCGCGCGCGATATCCCAACAAGAGACATGGAAAGATTCACCAGTCGAAATCTTCAATTCAACAGTTACATGGATAGTGAACAATTACACCCAAGCCTTGGAACGGGATGAAGAAGTAAGAGATTGGCTCAAATCACATAATAGAACCCGTTTTCTTGCTAACTATAATGAAGCTATCTTTTCGCTCAATGGCCTTATCTATATGATGTATCAGGAAGTTCCTCCTCCTCCAGGAGAATATACTTCTTTTCACGTTCAAACCTTTGTCAGTTCTGACTTTCCAAGCTGCAGCAAAGCTTTCTTGAGTTGGGCAGAACGTTACAGCTTGTTCTACTCTGGTGTCTTAGAAATCCGCTCCAGGATCAGTTCTGCACTTCAAGGTATTTCAGAAGCCTATTTGGATAGTGCAAAATCATGTTCACAAAGACTTGAAGAACTCCTCCAAGAGAACAGAACGGATGATTGGCATATGATATCTGTGCAAAATTGGATGGAATATTATATTGCAGAGTCGGAATACCACATGTCCGCTTTTCACGCCCTTTCAAACATCAACTCTTCAGTTAACATCACTGTGATCAATATTGAAAGATATAATCTGTTCTATGGTCTTGCTTTCTCCAATATTTTTATCCCGATAATCGGCATGGCAGTTTGTGGTGTTGCCACACCAATGATTATCATTGGTCTTGGTCAAAACATTGACAAGAGGGGAAGAGACTGGTGTTTGGGTCGCAGGGTTCTTACAGGTTTATGTATTATTTGGTTCATCTTGTTTTTGCACTGGAGTATTAGCATTTTCTGGGAAATCATTATGGAGCTTCACTTTGTGTAGATCGCGTCGACAAAGTTGATGAACTCATACTAAGGATTTAAGAAAGAAACTTCTATTCCTATTGAAAAGCACAAATATACTGCGAGAGTAGTTAGTTGAGAATTCTTGTAGTCATCTATAGTATAGCATTCTGTTTTCTTCTTGTAGCAGCTCTAGTAACCGCTTACGTGCTGTCACATCCAGAACTTGGCTTGAAAGAAACAAATCCCATTACACGTGCTTGTATCTCCAACTATGGGCTGATAGGAGGTCTTGTCCTAGTCAATTTGTACAATTCTGCAATGATTCTCGTCTTCTGGCCCTTCTTCATATTATACATCGTACTTCGTAGGAAGTATGACTGGAACTACATTCTTGCAGACGCCATTGCATACTCGGGGATAGCTGCTTATGGAATCTACCTACTCGTATCTAGGGCGTTGAATGCGGCTAGTGATGTTTCTTGGCTTCTTGTCTATTCATGTCCCTCTGTGATTACTGCTACGTGGGGTTTCTGGGAGAATATGACTATCTACTTAATGTTAGCGATTTTCTTAGGTCTTTTCCCAATCGTTTATTACTCGATGAGAAAAGAAGAAAGCCCTTAGGTTTTTGCGCTGAATGTTTTGATTGCCCGCCGTACAACATCGATGACCACTGCCACTATCACTGCTTCTCCCATGGGCAACGCTTGCGATACAAGTATCAACACAGGCTCATAGAACGCCCACGTTTCCGCTAGCCTGCCGAAATCATAGTCTATCCCGCGATCGCGCGAAAGATTCTCCACGTACCCAAAGATGTTGACGATGAGCCCCACGATAAGGCCGATAAGCATGGGATTCTCATACCACAGTTCCCCGCCCTTCAGCAAATTCGTCAGAAGCCCCTCAGTCTCATTCACCGGCGGAACGACGCCCATCCCGACGAATACGCCTACAAGCACGAATGCCACTGCAACCACGGCGCAAAGCACCTTCATTTCATATTTCATACTTGGCTTTTCACCTCCTCTCCCACCCGCTACCGCCCTCTTCATCTTCTAGGATGAGCATGATGTCAGACAGGTCATTCATGGCTCAACAGGCTCCGGCTTACTCTTCTCAATCATTTCCAGATTGAACAGATCTCGCAGAATCGCCCGCATCTCAAGCGGCCTGACAACCTTCAGTTCCACCAACTTAACCAGCTGAGGCGCCAGTGCTACAAGCTGCTCAATGTCCGGTTCTGCAGGGGGACCCCAATTCAGTCTCACAGCCGCCTTAACAGGATCCAAGCTCGAGTCCTTGGACACGATGACTTTCCGCCACAACATCTCGAGGTCCCGCTTGATGAAGCGTTGAATAGGCATGATTAGGCGGTCAGCGATCTCGATGGCAGCATTCGCTGAAGCTTCAGTGAAGCCTGGTGTCGTGAAAAGCTTAGGAAGCGGGGTTTGACCACCTAGACAGAACTGATTCCACAAATAATCAACGAAAGCTTCAAAACGGGCTCGGGGCTCCATGGGTGGACTTTTGATGTCGACTTTTCCGCCTCCGGTGACGATACGACCGCCATACTTAGGAGCTGCTTGTAATTCGGCTTCAATGGCCTCAGCTAGATTTTTGTTTTCAGCAATCCAGGCCTCAATAGGACCCGCAAACTTCTCGAAGATCTCGATTAGATCCAGGTCCAGTTTGGCTTTGATTTCCAAGAAGCTGGGGCGAGTCCGTGTCTCATACTTCTTTGTATACTCATTGTATTCCTGCCAGCTGTATTTCTCCATGACTACCCGAATTATTCCGCAGCCCCAGCCACTGGCGTCAATAGGATTCCAGCGGAAGTGCTGCAGGTTTTCAGGTGGAATGAGTTTGCCGCCGTATGTTGAGGTCTGCTTGTAGCCGAGCTTCAGATGTTTGCTTTTGGTGTAGTCGGTTTCTTCGAAGCCTAGATACTCATTTGTGATAACCTTATCAAATGTGACGATCGGCACACGCATGACTTTCTTGACTTTGTCGGGCGTAAAGAGCTGCCAGATTCCGTTGCCAGTCCCCACTATTTCCCTAGCCGTCACCTGAAGCACGGGATCAATATTGTTGTTTAGGTTGAAGTCGTCAACGATCTTTTTCGCGGTCTCTGCATGTTCATAGTCTTCTTCTGACGCGCAGCTGGTGTAGAAGCCCATTCCAACCGCTTGCATGGACAAGACGTCAACAAAGTCTCTGAGGGCCACATCCTTGAAGTAGGCGTCGACCTGTTCTTTGAAGCTGACAGGCTTCGGCTTCGATCCTTGGCCTAGTTTCGTCGGCTTAACCGCTACGGCGTAGGTCCCGCCTCTGAGAACTTCAATGGCTGCTGATACACGTTTAAAAACAGAACTCATTTTTCACCCTCAGCAACCAATCCCGCCAAAAACCGTTCACCCTTCCACGTGATCTGGTAAGGATCCGTGTGACCGGGTCCAGCTTTGCGAATACGCTTTGTCTTTTTCAGCCAGTTGAAGGTGCTGTCAAACCGGGCGGGACTACCACAACTTTGAATGACACGCTTGAGAAGATAGACTCTGCGAACGGGTCCTCTCTCAAGCTGAGTGAGTATGACTTTCGCAAGTTTGAGTTTCTCTTCGAATTTATCCATCTACTTCACGTCTTGAGTTTGGTAAATCCCAAAAAAAGTGGGTGGGATGTTGGTCGTCGATGTTACCTCAGGGGTAACTAGCTGGTGGCACACTTTCGAATGGCCTTAGCGAACGCTTTCTCCATCACGAAACGCATTGTAAGGACTGCGCCTTCAAGGCCCTCAATCGGATCGTCATATTCCTCGATCTGGACGTCTTGTCGAAGCCCGAAGACTTCACCTTTCTTCCGTGTGAACACCAAGGGATTGTTTCCGCAGACGCTAGTGCTGAAGCAGGGAATCGTGCCATAGAAGTTGCCGATAACGCCTTGCTCCGCTAGTCTGCCAACGCGACCGAGCATGTTGATGTTCAAGAACTTGTCAAGAACCATCAGAGACGTTTCTTCAGTAGGATTCAACAGCACAATGTCCGGATTGAACCCTGCAGCTCGGTTTGTGCCGATGCCCTTCACAATCGTCTTGTAGAGGTCAGTGTCGAAGGATTCAGTTCCATAAGCATCGCTAGCCAACTCACTGCAGACCTCAGATGCAACGTGCTTGTACATGGCGGCTCCTGCGACAGTGGTTGCCTCCTGGACGGCGTTCCAGTTGTTGTCTTTGATCCACGTCTTTTTGATACCGAGGACAAGCGTGTGTAGGCCGTTATCTTCGCTGCAGTCGAGCTTGACTGACCCGAATTTTCCGCCAGCATAACGTTTCTTTGAGCCTGCCGTTCCGTGAAACACCATGAAGTCATCTTCTGTTATTGTTGGAACCGACTCTATCGGCACATCCATTTCGGCCAGCTTGATCCAGTCCTTCCATTGCTTGTTGTGT
>Ga0224501_10003690_pt1 | contig 12094 bp, 9 predicted proteins | sample SF_Oct11_sed_USG_4_FD_169105 | JGI IMG/M metagenome (GOLD analysis project Ga0224501, IMG submission 169105) | Sediment microbial communities from San Francisco Bay, California, United States - SF_Oct11_sed_USGS_8_1 | ecosystem: Environmental > Aquatic > Marine > Sediment | place: USA... | reverse complement strand
ATGTAAATTCAACTCAAAGTTTCATGCTCATTGTGACATACTGTAATAGCACCACTATATGTCCTGCTCCTGGTTTCTGCTTTGAACCATAATAAACACCACCAGTTTACTGTAATCACTTTAGAATACCATTATTAGTCAAAGGGGTTATAACATTCTATCGGTTGTGTGTCAAAGAACTGCGTGAGAAAAACCTACCATGTGGATGACTTGGGGCTGCATAGTGAAGCGTCAAGAGAACATTTCGCATCTATGAATAACTTACATTATTGAAATTATTGTTGCTTTTCTAATTCCATGCAGTGTGTTTTTTGTTTTTACCTTTTGTTATCATTTCGATGTTGTTTATCCACCGGACATAGGAAATGACGAATAAACTCTAAGGTCTAAACTTCACTATACTAGAGTCCTTCAGAAAGACCCTGACTCCCTGGGGTTGATCTAGATAAGTTTATTGACTTTTTGACAAGCTGTGTATATAATGGCGGATGGTCTATTTTGCTTTTTACTTTAAAGGTCACGACAAGGCCTTGGAGGTTCTTATGCATGCTCTGCCCTACCGTCCCTACGCCAGAAACATCTATTTGACTTGTCAAGGTGATGTGATACGGAGTTGTCCATCCATGAGCTGCTAGATCGTGCGGGCTTAATAATCACGTGATACAGAGCCCCCCATTGGTGGGAATCGTTTTCATCATTGGTTCCATTCGTCGACATTCACATCAATTTGAAATGGTTGATTTTAGAATCTAGAGGTGCTACGTACTCAGATTCCGATTAGTTCTTGGAAATCTTGGCTTGAAATCTTTGGAATAAAGGTAAGCGAAATATACCAACCACCAGTGAATGATTTGCTCATTCGCCGTCACTCGTCAGCTGTTTTGAAAAGGGATTTATTACCTAGACACGATAGTGAGTAGAGTAGACTCACTCTCAGACTGCTAGAGTAGACTAGTCTGTCTATAGCCAGTGGTACTGGACCTGGTAAGTGGTAGTGGTAAATCGTAAATGTAAACTAAATCTGCTGATAATTCGATCAGAGTTCAGAATCACTCATCTCTTCATTGGCCAGTCTATCAGTCATCCACTCCACAGACTGGCAAAGTCTTGCTTACCACTCACTTATCACTAGACTAGTACCTGTCTTTTCTGACTTTTGTAAGTAAGGTAAACACTGACATTTCACCCTAGCCACACACAGTCAGCCAACCTGGCAGGGTCTCTTTGTAAGTCAGTCTGAGTTGTGACAAAGAATCACATCTATGACTTAAGTTATTGTTTGAGTTAGTCCAGTGACATATAAACTAAAGTCATAAAGACACTGGTTAGTAATACTGTTCATACATAATAACATATAGATCATAATCATACTCACAGACAGGCACATTCGCTTCACTGTGTGTTTAGCAGTGATTTCAGCCATTGGGTGCTGTTAAATGGTGTCAAGTACGATAGACTTCACCCTGGTGAATTGAGCAATGGCTGGGTAGTGAGTTGTTTGTTGGATTTATTTGAGTTGACTGAATGAATTAATGGGTATTGATAGAGAAGTTCCGCTGAAATTTGACAATTCTGGGCATGTTTCTCCAAGAGAAAGAAGATTGTAAATAACTAGTTTATCAAGTTAGCAGTTGTGCTCTGTTTTTATTGCAGAGACTGTCGCGCAACCTACATCATGACAGCCAAATGATCAGATTTTTAAAAAAATTTGGAAAATATTATATCGAGTGAATATGATACAGGTCACTAGAGCTGGATTGATTGTGGGTTTCGTAGTAGTATCTGAATATTTGAAGACTTCGTCGCATGTGATTTTCATAACCTCTGGACTGTCACATTGGCTGGCATATCGACATAAAGATCTCCTGTGTTTGGCTACAATTCTGACCTCATGTTTCTTTTGGAAGAGAAGACTTCTTTAAAATGATATCTGGTTTCTGGCATAATCCGTGATGATGGGGAGTGAAGTGAAACCTGCAGACACTCCATCAGTGAATGATACCGAGCCAGTCCCTGGATCATCTGTCCGGACCACATCACGGGGGTCAGTATGGCGTCTTCTGTATTCATCTCTTATTTACTACACACAAGACGACCTGACGCCATCATTTACCAGTTAGGAAATACTTTTTTAACTGATGTACTTTCTTAAGATTTAAATGTAAGAAAACAATTTCTGACTTGTTACAATGGTTCAAAATTCTAGATTGACCGAATCGCAACTTTCGCCCGACAGTTTAAAGCTGATAAGTTGAAGAAAATGAGGCAGAAGTCCGTTTGGTTTACATTAATTCATTGTTGCACCTGCTTGATTGTGTATCTTCCACGTAATTCACATCTGTCGTATCAACTCCACGTATAAACTAACTCATCTCTACTGTATCCGATTGTAGAAGGGAGACTAGGAGTGCATACAGTATAGCTGTAAATACCAAACAGAAAGGGAATCCTATCCTTAAATTTATTCGTAATGTACCCTGGGAGTATGGAGATATAGAAGCTGATTATGAAATCGGCCAGTGCGCTTGCGCCTTGTATCTGAGTCTTAAATATCACAATAGGTGAGCTTGGTGTTTTTGTTTTCGTTGTTTTGGATCAGCCACTTGGTCAACCTATTGAGCAGACCGAACTGATGGCTTGTTTTGAAGCGAAAGGAGCGTGGATTTATATGGGGAAATCACATTCAAAATAAGAACCCGGTATGGACAGTTTTCAACTTAGACACTGTAGGCACTGAGCTATCAAGTTCTCTAATGTGAATCCGACTGCTATGGTGTAAGAGGGGTTCATTACATGGGAAAATAATAAGTATCTTTGTAGCTCTGATGTTTTGTATAGGACCTAAATCTTCTGTGTGGCCTTGTTCATGTTCTGTGTTCATGTTTAACCTAATTCATCTTTGATTTCCTGAATTTGGTTCATATGGATGTGCATTTTTTTATTTGTAGGTTTCCCGAGTATATTCACAGTCGATTGAAAGCTCTTGGCAAGTCGTACGAGCTAAGAATTCTGCTTGTCCAGGTGGATACAGTGAGTCCACTAAGTTTTATTTCGCTCTTATATTGCATATAAACCTATGTCTTATAAGCAGAAGTCAAGTGGTCAGCCCTCTCCATTCATTTAAAGTTACCTGGTGAGGTTTTTCGCCTTAACGCATTTTGTTATAGTTGGCGCGCATGGGAAAGGGCAACTCCAAGAAAGCGCACTTCTGAGGTGCTCGGTATAATTTGACTTGATCTCATAATCTCATGTTAAAATTTTTAGTGCGGTCGGTCAAGTTTTATGAAAAGCTGTACAGAACTGCCACATATGGAAGTATTCTCGGATAAAAATGTGAAATTGCTTTTAGAGTATTATTCAATTTTTTTCGGATAGGGCTTAATAGAGAGTTTCTACGACATGCATACGGTACCCATTCACCGGCATGGCAGTATCAACGCCGGGCTGTAACATGAGCAGTGGCCGTGCAGCTATCGTTTATATACAGCTGACACGACGTCATTCTATGGCGCACCGACAGTGGAGAGTGGATGCTGCTTGCTCTGACCTCATTGCAGCCGAATATGAACCATATTTGCTAAAGACGACGCTCCCCGTAGTAACTTTCAACGTAAAAACAGCCTCCTTTCAGGAGCCGCTCAAAAGGATCATTAGTACTAAAAATGACCTTCGGACTGCCCACATGACATTGTGCGTTTCAAAGCTTTCTTGTGAGTTGTGCTCTCTTGATTGTAATATTATTTTTCAAACGATGGCATATACTAGACTACAGAGTACAGACCGCATTTCAAATCAATGTTTCGAGTTTTAGATTAAATAAAATCACCTCAGTGAATTTATAGCGTAGACACATGCAGCTTGATTGGTAGCAAGCCATCCCAGGACACACCACATCCCAGGACACCCCACATCCCAGGACAAACCTGACGGATGTTTCTTAAAGCGCCACGATCTTCAATTGTATGGGAAAACTAAATAACATCAAAAACATACTTACTCAAAGATCACAAAAAAACTCGTAACGCGTAGTCAATTGATATGTTACAGAACCAGCAAGATGTTAGTCATGAGCTCGGTCAGCTGGCACGGATTTGTCTTCTCTCTGATTTCACATTGATCCTCGCTTTCAGGTGAGCTACTGTACAGAGTTATCCTCTCATAGCATAACTTTACTGATTCTACGTTTGTATGCGCAATGGTTTTGTGATGGTTTTACCGTAGCCTTACAGCGCAATATTTATGCGAGGATGCATCTAGCAACCCGAACCAGCGCAAAACAAGCAATCCAGCTATTACATGTCTGCGTCTACATGAACCGGTGTGGGTTTGTTGGTCTAAGACAGCCTGGCGAAGGAGTAGGATATGATCAGTTGGCAGTTGTGTGCTCTTACGGTTTCAGTCATGAAGAAGCGGGCCGGTACCTGGAGTTATATAAGGCTTATGAGAACAAACCACCGACAGAAATAATGGGAAAATCCAGTACAGACTATCTCTCACAGGTAAAAGGTTTCTGTTCTCCGCGGGATCAACTCTAGGGAGGAGCAGTGGCTTAGTGGGTGGCCCATTCGGGCTTGGATCAGGTGACCCGGGTTCGATTCCAAGTTTGTGCTTCACTTTGTGTTTTTTCCCTCCTTGGATTCGGAGCGCTACCTACCCACCCACAGAGTACCAACTCCATGAGGCAAACCATGGATCGTATCGAAAACAAGCCATTGGCTTAGTGATGCCATTCATATAAACAAGATGATTCTATCATATCCTATAGACAGAAACCGCATGGAAACCAGACTCTTTTTTCATTGGCAAATTAGAGTTTAGATGAAAACATTAATTATACTCACTTTGCCAAGGGTTATAGAAAATTGGCATACAGAGTCTTTACTGTATAAACGGGTTTGTTCCAGGAATTATTCACTCTCGTTTAGTCTGCTTTTGTTTATTTTCTAATGTTTGCTAAGCAGATTATTTGTAAAAATATAGCAGCTAAACAAATGCATCTCTCACGATTTGAAACTTTATCTGACAGATGGTAGTTTGATTTTAGGCTACAGACAGTCTCACAACTATTAAAGGTGTAAACCGGACAGACTGCACTACGCTACTAACAAACTTCAAGGTACAAAACTCCGAACTGCATCATCTTCATCAGCCATTAGACCTCCACTGCCGGATGAACGTCTCCTCAATTTCCAGCGACTCCGTGCCACCATTTACCAGTTCTGTTCAAATTTTCTTTCTGCCAAGACGTTTTGCAATGTCTTCTGCCCAGAGTTTTTACAGTCTGCCCTAGTTTCGATTTCCCTACGATTTCCATAACATGACGTCGTCTGTCCTTATTGCATCCCGTCAGTTATTCAGTGAACCAGCAGCAACCCTCTACTATTAGGTGGGAGGATAATTCTATGGTACCTGGTATCGAAGTGCACGTCTCTAGCTACCAACGCTGACCAATTTGAGTGTTCACAAGTCCTTATTGCTGTCAGTTGTTCAGCAGTGAAGTGAACATATCTCCAGCCGCTCACATGCGGATGTCTGTTGTACATTAGAGGTTGTTTTGCAGAATATCAGAGGCATTATAAATGCGGAGACGGATTCACTCAGTTTATGCCCAGGTATTGGACCCACCAAGGCGAAGAGGCTCAAAACAACGTTTACCGAACCGTTCATTCGGGCGACTAAACTCCCCAAGCCAGTGAAAAATGATGGTGAAGAATCAGACTTGGGTCACAATGGAGATACTGGCGCTGAACCAACGTGATTATGGTAGCTAAGTTGATAAGACTTTATCCCCGGTGGCAATATTACGTAATACGCTTCATAGTTCTGTATTAAGCAATTGACCGTATCTCCATGGCTAGCGACCGCCATTGAGCAAAGGTTGTTAATTGTGTCTCCAATGTGTGAAATTGAGGGATCATTATCACATTTGGTCAAGATTGTTGTTGATTGTGCACAGACACTTTCTTCGAGACCAGCTGGCGATATTATACTGTATGATTTACGAGAAGACCAAAGACATGGAATGAAAAAATCAATTGGCATGTGTAGCTAAACCACACACATAGAGCATCACATTTATTGGGTTTCTGTTACTTGAGACTTGTATTTCAAATGATCTACTACAAAACAGTAGCTAATAATAATATTGCCAACACAGACGCTGGGACTGCCTGAACAAGATAGAGTGCATCTAGCTTTTTGTATATTATAAAAATATTACGGCGTAACTTTTTGGTGTCAGGAGTAGACCATTACTGTGCATGTAGAGTATCAGTGTGTGATTCACTCTAACGTAATACTAAAAGGTTTAATAAAATAAGATCACACCACAGTAATACTCTCCAAACTTACATCTTCAACAACATTCTGTTTTTGGACCAATCAACAGAACTGTTTGTATCCACGATAATGGATGAAACGCTTGCTTCAATATTATTTACAATATATACATGTAGTCTAACACAATTGATTGGTCACAAAAACGACTAGGGACTTTAATTTCTGAGCGGATGGATAATTGAGTCCAGTTGTACAAGCATCACAAAGCTGGGATTGGCCTTTCACTAGGCCTGCTCGCTGTTGGTGCGAGTGACGTAACCAGATTGGCCGTGCAGTCTCTTTGAGGCGGCAGAGATGAGGTGGTACCGCAATCTGAGCTGGTTTCTTCCTGAGAGGTCAAATCGCTATCACTATCATCCTGCCTAGTACTCATGTTGTTATTATGGCTATCTAATTCATCATCACTTCCCTCTTTGTCTGTGTGTTCGTCAGCGTCAGGATCTCCCGTCATGAAACGGATACACTTCTTCTTCCGTCTGCGATAAACAACCTTTCGAGTTACAACATTTAAAAAATTTTATTAGAACAGTCGGATTCCCACTCTCCACCATTAAAGATCCAAAGGTCAAGGATGAGTGCATACCGACAGGAAACAGTATAACCAAAGCGATGTAAGAAGCCATGCAATAGTTGGTTAGGTCGACCCATCACATAGCCAACTGCAACTCCCGGAGTTGTCGAGACACTTTCATCTGAACGCATAACAGGAATGATCAAGTCATATCGAGATATACAACAACAGTACGGTAGGCAGTCTGCATGGCAACTAAAATATAATCCTCCAAGCTTAGCTACCTTTCACCAAGCTATCCTACTATAGTGATACTAGTTAGATCAGATCTAAAAAAGCTCTCGACATCCCAGAAGACTGACACATTAGTGACTGGTTGGTCACCAATGCCGAGCCAATGAGAGAGTCTAGACTAAATACAACACCAAAAGGCAGGCTGGCCATGATGCTAAATGCCACTCAAACTAGGGAGGAACATTTCCCGTATCTCAGGGTTAGTCTAGTCTACTGCAACCAATAGGTGGCGGTGGTGATGTACTCGGGTTAGGTAAAAGGCTAACTGGTATGGTTTTTATCATGCAGCATGCAGCTTAGTACCTGGTGCTGAGCCCTCTGCCCGACTGACTACCAATGACATTGGTGTCAGTTCGGGTTGTGTCGTGAGAGGCTGGTCTACTGGTGACAGCCCGCTGCTCTCACCAGACCCCGCCATAGCTGCCGAATCGTGACTTTCATTTTTGATACTCAAATCGAGGCTTTTCGGTGAGGCTATGGTGGGGAAAGAGAGACAGGCTTCTGAGCCTAACGAGGGTGGTGATGATGATCTGAAATAGAACGTTATCACCGTGTCTATAGTGAGGGTAACTAAAGTGGGCTGTGCTCCCAGCTGACGGGATTATTCTACTAGTCAGTGTTATCAAAGCTACAAACATATTCTCACGAGTGCAAGGTGTGCAGTAGATTGAGAGAGCACAGCAGCGGTGCGTGGTAAAATATATACATATATTGTCCCGGAAAAGACGTCGAGCAAATTCAAAGTGTGCAGGGGTGCGAAGACTGCGCATTAAAATAGCTTGAATGACCCATCATATTCACTCTACAGTGGATAATGGAGGGGCTCAGAATTCTTTGAGTTAATTTGTGAGTGTTTCATTAAGTGTTGATAACAGGGTGTTGATTATCAGTTGAACATTGTATAGTTGTTAATAATGGGTTTTGACCGCAGCTCTCAGTTTAGCTACATACCTGCACGGTTTACACCACTGTCCTTGTTGATCTAATCCGAACCTCGCTCGACACTTCTTAGGGTTGGAACACTCTGCAAAATACGGTAAATCAATGTAAACCGCCTCCACTGGCAAATCATCAAACATATCACACTCATCAAAACTGTGCTCCTAACACAATAATAAAAATAATTCCTCATGCTTCTAAATGTCTATTTCATCCAGCAGAGGCATGAAGATCAAAGTGACAACGCTCATCATTAACTAAAAAACTGCCACATCAAACGACTGGCATGTCCACGGCTAGGGCTCAAGGCAATATATCTGCATATTCTAATGAGCGCGTATGCCACACACGGCAGAGTAACTGCTCGTATTCAGGGATTTAGAGGATAGTGGTATTCCTTTCATAAACTGCTCACAAAGAAAGATGATTGTTCCCCTGGCGCTGCTGGGGTACCATGGGACTCATAACTTTTACTGTCACCTTCAAGTCGGTGGTATATCATTGAGACCATCCAGATTACCTTTATTTTCGATTGTGGACTCTCGCCGTCGTTTTTTCCTTTTGCTATGCATTGCATAGTTATCCCTAGCGCTCCAGCCTGGATATAACTTCAGATGGAGTTCTCTCTCTTTTTTAGCCATGTCATAATACTTAGCCTGCTCCGCTCTGTCTAGCGCATGCCACTAAAATTATAGGAAAAACATCATCACATTTGCAAGATTCACAAGAATGGGTGGACAGAACACAACCAGAAAAGGCATACTGTACTATCAATAAATGGACGATGGGGGAAGCTTTCGGAGTAGAAACTGCGTCGACCGCATTCAGACTGTTAATAAATTCATGAGATATCCGATACGGTAATCAATGATGCATAGATCTTGTTTGGGTATGGGTTGTGGGACAAAGAATAACTGAACTGCATAAGGGTGGGGGAATCCTGACCGGAGTCCTGCCATCACGCTCTTGGGATACAACGTGATTCCACTTTGTTCTTTCCTGCTCGCACTAATCAACCCGAATCATGAACCAGGAGATCAAACGACCCAACAGCAGTAGCTAATTAATCGTTGCAAGGTCTGCACTCACTTCTTATATAGACCAGCGTTAATACCAAGAGGGCTTTGCCAACTTCTTAAGGTATGCATATTTTTAGAGGAAACAAAACCATTGCAGCTATTATGACTCCGTCCGCGTGGAAACAGCGATTCTCATTTTAGGATGACAGGAACTCAATCAATCATCCTTAAAATGGTTCATTCTTCACCCGTCATAATTCAGCCAGCATAGAAAACCAAGTACCATTGGTAACGATAGCTTTAGATGCATCATTAGAACGGTTCCTTAGTGTCTGTCAATCCTCACTAATATACAGCTGCATCACAAACGCGCATCATTTTTACTTTGTACAGTTTATCATTCATTTGTCTCACCTTACACCGGTCATTAGTTTTATTTCTTTCACGCCATGAGCCAAAGGCGTCAGTCGGCGTAGATTAAGAAACGATTTGTTTAACTCGAGCTAATCTCCGGAGTTGTGCTTGTAGGTCTTGATGAAGCGAATCAACGTACCTTTCTGCCTAATATCTGATTTATGGCCGCAGATTCCTTTAAAGTGCACTCAGCCACCACCTTCGCCCTCATGTCTTTCATAAACAGCATGAAGGCATTGAGAGGTTTTTTAATATGAGCTTTTTTCTTCTCTTTGGGTTGGTGGAGATCATCGTTGTGCCCCATACCGTTACCATACGGGTGAGACCTGGGGAACAAAGAACAAATTACATCCTCTGCGAAATAATTTCCAAACCAATCGGTAAGCCAGATTCAGTCAGCAAATTAATCTTAAAACAGAGATTTTTGTGAAAACAAGGTAGTGACCAGACTTTGAGTTTGTACATTCGACTAAACCACCGGTTCTCTTTGATCTCCTACTGAACTCAATGAGATCTAAGGGCTAAATTAATCAACATTAGGGAATGGTGGTTATAGCCATTATAATGGGGCCCGCGAAGATTACCAGATCATATTAACAATCTGACCGGGATACTTACAGAAACCTGTTCTCCTGTAATAAGCTAGGATGGAGATCATTTTTAGTTTGTACTAGCGTCGGCTGCGACATGCCGGGAGAGAGGGGGTTCTGCATAAGCTGTGGGTATCCCCTGGCCGCGGCTAATAAGCCGGGATAAGAAGATCTCATTCCTACAGATGTTACTGAGTATGGGTTTACCGACCTGTAACGAAACAAATCAGAATTTGCAGCTAGCTACGGATTTAGATCTTATCCTTTGATGATTACCTGAATGTTGATGAGGTCACAAGCCATGCATCATGACACGTCTAATGTCGCTTACTCAACTGCGCCGCCGCTTAATCTGTCCCAGAATTGTTGCGAGCTGAGTAGACCGTTTATTAACCCGCCGCCGACCCTCCCGACAGATTGATAGCCGAATGATATTTTTTACACAGATGAAATAAAACCCGTGGTAGTTAATATATCTGACAGCGTATCACTATTTTAGCGCCGCACTAATACCGGGCATGATTTTTCCCACATTTCATATTCTCCTAGAACTGGCTCCAGACTTTTCATGGCAAAGGCGAGCAATTCTTTTCTTAACATTTAGCACTTAACCAGCATTACCCTACTAATTCGTAATTGAGAAGTCAAGAACTCTATAATCCCCTGTGTCTCGTTACAAATTCTTTGGCTAGGAATAACCACTAATAAAAGCCTGCGGATTTTATTTCTTTGACTGTATTCATGAGGTCAGATTTAAAGGTGTGAAGATAATCGGCTTCCAGCCGCCTTTACCATGGTATTGCAGCGAAATGAATTTATGCATCAAATAGTTTGAATAAAAGCTAATGCGTATCCATGTGGGTATTAGAGCAACTTTCACACATCCTTTTTGTGGTGAACATTGGTAATTCTATACTGGTATCAAAATATATTGGTGTATTATCACACCATTACGCTTCGCCTTATGTAAGAGTGAACAGCGCACGCATTATAAACAGCCATGATTCAGTGAACATCAGTGCCTAGCCAGTCGTGGCACTGACCACCTATAGAAATGCAAAGCTTAGCCCACAGCCAAATAGCATCTGTGTTATTAATCTCCAAGCTGGGTAGAAAAGCTCGCAGCCTTCCTTTATTTCAACCTTCACATCATTTAGGTTGATTGATAGTAGGCGAGTTGCCTGAAATGCCCCAGGATAAAAGGCCTGGCTTCCCTTGGGGTGAGACTGTATGGCAGTGACTCCCTGCTGGCAAATGATCTATCATTAAATAATATCAACTTCAGATAATGACACATGCCAGTATCAATTTCTAGCCTCAATTTGATTCTCCAGCAGTGTTCCGCAGTGAAACCGTGTATGATTCTGTTACTGATAGGGGGTTGATATCAAAGCTGAAATTGAGATAGTGAACGGTACATAATTATTCTACTACAGCCTGCATAGAGCAGTGGGGCTAGCAACAGGAGGGGGAGGGAGGTGGTCACCAAATAGACTGCCCAACACAACTAGTTTTTAACTCACCATGATTGTACTGAAGCTGCTAAGTCTGAATAGATTGAGGTATATTGGCTGCCTGGTGCTCCTGGGAGTGAAAATAATGACGGCCTGTGTAGCCCTGAAAACAGTAGCCATACGATTATATGGAGCCATCCAGTACGACAGGGTGGTCAACTAGGTGAAGTCAGACTAGTGCAGGGTTTGACTCAACTTGATTACGGTTTAATTCTTTGGATTCTTTTGTGGGGCAAATAATTCAGGCTTTATGAGAAAAGAGGTATCTATGAGTCAAACAACCACAAGGTATTTAGGTGAATCAGAAAAAAATGGAGGAAAAACAATAGAGTTGACAAATAGAACCAAACACTAAAGAAATAATAGCCCGAAAACATGTGAAAGGTAAGAATATGATTTTTGAAGCTAGCAGGCTACTACTAACTATAACATTAGCGACTACGGTCTGTGTGCAAAGCAAACGCCTGGGACAGC
>Ga0224501_10003689_pt1 | contig 12094 bp, 10 predicted proteins | sample SF_Oct11_sed_USG_4_FD_169105 | JGI IMG/M metagenome (GOLD analysis project Ga0224501, IMG submission 169105) | Sediment microbial communities from San Francisco Bay, California, United States - SF_Oct11_sed_USGS_8_1 | ecosystem: Environmental > Aquatic > Marine > Sediment | place: USA... | reverse complement strand
GTAAGTTTTTATACAAATTCGATCTCTTATTCAAGATTAAAGCTCATTCATACCTCAGAGACTTCACGGGATCAGCGTATATCACATCGTCCTTTAACATAAATACAACATCTTTTGAGAAGATCTCTTAAAGCGATTTTAAGGTAATTTTTTAACATCATAAATCCTCAAAACAAGGAATGAATACTGACTGATAGAAATAAAAATAAAAAAAGCAATATCAAAATCCAGATGATTTTTTTCATTTACTTCCCCCTTTTATATTCATTTCTATTTCGCTTCTCCATTTTTCTTTATACCTTTTTCAAAATTTCATATGAGTTTATGCGAAAATTCCTCAATTTTTATTCATAACGCAACGCGTTGGCTGGATTGGCTATTGCTGCCTTAATGGCTTGAGAACTGACCGTGAGCAAGGCAATCAACAAGGCAACTACGGCTGAAAAGACAAATACTCCCGGACCGATAGATGTGCGGTAAGCAAAGCTCTGCAGCCAGCGGCTCATGGCGTAATAAGCAACAGGCCAGGCGATAAGGTTGGCCATGAGCACCCACTTGATGAATTCTTTATTGAGGAGAGTGACGATATTCGATGTTTTGGCTCCGAGAACCTTACGGATTCCGATCTCCTTTGTCCTCTGTTCTGCGGTAAACGCAGCCAACCCGAATAAGCCGAGACAAGCAACGAATATGGCAAGGACTGAGAAATATCCGAATATTTTGCCCGCTCTTTTCTCCTGCCTGTAGACTTTGTCAAAATCGTCATCAAGAAAGAAATAATCAAGAGGACGATTCGGGGCTAATTCTTTCCACTCTGTCTTTAAAAAAGCGATTGCCTCTGGAATTCTATCCGCTGCAATCCTTACTGACATGAACTCGAAATAGCGCGGTGATATGTAGATCATAACTGGCTCAATCTGTTGATAGAAAGATTTGAAATGGAAATCCTTCACCACCCCGATAACATACCCGTCATTGTTTTCAGTCTTGATATTCCTGCCCAGAGGGGATCCCCAACCATATTTTTTGACGGCAGACTCATTCAAGATGATGGCGTCTTTCTCATCTGTGGTGAAACTTCTGGAAAAGTCCCGGCCTTCCACTATTTCCATGCCGAGCGTTTGTATAAAGTCATGGTCAACCATCATCACCCACATCGAAGGCTTTTCCTTTTTCTCTTGAAGCCCTTCGGTTCTGAAAAACCAGTTGTGAGAGACTCTTCCCGGGATTCCCGATGACGCTGTCACCTTCAGGATAGATGGATTTTTGGATAGTTCTGCTTTGATAACCTCATACTTAGTTCTTAATTCTTTATCTTTGATGTTCAGCACCAGGACTTGATCTTTGTTGAAGCCGAGCTTTGTAGTCCTGATGTAGCGGACCTGGCTCAAGACTATTCCTGTGGCTGTGATCAAGATTATGGAAACAGCAAATTGAAAAACGATCAATCCTCTTCTTAAGGAGATGCCCCTGGAGCCGGAGCTCAACTTTCCCTTCAAGACTTTTATGGGCTTGAACGCTGACAAGAACAGCGCCGGATAGATTCCAGAAACACAGCCGACAACCAGCGTAATCCCGATCAAGATGAAAAGAATGGGCCAGTTGTTCAAGTAGTTGAATCCCAGGTCTCTGTCAGTAAACGCGCGGAAGGCCGGCAGGAGAAGCTCCATCATAACCACGGCCAGGGGAAGAGCGATGAACGAGAAGAGTATGGACTCACCGAGGAACTGCCTGACCAGTTGAGACCGGCGGGCTCCCACGACTTTTCTCATACCGACTTCTCTGGTCCTGTAGGATGACCTGGCAGTAGCCAGGTTCATGAAATTTATGCAGGCAATCATCAGGATAAACAGAGCCACGGCGGCAAATATATACACATAAGCAGCATCGCTGTTCGCTTCGATTTCACTCTCCAGGTGCGAATAGAGATGAATGGAGGTTAACGGCTGAAGATGGGGCTTTAAAACCGCTCCTGCCTGTTTTCCTGCATGTTTTATAACGAGGTCGGTAAATTTTCCTTCCAGGGCTTCAGGACTGGAGTTGCCATCAAGAAGCAGATAGGTGTAGTACATATGGTTGAACCAATTCTGGACCCACTCTGGAAAACGTTTGTCCATGGTGGAGAAGGAAGCGAGAAAATCAAACCTGAAATGAGAGTTTTCCGGTATCTCTTTCAGGACTCCATTGACCGTGAAATCCGATTGACTGTATCTATCGTTTAAGGTGAGGATTTTCCCCACCGGGTCTTCATCTCCGAAGTACTTCCTTGCTTTTTCTTCGGATAGGACCACAGTGAAAGGCTCCTTCAAAGCAGTCTTTGGATCGCCCTTGACCAGAGGGAAAGTAAAAATTTCAAAAACGGGATGGTCAGCAAAATACCATTTATCTTCGTAATAATTGTCAGTTCCATGGGTGACCAATACTTTGTCCTCTGAAAAATTTCCCTTCATAAACCGGACTGCATCTTTGACCTCCGGGAATTCATTCTTCATGGCCGGTGCGAAAGAAGCAGGCGTTATAGCCATATGGGATTTATTTCCAAAAAAATCCAACTCTTCAACGACCCTGTAGATTAGGTCCGCGTTCTCATGATACCTGTCATAACTGCGCTCGTACTGAACATAAAGCAAGATCAGCAAGCAGCAGGCTAATCCTATGGCAAGACCTGCGATATTGATGAAGGAGTAGGTTTTATGCCTCTTGAGCATTCTCAGGGCGATCTTCAGGTAATTTTTAAACATGGTACGGATTTATATGCTCAGTTCTTGACCTTCCGGCTTTCTGCGGAACATGATTGGGATGTTGGACTCGGTGGGAAGACCGATCTGAATCAATTCCCAATCCTTGTCGTGCTCTCTGATCACGCGTTTAATCACGTCCACTCTATCCTCTTTCTCCTCACTAATATCTTCCCAGTCAATGATCTCTACCCTGTAATGCAGCGTTCTCTTTTTGCCGTTGATCTTCACATCGATATCAATGTTTTGCTCCGCACCCAGTGTCGGGATTTGAATGATGACTTCTCTCATATCTGGCTCCTTTTTAATTTATTTTTTTCATTCATTTATAATAAAGGTTCTCTTCCATATAGTTTGAGTAGAATACACGGGAATGGCGTTAAAAATCTGATGGGAGCGATACCATTTCCGTATATTTATGTCCTTGCTCTTCCCTTTTTGCTCACGACCCAAAGTAAAAAAATTTATTCGAAGCATAGCCTTTTTTCTATGCCTTGAGTTTTATCCTGAACAGAACCTGACCGAGATAACCTGCTTCATTAATCTCAGCGATATACAATCCTGGTACGATATGGGCCTGTCTTTTAAGCATCGGCTCAGAGAGGCTTTTGAGGAGCGAATTCGCTTCCCAATCCTGGCGGCTGTCGGTCAGCAACACAGGCTCCTCATCATTAACCAGCTTCTGTAAAATCTCTTTTAATAGCATATTTCCTCCAATCATTCCGTACATATTCTCTCAAACAAGAGTTTCATCCTGGATGTGTACTCTCTCCCAGAATCCATCACCTGAAGTACAGGGTGTCACCCGGGGGAATGTCCCCAAACCTTAAATCTTGAATTGTTTCTGGATGTTCTCCGAGACAATATGTCCGTCGAAGAGATGAATGACCCTGTGGCTGTACTCGGCATAAGCAGGAGAGTGAGTGACCATTACGATCGTGGTTCCGGCTTCGTGCAGTTCGCTCATTAACTTCATCACTTCTTCACCATGGGCCGAATCCAGGTTTCCTGTCGGCTCGTCAGCAAGGATCAGCTTGGGTCTAGCTACAACTGCCCTGGCCACAGCCACGCGCTGCTGCTGGCCTCCGGATAGCTGTTGAGGGAAATGATTTTTCCGGGCTATGATCTCCATCTGCTCCAGGGTTTCGCTGACTCTTTTTTTCCTCTCAGTTGAAGAAAATCCCAAATAGAGAAGAGGAAGTTCGACGTTTTCGAAAACGGTCAACTCATCAATGAGGTTAAAACTCTGGAAGACGAATCCGATGTTTGATTTGCGGAGGTTAGCCCGCTGTCTCTCTGAATATTTCGAGACTTCTTCTCCGAGAAAAAAGTATTCTCCTCCACTGGATTTGTCGATCATCCCCAGGACATTCAATAGGGTTGACTTCCCGCAGCCCGAGGGCCCCATAATCGCCACATACTCGCCTTCTCTGACATCGAGATTGACATTGTTCAAGGCCGTCGTTTCTACTTCTTCAGTCCTGTAGATTTTCTTGAGGTTTTTGGTTTTTATCATTTAATGTCCTCCTTTAAATTTCAAAGTTTCTCTTTCAAGAGAATTTTTTTTATTTCAAAACCAATCTTTCCATGTTTCCGAAGCTCTCATAGGAGGAGGTGATCACCTTATCTCCTGGTTTTAGTCCTTCTATCACCTCAAAAGCCTCCGGATTGTAGCGATTCAGCCTGATTCTTTGTTTGGTGGCGATGCTTCCTGATTCATCGAGTAGATAGACCCAGTTTCCTCCGGTGGTTTGATAGAATCCGCCCCGGGGCAGGAGGATGGCCTCCGCAATATCTCCCAGTTCCAGGCTGATGTGAAGGGTCATTCCTCGTCTTATGCCTTCGGGTTGTTTTCCCACAAATTCCATATCCACTTCAAAGCGGTTATCCTGCACCTCTGGATAGATCCTGCTCACGACCAGCTTGTAAGTATTACCAGCAAAATCAAATTTTCCTGTTCGGTCTTTTTCGATTCGAGCTATGTAATGCTCATCTATTCCTGCCCTGACTCTGAATCCCTCTAACATGTCGATTTGACCTATTCGTTGACCTGGGCTTATGGATTCGCCGATTTTTGCTCTCAAAGAGGTGAGCTGACCGGAAATAGGTGCTTTGATTGTCAAATTGTCCTGTTTCTGTTTGAGAACTACGAGGTTTGACTGCATACGTTCCAGCGAGTCTTCCAAGGCTTCGACTTGGGCCTGACGGAACATGAGATCGGTTTTCTGGCTCTCGATGGTCAATTCATTCAGTTTCAAAAGGTATTCATATTGATCTTTTTCAAGCTCAAATTCATGTTGCGATATCAAATCATCTTTGACGAGCTCATTGTAGCGTTCATATACACGTTTTTGCTTCTGGAGCCTGCTCTCTATATCAACAAGCTCTTTGCTCAACAGAAGTTTATACTGCTCCATGGACAGCCTGGTACCGCGCAGGTTATCGCTTGCCCGGAACAATTCAGCTTCTCTCCACATGATGTCGATAATGAGGTTGGTGTTGGCTAGCTTCAGGATCTGGTCACCCTTATTCACCATTGTCCCGGCTTCCAAATAAATTTCTTCTACTATTCCTCCTTCCAGAGGATCCAAATAATGTGTGTATATAGGCAGGACTTCCCCTTGCACGGGGATGTATTCTTGAAAAGGACCTTTGGTCACGGTGGAAATGGTCAGCCTCTCCGCCTGCACGTTAAGAGTGGATTTGCTCATTTTAAAAAGAAAAACATAAAGGACAACGATGATGAAGACTCCTGCGGCGGCATAAACGGCTATCCTTTTCAGGGGCCATTTCTTTTTTTTGATCGTGCGATCCATTCCCATTTTTATCCTCCAAAGTCAAGCATCGATTCTTTTCTTCTCGTTTTTAAGATGCTCAATTTTACATAAAGGTTGACATTCATGACTGCCTACCAGACCCCTTTTATTGCAATAAATGTGCCATTATTGTTATTACGGGGAGAACAGGTCAAGGGTTGCCAGATTGCATTAAAAAAGTGTTCGCTGTTATGACAGATAGCGTACGATATCGAACAGTTGTTCATCCCTTTTTATCAAAAATGACTGAAATAATGGTTGATACAGGCAAAATGAAATGAATCACACAGAAAGGCATGTATCTTGCAGTAAGAAAATCATGTATCTTGCAGTAAGAAAATAAGGAGCATAAAGAATTCCAAAAAGGATTTTCAAAGCTCCTTTTGGTATAATAATCTCACTAAGGAAGGGCTATTCTCATGAACAAGAAAACCGGAAAGATCCTCGTTGTCGATGACGATGAGGACATCCTCCAGGCAGCACGGCTGCTGCTCAAGCAGCATGTGGCTCAGGTGGATACGGAAATGGACCCGAAGGCCATGTCTTCCCTCCTGAAAAACGAGACTTATGACGTTATTCTCCTGGATATGAACTTCGCCAAGGGCGCCACCAGCGGCAAGGAGGGATTCTACTGGCTCAACAAGATTCTCGATATCGACTCTTCTGTCGTGATCATCCTCATCACCGCCTTCGGCGATGTGGAGATGGCTGTCCGGGCCGTGAAAGAAGGAGCAACGGATTTTGTCCTCAAACCCTGGCAGAATGAAAAACTCATCGCTACAGTCAATACAGCCATAAGCTTAAGACGGACACGCCAGGAAGCGGATAATCTCCGTTCCCGCCAGAAACTGCTCAGTGCTGACCTTGACCAACCTTTTCATGACTTCATTGGCCAGAGCCCCACAATGCAGACAGTGTTCAAAACCGTTCAAAAGGTGGCCAAAACCGACGCCAATATCCTGATACTTGGGGATAACGGAACGGGAAAAGAACTGGTCGCCCGCGAGCTGCATCGCCAATCTCAGCGTGCCGATGATGTCTTTATAAGCGTTGACATGGGAGCAGTGAGCGAGACCCTGTTCGAGAGTGAACTCTTCGGTCACGTCAAGGGAGCTTTCACAGACGCCAGAGAAGACCGGGCCGGCCGTTTTGAGATCGCTTCGGGAGGAACACTTTTTCTCGATGAAATATGTAATCTGCCTTTAACGCTCCAGGCCAAACTGCTGACGGTTTTGGAGAACCGCACAGTCATCCGTCTGGGCTCGAATAAGCCCATTTCCATAGATGTCCGTCTCATCTGTGCCACCAATATGCCCGTTCATGAGATGGTAGTTGTGAATAAATTCCGTCAGGACCTGCTCTACAGGATCAACACAGTTGAGATCCGTATGCCCCCGTTGAAAGACCGTCCTGAGGATATTCCGCTGCTGGTGGACCATTTCCTTAAAATATACTGCAAGAAATACAATAAACCTCTGAAAAGGCTGAACCTGGCAACACTTAAGAGAGTGGAGAAATATCATTGGCCGGGTAATGTGAGAGAATTGCAACATGCCATAGAGCGGGCAGTGATCATGAGCGACTCCACCGTGCTCCAGCCTTCAGATTTCTTTTTTCCGGCCGTTGAAACAAGAGAGGACTCTTTGGTCATCGATGATTACAATCTTGAGGAGATTGAAAAGCTTATCATCAGAAAAGTGCTCAGCAAACATGCTGGAAACATCAGCCATGCAGCAAAGGAGTTAGGGTTGTCAAGGACATCTTTATACAGAAGATTCGAAAAATATGGTCTTTAATCGATTCAGAATCAACTGCATCATCCGAGTGATCCTCCTCGGGGCCACCTCCTGGCTTTTCTTCTATCTCCTCTTTCGAACCAACCTCTACACGGCTCTCTTCATTCTTGTAGCGCTTATTCTTTACCAAATCTATGCCCTCATCAACTATGTGGAAAAGACGAACAGGGATCTGGCCAGGTTTTTCCAATCCATCAAGTATGAAGATTTCTCCCAGACATTCAAAGTGGAAGGATACGGCTCGTCTTTTGATTCACTCAAAGCAGCTTTTTCGGAAGTCATGAATGCCTTCCGCAAAACCCGGGCCGAAAAGGAAGAGCATTTCCGTTATCTCCAAACCGTCGTCCAGCATATCGGCATTGGCTTGATCGCTTTTCAGCCAGATGGAGAGGTGGAACTGATCAACACTGCGGCAAAACGCCTCCTGAATGTCGCCAGCTTAAAAAACATCAGATCTCTGGAATCCTTGAGCAAGCCGCTGGTGGAGACTCTGCTGCGGTTGAGGTCCAGGGAGAGTGCGCTGGTTAAAGTTGAAGACGAGAATGAGCTTCTTCACCTGGCCCTTTACGCCACTGAATTCAAGTTAAGGGCACAGAAGTTCTCACTGGTGTCTATTCAAAATATCCACAGCGAGCTGGAAGAAAAAGAAATGGAAGCCTGGCAGAAGCTCATCCGAGTCCTTACCCATGAGATCATGAACTCGATCACTCCCATTGCCTCCCTGACCTCTACAATAAGCAACCTGATCAGGGATGCTTATGGGAAAAAAGTGAAACCCAAAAAGTTCGACAGCGAAGCGCTGCAAGACGTTCAGCAAGCCCTGCAGACCATCCAGAAAAGAAGCCAGGGCCTGTTGCACTTCGTGGATGCCTACAGAAATCTAACCCTGATACCCAAGCCTAACTTCCAGATTTTCCCTATCCAAGAGCTTTTTAATCGTATCCGTAAGCTCATGCAGGTCAACATCGAAAAAAACTCTATCCGGTTTAAAGTGAATGTCGATCCTGAAACTCTCGAGCTCACCGCTGATCCTGAGCTCGTCGAACAGGTCTTGATCAATCTGATGTTGAACGCCTTTCAGGCAGTCGAAGGCCGGGAAGACGCGCAGATCGAGCTCAAAGCTCTTCTGGATGGGAGAGGCCGGATCATCATCCAGGTGGCGGACAACGGTCCTGGAATTCCAAAGGAAAATATTGAAAAAGTATTCGTTCCTTTTTTCTCCACCAAGGAAGGAGGCTCGGGAATCGGACTAAGCTTCTCCCGCCAAATACTCCGTCTGCATAATGCTTCCATCGGAGTTCATTCCGAGCCGAATGTCCAGACTGTCTTCACCTTAAGGTTCTAAATCAGCTTTTAAAATACACGGTCATTATTCATAGCGGAGGGCACTGGCTGGGCTGATAATAGAGGCTCTGACCGATTGATACCCCACTGAAAACAGAGTAATGAGCAGGGCAAGAAAACTGGCCAATAAAAATGTTCCAATAGTCAAGTCGATCCGGTAAGCGAAATTCTGAAGCCATTTCTGGACCGCAAAATAGGCAACCGGCCAGGCAATGATATTTGAAATAACAACCAGCATTATAAATTCTTTAGAAAGCAGCACGACAATACTGGAGGCTGTAGCCCCGAGGACTTTCCTGATGCCTATCTCCTTTGTTCGTTGTTGGGTCAAGAATGTGGCAAGCCCAAACACTCCCAAACAGGCAATGATCACAGATAGAAAGGTGAAGATTCCAGAAACCCTGCCCAGCCTCATTTCAGTATCATACAGCCTGTTCATATGGGCATCCATGAAGAAGAACTCAAACGGAACGCCCGGAGAAAATTTCTCCCATGATTTCTTTATGCCTGTCAGAAGATTTAGCATATTCTGTGTCCTGATCCTTACCGATATGTAGCTGAAGCCGCTCCTCTCTGGAAGCATATGAAGGATGATAGGCTCGATTTTTTGATGGAATGATTTGAAATGAAAATTCTTTACAACGCCGATGACCTCGCCTTTTTTATTCCTGTCGCCTCTCCAGAAAAGGCGCTTGCCCAGGGCTGAATCCCAGCCGAATTCTTCTGCTGCTGCCTCATTGATGATATAGGCATCCTCCACGTCAGTGCTGAACTCTCTGGAGAAGTTTCTCCCTTCTTTTATGTCCATGCCCATGGTTGGGATGAAATCATGGTCCACAAACAGGGAATATCTTGGCGCCCACGTGTTGCCTTCAGACAGAAAACCGCGTGTCCCGATAGCTTTTCCGGGCAAGCTGTCGGAGCAGGCCACCTTCAATATTTCAGGATTCTGGAGAAGGCTGGCTTTTATCGATTCGAATTCAAGAATCGTACTCACATCTCTCACCGGGATGCTGATCACATTTTCCTTGTCAAAACCCAGATTTCTGCTCAAGCAGTACTTGAGCTGGCTTCTTCCGGCAAGCGTGGCTATAATCAGAGAGATAGAGATCGCAAACTGGATGACCACAAGTGTCTTTCTGAAATGAACCTTTTTCACCCCCGGATGGATTTTTCCGCTTAAAGTGTTCACGGGTTGAAAAGTGGAGAGGAACAAGGCGGGATAGATTCCAGCTGCAGATCCCAGGATAAGAGATGCTCCGAGCAAAAGCCCCAGAATAAACAAAAGATTCTTTGAGTCGACGGTGAACTGACTGCCAGCAAGGGAGTTCAGGACAGGAAGTGCGAGAGAAACCAGTATAAACGCGATCATAATCGCCATAAACAAGAGAACAACGGATTCGCCTAAGAACTGTTGAATGAGCTGGGCCCGGCTCGCACCGACTATCTTGCGCGTTCCGACTTCTTTGGCTCTCTTCGCAGCCCGTGCAGTAGCGAGGTTCATGTAGTTGATACAGGCAATGATAAGGACAAATAAAGCTATAGCTGAAAAAATATAGACATAGGCGATATCACTGTTGGTATCTGTCATTTCATAAGAAATATTTTTTGAATGGAGATGGACGTCTTTTAAAGGCTGCAGGTATAAATCAAAGTCGGATATTTTCTGGTTAAAATGTCTCTCCAGGAAAGGGACTAATTTTTCTTGCAATTCAGCGGACGAAGCTCCTTCTCGCAACATCAGGTAGCTGTAGAAATTATGAGATCTCCAGTTGTTGAGCATATCGTAGACCACATTCCTGAATCCAGGGCTCTCCAGGGCCGCAAACGAGACGAGAAACTTGAAGCGAAAATGGGAGTTGTGAGGGACATCCTGAGCAATCCCGGTGATCTTTATCTGGTCGCCATGAACAGACAACACCCTGCCCACGGGATTGGAATTCCCGAAATACTTTTGAGCCATTTCTTTGGTGATGATCATGGACTGCGGTTCTTGGAGGGCATCTTCCTGCTGACTTTGGATAAGCGGAAAGGAAAAAACCTCCAGAATAGAGGGATCCGCGAAGAAAACGCCTTCCTCGAAAAAAGATCTCTCGTCGTGCGATATTCTCCATTTTTCAATCCAGGAAGGATGAAATATTCTGACCACGCGAACAATCTCAGGGAATTCTTGAGACAAAGTGGGCGCTAGAGGAGCAGGAGTGGCAGCGCTGTATCTGTTTTTTCCGCTTTCAGTCTCGATCTCAATAATCCTGTAGATGTTATCCGCCTTATCATGGAAGCCGTCATAGCTCAATTCAAAATGAATGTAAAGGGCTATAAGGACACAGCAAGCCAGACTCAAGGAAAGCCCCGTGATGTTGATGAACGAATAGATCTTTTGGCGCCTCAGGATTCTTAAGGCTGTTTTAAGATAATTTTGCATCATGGTTACACTCCAGTAAAACGAATCTGCTAAAAAGGAAGGGACAGACTTGAGGATCTGTTTTCCAAGCCAGATCCTTGCCGGCCAGAGGCCTCGCTTATCTCTAATCTCTGTATAGATCTCAGCGAAATCGCCGAGCGCTGAATACCGCACTTCCCTGTTGATGAAGCGCTCAAGCAACCAGGCACTGAATTTCGGTAGGCTTTTATGCTTTGAATCCATAGAGCTTACTCGCGTTCAAATTCCAAGGAGGAAATCCCGACCCACATAGAGTCGTGGACTTTTTTAGTTTCCAATAATGCTTTTTTTCCTTTGGGAGTGATTTCGTAATAAACCTTGCTCCTCCCTCCCCTTTCAGGAAGGGGATCGCTTTTGACCGTTCTCACCAATCCCTTTTTTTCCACTCGGTGCAAAGGCGCATAAATGGCGCCGATAGACCAATTTTTTCCCGTAATTTTGGATACCTGTTTCCGGATGGTGACTCCGTAGGCATTCCCCTGAAGCTTCCAGATCGAAAGCAGGACGATTTCTTCTGACCTGGATAATAATCTCATGCTCACCTCATTTTCATTATATGTATACGATTATAGAATATATAAGGTTGACCTGAAAGTCAAATTTTTTCTATTTCTGAATACAAATAGCTCCGAAAACATAATTTTCCAACCTCACACGCCTATGTTTTTTGAGCGCTTTTGATATTCTCAAAAATAAGCTTTGTCATACTGCTTTTTATATGGTATAAACTCACAGGTTTGATGGAGATCGAACCTGCGCATTTAAAATAGCTTTAAAGACTGACATGGCAAAAGTAAGATAAAAGGAGTCAACAATGTCGGAAATAATATCTTTTTGCGGTCTGAACTGCGGGGAGTGCGGAGCCTTTCTGGCAACTCGAGACGATGATGATCAAAAACGCGCGGAAGTGGCAGAACTCTGGTCAAAAGAATACAAAGCCGACCTCAAGCCTGAGGA
>Ga0224501_10003688_pt1 | contig 12095 bp, 10 predicted proteins | sample SF_Oct11_sed_USG_4_FD_169105 | JGI IMG/M metagenome (GOLD analysis project Ga0224501, IMG submission 169105) | Sediment microbial communities from San Francisco Bay, California, United States - SF_Oct11_sed_USGS_8_1 | ecosystem: Environmental > Aquatic > Marine > Sediment | place: USA... | reverse complement strand
ATCTCATCCTGCTCACGCATCGCACGTTGCAACTCGGCCACCGAGACGGTGGCGGTGCCCAGTTTGCCGACCACCACCCCGGCGGCGACATTTGCCAGTACCGTTGCCTCACGCAGCGAACTACCCGCTGCCAGCGAGGCGGCCAACACTGAGACCACCGTATCACCGGCACCGGTCACATCGTAAACCTCACGCGCCTTGGTGGGGATGTGCAGCGGCTCTTCGCCGCGCTGCAGCAGGGTCATCCCCTTCTCGCTGCGGGTGATCAGTAGCGCCTCCAGCCCCAGCTCATCACGCAGCACCTCACCTTTTTGCACCACCTCGTCATCGTCGGCACAGTGGCCCACCACCGCCTCAAACTCGTGCATGTTGGGGGTGATCACGGTGGCTCCGCGATAGGGGGTAAAGTCAGTGCCCTTGGGGTCGATCACCACCGGCTTGCCGGCGGCACGGGCCAGCTCGATCAGCGTAGCCGCCTCACGTAGCGCCCCCTTGCTGTAGTCAGAGAGCACTACCACCGCGGCATCGCTCACCTGATCGGCAAAACGCTGCTGCAGGCCGCTGAGATCGCAGCCGGGGAAGCCATCCTCAAAATCGAGTCGAATCAGCTGCTGGTGGCGACTCAGCACCCTCAGCTTGGTAATGGTCGGATAGCCCTCCAGCCGCTCGAAGTGGCACGCCACCCCGGCACCCTGCAGGGTGCGGGCCAGGGCATCGGCCGCCTCGTCCTGCCCGGTCAGCCCCTGCACCACCGCCTTGCCCCCCAGTGCGGCAATATTCAGCGCCACGTTGCCGGCGCCACCGGCCCGCTCCTCGATCTGCTCAACCCGGACCACCGGCACCGGGGCCTCGGGTGAGATACGCGAGGTCTCGCCCTGCCAGTAGCGGTCCAGCATCAGGTCACCTACTATTAGCACCCGTGCATCCACAAAAGAGAGAATATGCGTCACAACCACACCGTTCATGTAGTGATAAATCGGTGTAGTATAACGTTTTTTTTGCGCGGATATCTGCTGTAGTTCTCACACGACGAGCAGCCTGAAGAGATGAATTTACTCGAAAAACTCCACAACAGATCGGCGACCATCGGCATCCTCGGACTCGGCTATGTCGGCCTGCCGCTGATGCTGCGTTATGCCGATGTCGGTTACCGGGTGATCGGCTTTGATATCGATGAGGAGAAGGTCAAAACCCTTTGTCACGGCAGTAGCTATATTGGCCATATCAGCGCCGGGGAGATCGCCCGCGCCCTTGAGCAGGGTTTCAGCCCCACCAGCGACTTCTCCCGGGTTGCCGAGGCCGACGCCCTGATCATCTGTGTGCCAACCCCTCTCAACCGCCACCAGGAGCCCGACCTGCGCTACGTTATCGAGACGGTCGAGAGCTGTCTCCCCCACCTGCGTCCCGGCCAGGTCGTCTCACTGGAGAGCACCACCTACCCCGGAACCACCGAGGAGGAGTTGTTACCGCGACTGGAGAGTACCGGCCTGAAGGTCGGCGAGGAGCTCTATCTGGTCTACTCGCCGGAGCGCGAAGACCCCGGCAATCCCGATTTTTCTACCAGCACCATTCCCAAATTGTGTAGCGGCATCACCCCCGCCTGCCTGCGCGCCGGCGTTGCACTCTATGAGCAGGTGATCACTACCGTTGTCGAGTTGAGCTCCACCCGCGCCGCGGAGATGGCCAAGCTGCTGGAGAATATCCACCGCGCGGTCAATATCGGGCTGGTCAATGAGATGAAGATCGTCGCCGACCGGATGGGGATCGATATCCATGAGGTGATCGATGCGGCCGCCACCAAACCCTTCGGCTTTGTCCCCTACTACCCCGGCCCCGGACTGGGGGGGCACTGTATCCCCGTCGACCCCTTCTACCTCACCTGGAAGGCGCGGGAGTACGGGGTGCACACCCGTTTTATCGAACTGGCCGGCGAGGTCAACAGCGCCATGCCCGAGTGGGTGGTGGGCAAGGTCGCCGAGGCGCTCAACCGTGAACGTAAATCGATCAACGGCAGCCGCATCCTGATACTCGGCATCGCCTACAAAAAGGATGTGGATGATACCCGCGAATCACCCGCTGTAGCGATGATGGCACTGTTGCGTGACAGGGGCGCAAAGGTCGCCTACTCCGATCCCCACGTGGCGCGCTTTCCCAAAATGCGCAACTACCGCTTTGACCTTGAGAGTGTCACCCTGAGTGATGAGTCTCTCGCCTCCTATGACTGTTGCGTTATCGCCACCGACCACACCCTCTTCGACTATGACCAGATCCGTCGACACGCCAGGCTTATCGTCGATTCACGGGGGGTCTATCGGGGGGAGCATGCGCAACACATCGTCAGGGCCTAGAGACAACAGACGCTATCGGCATCCGCTATGAAAAAGGGGCCTTTCGGCCCCCTGCTATTTGAGGATGTACTCGGCGCTACAGTAGGGACACTGTGCATGTCCCTCTGCTTTTACGTCGAGGAAGACGCGCGGGTGGGAGTTCCATAACGCCATACCGGGCATCGGGCAGTGGAGGGGAAGGTCGTCCTCGGTGATCTCATAACGCGTCACCGCATTGGCCTGCTTAAGCTTCTCGCCACGCTGTTCCATACTCTCCTCCCCCTGCGATCAGATTGTTGTTATTTAACCAGCGTCAGCCACTCTGGATGCTCGCTGCGACGCCCGTGTACCTGGTCGAAGTACATGCCCTGCAGCTTCTCGGTGATCGGGCCGCGACGACCGATGCCGATCTTGCGGTTGTCGACCTCACGGATCGGGGTCACCTCGGCGGCGGTACCGGTGAAGAAGGCCTCGTCGGCGACGTAGACCTCGTCACGGGTGATGCGCTTCTCCTTCACCTTGAGGCCACACTCGTCGGCCAGCTGGAAGATGGTGTTGCGGGTGATGCCGTCGAGCGCCGAGGTAAGGTCCGGGGTGTAGAGCACGCCATCGCGCACCAGGAAGATGTTCTCGCCGGAGCCCTCGGCCACGTAGCCCTCGTTGTCGAGCAGCATCGCCTCGTCCATGCCGCAGGCCAGGGCCTCCTGCAGGGCGAGCATCGAGTTCATGTAGTTGCCGTTGGCCTTGGCCTTGCACATGGTGATGTTGACGTGGTGGCGGGTGTAGGAGGAGGTGCGGATGCGGATCCCCTTCTCCATCCCCTCGGCGCCGAGGTAGGCGCCCCACGACCAGGCGGCGATCATGATGTGCACTTTGAGGTTATCGGCGCGCAGACCCATCCCCTCCGAGCCGTAGAAGCACATCGGGCGGATGTAGGCAGACTCCAGGTTGTTCTCGGCCACCGCCGCCCTCTGCGCCTCGTTGAGCTCCTCCTTGGAGAAGGGCATCGGCATGTTCATGATGTGGGCGGAGCGGAACAGGCGGTCGGTGTGCTCCTGCAGGCGGAAGATCGCCGCCCCCTTGTCGGTCTTGTAGGCACGCACCCCCTCGAACACCCCCATGCCGTAGTGCAGGGTGTGGGTCAGGACGTGGGTCTTCGCCTCACGCCAGGGTACCATCTTGCCATCCAGCCAGATGACGCCGTCGCGGTCATCCATCGTCATGTGTTGCTCTCCTCAAGGGGTAAAAAGGGCTGCCGAATTACAGAACCGCTAATAATACACAGGGCAGGGCGGCGGCGAAACCACCCTCACCCCTGGCTCAGTGCAAAATGGTGGTAGATGAGGTCTCGTCAAAATCGGTATAGCGCTTCAAATAAACCCTATAAACACGATGGGCTTCCATCTCGCTCTGCCAATCCAACTTTTTCGCCACCCTGTCACGTAGGGGCTTTGCCTCAAGACCATCGACCGTTGCCGCCAGGTGGTACCAGGCCCACGCCTCTGAGTAGTTGATGGGAACACCGATACCAAACTCATGCACCTTGCCCATGCAGTAGAAGGCGGGGGTGTAGCGTTGATCGGCCAGAGACAAGAGGGCGTTGTGTATCCCCAGGCCGAAGTAGCCATAATCGGAATAGGGTCGGGGCAATTTCACCACCCAGCCCCTCTTCTTTTTCTTCTCCTGCGAGGGATTGTGCTGATCGTGAAATTCCTGCGGGCGGAGTAATTGATGATATCCCTTGCGGTAAAGATTCACCGCCTCGGCATAATCACGATACTGATTATCAGCCTTTTCCGGCACAGGCAACAGGACGAGGGGAGGACTCTCCCCCCAAACCCCAGTCCACAGGTCACCACACCGTGCCGCACCAGCATTTGCGTGAGTCGCCATAAATAGCAACATCAGATAAATCGTTCCTCTGGTTTTCCACATAGCCTTCCTATGCCTCCCTGTTACCCCTCCATAACCCCCCGCCACATCCCCGCCACCGCCTCGCGCTCGGCCTGGAACTCCTCACGCGCCACCACCGCTTTTTGTTGTTGCAACACCAGACGGTGGGCGCGGGCTCGGTAGCCGCGATAGGCGTTGGTGAGCATTTCGGCCTGCTCTTCGCTGAGCAGGCCGACGCGGGCCAGTGCCTCGAGCTGGCGGATGTTGTCGGAATACTCGATTAACTCCGGGTATTGATGCGAGTAGGCGAGCAGGTGGAACTGCACCATGAACTCGATATCGGCGATGCCGCCGTGGCCCTGCTTGAGGTCGAAAAGAACGTCACTGTCCTTGCTGAGATTGTCGCGCATTTTCTCGCGCATCTCGCGTACCTCGCCGCGCAGTTTGTCGATGTCGCGCTCGCTGGTGAGGATCGCCTGGCGCACCGCGTTAAAGGCGGTAGCGATCCCCGCATCACCATTAATAAAGCGGGCACGACACAGCGCCTGGTGCTCCCAGGTCCAGGCCTGTTCGCGTTGGTAGTCGCCGAAGGCGTCTACGTTACTCACCAGCAGGCCGGAGGCACCACTGGGGCGCAGGCGGGTGTCGATCTCGTAGAGCTCGCCAGCGGCGGTGCGGGTGTTGAGCACGTGAATCATGCGCTGTCCGAGGCGGGCATAGAACACCGCGTTGTCGAGCGGCCGCTCGCCACCGGTCGCCTTGCCCTCACTCTCCTTGCTGTGAAGGAAGACGATATCGAGGTCGGAGCCGTAGCCCAGCTCCAGTCCCCCCATCTTGCCGTAGGCGATCACCGCAAAGCCGGTATCGCAGACCCGCTCGTCACAGCTCTCCGGCCTGCCGTGGCGCGCCACCAGGTGACGCCAGGCGAGGTCGAAGGCCGCCTCCACCATCACCTCGGCGATGTCAGTGAGGTGATCGCTTACTACCATCAGTGGTACCACCTCCATCACGTCGGCGGCGGCGACCCGCAGTACGTGGGCCTGCTTGATGTGGCGCAGTGCCTCCATCTGCGCCTCCTGATCATCGGCATCGATATGCATCAGCCGCTGGCGCACCTCGTTGGCCAGCTCCTCGCGGCTCGGTGGGGCGTAGAGGGTGCGCGGGTCGAGCAGCTCGTCGAGCAGGTGAGGAAAACGACTCAGGTGCTGGGCAATCCAGGGGCTGGCACCGCACAGCCGCACCAGTTGCGACAGCGCCATCGGGTTCTCCACCAGCAAGGCGATATAGGCGCTACGCCGCCCTATCGCCTCAATCACTGCCAGCAGGCGGCGCAGGGTCTCATCAGGCGTTTTGCTCTTGGCCACCGCGCCGATCAGCAGCGGCATCAGGTGGTCGATACGCATCCGCCCCTGGGCACTGAGCGCCCTTACCGCCCTCCCCTCGCGCACCTGACCGAGGAGGCGTAACATCTCTTCGCCCTCTGCAAATCCGAGCTGCTGCAGGGTAGTGAGTGCCAGCTCGCTATCCATACTCCCCTGCCAGACACCGGTAAGGTCCAGTTCGTCACTCTCGGCGTGTTCGGTCTGCGGCGCGGCGAAAACCTGCTCGAAGTGCTCGTGTACCAGGCGCATGTGCTCGCGCAGCACCGGCTCAAACTCTGCCCAATCCTCAAAGCCCATGCCGTTGGCGAGGCGCGCCCGCCCCACCTCATCGGTCGGGAGCATGTGGCTCTGCTGCTCGGCCCACTCCTGAATACGATGCTCTGTGTTGCGCAGGAAGGTGTAGGCGACCACAAGCTCATCGACCACGAAATCGGGCAACAGATTAAAACCGCGTAGCGCCTCCAGCACGGTGAGGATGCGCCGACGCTGCAGGGTCGGCTCGCGTCCACCCTTGATCAGCTGAAAGGCCTGACCGATAAACTCCACCTCACGAATGCCGCCAGCGCCGAGTTTGACATTATCCTCCATCCCCTTGCGCTTCACCTCACGGGCGATCATCTCCTTCATTTCACGCAGCGACTCGAAGGCGCCGTAGTCGACATACTTACGGTAGACGAAGGGGCGCAGACGGGCCATCAACTCCTCACCGGCATTCTTGTCACCGGCGCAGACCCGCGCCTTGATCATGGCGTAACGCTCCCACTCGCGACCATGCACCTGGTAGTAGTTCTCCATCGCATCAAAACTAACGGCGAGCGCGCTCGACTCGCCGAAGGGCCGCAGCCGCATATCGACGCGAAAGACAAAACCGTAGGCGGTGGTGGCGTCCAGGGTGCGGATCAGCGCCTGGCCCAGTTTGATAAAGAACTCCTGGTTGGCGATGGCGCGGCGCCCCCCCCCGGTCTCACCCTCCTGGTCGTAGCAGAAGATAAGGTCCACATCAGAGGAGAAATTAAGCTCGTAGGCCCCCAGCTTGCCCATACCGATAACGACAAGGCGCTGCTGCTCGCCCTCGCCGCTCATCGGCGTACCCCACTGCTTGCAGTGCCACTCATAGAGGCGTTCCAGCGCCGCATCGATGCAGGCATCGGCCAGGTAGGAGAGGTCAGCGGTGGTCTCGACAAGGTCGGCCCTACCCGCCAGGTCACGCCAGGCGATACGCACCATCTCGCGGCGCCGGTACCTGCGCAACATCTCACCCAGCTGCTTCTCGTCAGCGCAATCACCAAGATAGGCCTTCAGGCTGGCGGCATAATCCAGAGGTTCGTAGTTGCGATAGAGATCGTTGGAGTCGACAAGGTCGGCCAGTAGTTTGCTATCACGCTGCAAACTCTGGCTGACAAATTCGCTTAACGCCAGCACCCGTTGCGCCTCAGCGATCTGGGTCTCATCCAGCGCGGGAAGGGTATCGTTCAGCCTCTCGGCAATCTGCTGCCACTGTTCAACGGCACGTTGTTGTAGTTGTTGCGGCAGATGAGCCGCCGGTTGTTGTTGGCTGGACACCCAGACCCCCGGGGATGGTTAAAGCCCTTAGTTTAGCAGTAAGCCGTAGGTTGGGGTTTTCTCCTAACCCCAATCTGTATCTCGGGACTCACATACAATCCTACATCTGATAATAATAATCATACTTCTCTAATACGCCCTTCATAAACTTCCACGCCTCGTTATAGGAGAGGCCGCTATCGGAGGGGATAATGATTTTGATGTAGAGCTTGCCGGGATTGGCCTTCTTCAGGGCTGCCAGTTTGGTGTGCATCTCTTTACTGGTGACAAGTTTTGCCTGTGCATCACCCTTGTCCTTCAGGTAGATCACCCCTTTACCGTCGCGTTTTTCATAACGCACTTCGACTACGTACTTACCCTTGGCGGTACGGGCGGGCTTGATCAGTTTGTCGTATTTAACCTTAAGGTCATCATACTCCTCCTGCAGTGAGGTGAGCTCCTGCAACTGGGTCGAGTTGGTCTGTTTGAACTGATTCAGCTCATCGGCCTGCTTGCGGTGGCTCTCCTCCAGCGCCGAAAGCTGGCTGGTAATTCCTGTGAGGCGCTGCTGCTGCTGTGCATACTGTTCGTTCAGCAGTGCCAGGTCGCCCATGCTCTTCTGTAGCTGCTCATCGAGTTGTTCGCGCTGGCGTGTCTCACGCTGTAGCGCCCCCTCGCTATCGCTCAGTTTGTTAGTCAGGGCAAGAATGGTCGTGTCGTTCTCGGCTAATTTTGCCCGCTGCTGCTCGCCCTCTTCACTCAGTTGCATATTCTTCATGCGCAGTTCGGAGAGCAGATACTGCGCCTGCGCCAGTTGCTCTTCCAGGGTGGCGTTGGTCTCGGAGACGTTACGCGCCATCTCTGCGGCGATGCGCTCTGCCTCCATCGTGTTACGCAGCTCCTGCACCAGATCCCAGTTGCGAACGATTAATACGACGCTGGCAAACATAAAGATCATCACCACCACCATCATGATGTCGGTGAAGGAGGGCCAGAACCCGCCGTGGCTGGTATCGGCCGCGCCATTGGTGCGCAGGTCTACGAAACTCATTCCTCGACGTCCTTCTGCGGTAGACGGAAGCCCTCGTGCAATACACCTTTAATGGTCTCGATATTTCTGCCCAGCGGGGTTATCTGCTCATTCACCTGCGCCACTACCTCGCGCAGCCCCTGCCCGGCGGTGAGATAGTCGCCCTGTGCCTGCTGCATCTGGCTCACCACCTGTTGCAGGCTGCGCACCAACCCCGCCACCTCGTGCAGCATGGTGTCACTGGAGTGGGTGTACTGGGGCAACAGATAGAGGGTGGTGACCTGCTCGATATTACCCAGCAGTCGTGTCTGGGCGTCGGTCAGTTTAATAAAAAAGTAGCCGAAAAAGAGGTAGCAGACGATCGCCGTCATGGTGGTAGAGAGGGCGGTCGACATGCCGTGGATCACCCGCTCCATCCCCGCCATGCTCTCCACATTGCTGAGCAGGTTGGAGGCACCGACCAGCGCCATTGAGAGTGAGACGATAGTGCCGAACACACCGACCAGGATCAGGGTGTTATTCACAAACCGGCTAAAGCTGATTCGGGTACTCTCACTGGCAAGCAGCGTTGCGGCCAGCGCACTGTGGTCGACCGGGGCGTTGCGTTTGCTAAGCATGCGGATTACCTGCAGTCGCTGTGCGATGAGGCGTTTGGGCGAAACCTCGCTCTCCGGCAGGTAGTCCCCATCCTCCAGCGCCTCAACCAGCTGATGCAGGGCACTCTCCTCGCTCTGATACTGCAGCAACACAGCGATAATCTTCAGGGTACCAACGACAAAGAGCCCGACGATCACCCCATTGATAATGAGACCGGTATCGGTCAACTGGTTACTAAAGTAGACCTCGCCGATCACCTTCAGGCCACCCAGTATCAGTGCCAGTGCGATCATCATCAGGGCGAAGAGGCGTAACAGCACCCGGCGGCTATAGTTTGTAGAGAGATCGATCATCTGCACATCCATTACATTTCTGGGTTAAATAAAAAAGAGATGGTAGCTTGCCCGCGGGGTAAAGAATACTGTCAACAGGAGCAGTGAGTAGAGGCGCCCCTTGCGCAAATCGTAATCGGACAGTGCCCGCTGCCACTCCATCCCCAGCACCAGTCGGCGCAGCGTGAGCTCAAAGAGCACACTCATGGTCAGCCACAAGCCACCTATCCACCAGAGCAGCGCCATATCCTCCACCGGGTTACCGATAAGAAAAAACGCACCGAAGAGAAACACCGCCGTCATACTTAACACTACGGTGAGCAGGTGGGCATGCCACTCTCCCAGGCGTGTCTGCATCGCACCCATGCAGTAGAGCCTGCAGGCGAAGACGATACTGACCAGAATGCACCATGTGCCGGCTGCATCGAGTAGATTCATAACGGCCCCTCCGTGGGGGTCTTCCCGGTAGCTGTAGTGTTAGAAAAGTGTGACCGATCTGCGCCGGTGTGGCGCGCATTATAGCGCCAGCTCCCCCATAAATAAAAAGGCCCCACCGTCTCTGGGGGGCCTTTCTATTCGTTGGCGGGTTAACCGAGGCTTACATCATGCCGCCCATACCACCCATTCCGCCCATGTCACCACCGCCGGCAGCGTCATCCTTCGGGATCTCGGCGACCATCGCCTCGGTGGTGATCATCAGACCGGCCACAGAGGCGGCGTTCTGCAGCGCAGAGCGGGTCACCTTGGTCGGGTCGAGGATACCCATCTCGATCATGTCACCGTACTCACCGGAGGCGGCGTTGTAACCGTAGTTACCGGAACCCTCTTTCACCTTGTTGACGACCACGGAGGCCTCATCACCGGCATTGGCAACGATCTGGCGCAACGGCTCTTCCATCGCGCGGCAGGCGATCTGGATACCGATATCCTGATCGTGGTTGGCACCCTTGAGCTCGCCGATCGACATCAGCGCACGCACCAGGGCGACACCACCACCGGCAACCACACCCTCCTCTACCGCGGCACGGGTGGCGTGCAGGGCGTCGTCGATGCGGTCCTTCTTCTCTTTCATCTCAACTTCGGTGGCGGCACCGACCTTGATCACGGCAACTCCGCCGGAGAGCTTGGCTACGCGCTCCTGCAACTTCTCGCGGTCATAATCAGAAGAGGTATCTTCCATCTGGGCACGGATTTGGGTGACACGGGCCTCTATCTCGCCCCTGGTGCCAGCACCGTCAACGATCACGGTGTTTTCTTTGGAGACAACCACGCGCTTGGCAGAGCCCAGCTCGTTGAGGGTCGCCTTCTCCAGACTCAGACCAACCTCTTCAGAGATCACCTGGCCACCGGTGAGGATCGCCATATCCTGCAGCATCGCCTTGCGACGGTCGCCAAAGCCGGGAGCCTTCACCGCGGCTACCTTGACGATACCGCGAATAGAGTTGACCACCAGAGTGGCCAGGGCCTCGCCCTCCACATCCTCGGCGATGATCAGCAGCGGCTTGCCCGCCTTGGCAACACCCTCAAGGATCGGCAGCAACTCACGGATGTTGGAGATCTTCTTGTCGAACAGCAGGATGTACGGGCTCTCCAGCTCGGCCTGCATCTTCTCCTGGTTGTTGATGAAGTAGGGGGAGAGGTAGCCGCGGTCGAACTGCATCCCCTCAACCACGTCGAGCTCGTCGATCAGGGAGGAACCCTCTTCAACGGTGATAACACCGTCCTTACCTACCTTGTCCATCGCGTCGGAGATGATCTTGCCGATGGTCTCATCGGAGTTGGCGGAGATGGTGCCAACCTGGGTGATCGCCCTGGTATCCTCGCAGGGCTTGGAGAGCTTCTTCAGCTCCTCAACGGTGGCGATAACCGCCTTGTCGATTCCGCGCTTCAGATCCATCGGGTTCATGCCGGCAGTAACGGCCTTCATCCCCTCACGCAGGATAGCCTGGGCCAGTACGGTCGCGGTGGTGGTACCGTCACCGGCGATATCAGCGGTCTGCGACGAAACCTCTTTTACCATCTGTGCACCCATGTTCTCGAACTTGTTCTCCAGTTCGATCTCCTTGGCCACGGAGACGCCATCCTTGGTGATGGTGGGGGCACCAAAGGATTTGTCCAGCACTACGTTACGCCCCTTCGGGCCCAGGGTTACCTTCACCGCGTCGGCCAGGGTATTGACACCCTTGAGCATCAGGTGGCGGGCGTCATCACCAAACTTTACTTCTTTTGCACTCATCTCAAACTTCCTCTAAGAAACTCTTTAAAATTCAGCGGGGGGGGATCAGGCTTCGATAACGCCCATGATGTCCTCTTCACGCATCATCAGCAGCTCTTCGCCGTTGACCTTCACGGTGGTACCGCCGTACTGGCCGAACATCACCTTGTCACCCACTTTGATCTCCATCGGGCGGACATTGCCATTCTCCAGGATCTTGCCCTTGCCAACGGCCAGGATCTCGCCCTGATTGGGCTTCTCGGCAGCGGAACCGGGCAGGACGATGCCACCGGCGGTGGTGGTCTCCTCCTCAACACGGCGAACCAATACACGGTCATGCAGCGGACGAATGTTCATTTTTTGCTCCTTACAGTACGTCATAAAGTGAAAACGACACCCGATCGCAATGTGGCGGCGGGCCATCAGGGGGGTGCATTATTAGCACTCCCTTCAAGAGAGTGCTAATAATAATTGCGAAAGTGGAAGTGTCAAGGGGCAGAGGGCGAAAAGTGTGCCGTACGTATCGGGCGGCTACCCGTCACTCATCTTCTCGCCGATACTCACCATCGATGGTGCGATATTCGCCATCTCCCCCCCCATCGAAGGGGCGGCGGCGCTGATAGGCCCCCCCCATGGTGCTAACCACACCCCGGGTGAGCAGGGCCCGAATCGCCGCCTGCCGCAGAGGAGGCACCAGGCCAAGGAAGCCGATGGTGTCGGTAAAAAAGCCGGGGGTGAGTAGCAGCGCCCCGCAGAAGATCAGTACCACACCCTCCA
>Ga0224501_10003687_pt1 | contig 12097 bp, 7 predicted proteins | sample SF_Oct11_sed_USG_4_FD_169105 | JGI IMG/M metagenome (GOLD analysis project Ga0224501, IMG submission 169105) | Sediment microbial communities from San Francisco Bay, California, United States - SF_Oct11_sed_USGS_8_1 | ecosystem: Environmental > Aquatic > Marine > Sediment | place: USA... | reverse complement strand
GCCCGTACGCCCGTACGCCCGTACGCCCGTACGCCCGTACGCCCGTACGCCCGTACGCCCGTACGCCCGTACGCCCGTACGCCCGTACGCCCGTACGCCCGTACGCCCGTACGCCCGTACGCCCGTATTTGCCATTTCCTCGGTGGACGTTTCCCATTATTATTCCCTACGCAGGGCCACAGATCTCACTCCTGGCAACTATACTACTTTATTGGAGCCCAAAAGTGAAATCTGACCAGATACCATTCCACTTTTGGCATCAACTGATTTTTCCGGGATTCAAACCTACAATTTCCGGGACACGCATTCATGCATTCCAGGTAGCTGTTCCTCTCTATTCCGCACATGTACATACATCAGAATAAACCACACGCTCCTTTTTATTCTTTATTTGTACCAGCTTCACTATTATCCAAATTAGCGCAGAAGACATTTTGAAAATGTTGATTATGATGGTACTGGAGCATCTCTAGTCAGAAAATAAGTGCAGCCAAATACACCGTAAAACATGACCACAGCGGTCTGTTTTCCGAGCATTTTATTCATTGAGTTTTTTATACTACAAAATCATGACTCAAAAACGGAAATGAAACAATAGTAAAGAAATATAATTGGGAACATTCTCTTTGTCTGCATATGTGTTGCTATTGGTAGATTAGATGTTAAGGTCAGAAGGTATGGCAACACGCTGTAATGGCTGGGTTTATCTCGATTGTTTATTTGCTTCTCCAACTGAACTGCTATAACCACCGCTCGCTCGGTCAAGCAAACTGTATCGCATTGTAGCTCAAAGATGTTCAATCGCATCACATTATACAGGTTTGAACTATAGGCAAACAATACATGTGTTGTTGTATGCCTATGGCTGAAGTTCAGAGATGTTCAAGCTGTCTTCTCATGTGAACGATCCTTTGAGCAAACTTTGAGCATTGTTCTGGTCTGTGGTTTATTGAGTCACTTCATTGATTGTAGCATTCAGGAACTTTTTTCGTCTCTCCATTCTAAAAATGAAGAAAAACCATTAGTACAATGGTTATAAGAACTCCATCAGGAATCATTGGCTTTATGTAGGTTATGTATTGATACAATCTTCTCCATCCTGTAAGTATCATCTGAAATGGATGAGGTTCCTACAAAACGATTACCTGTCCCGCAAAATTTCATGCGGCCTAACTTATTTGGGGCGCACATTGCATTGCATTGACTTGACGATAAATTTTGCTAGGAGCTATGCTCCACCCTACAAGCCCCATTCTTACATGTATAATTGCCAATGCCAGTACATATCTATTGACCAGGAACCTATATTGAATAATGTAACTGTTAATTAGATCTAATCTGGCTGTGTTTTGGGCGGGGTATAGTGCTTGTTCATGGACATCCACGACAGTGTAAGCATACGGTCTTTTATGGAATTCGGAACAAAGAACACAATGGGAATCCATCCTTGTTTTGCTTTGAAATATTTGTTCTCTGAATATCCTCAAATAGTAAGAAATAAAATGGGCTTGGGGTACATGTCAAACTGGTCATAATAGCATAATGGAAATGGTCCTACTACAGAGTCTTAACAGCGACACTGATCCTCAAAATGACTCCGCATCAAGATCCTTTATAATTGGTGAATTGGCGTGGAAAAAGTAGAATAACAGAATTAGTGAACCGGGAAGGAACAGGTAACAAAAGCAGTAAGTAAGATTGCGCGAAGCCACATTACTTCCGTCTGTGAATTTTATATATCTTTTGCAGTATCCTTCCAAGCATTTGGATCTGTGAGGTGAAAAAAGCAGCCAGTGCATGAACAAAATGAAAGTAGTGCAAGAGAGTAAGAGAAAAAATTGTAACTCTGTAGAAGCAGGAGGGTACCCTGCTACTTCTATGAGATTCCAAACTGCAAACAGCTTATAGAGCCTTATAGAGCCTTATAGAGCCTTATAGACCCTTATAGAGCCTATACTTCAGATTCAAAGTTTTGATTTTGTTTGAGGATTCTCCAAAATTTTATACAAAAAGGTGGCGCATGATATCCAACCATCAGAGGCTGCAATTGTGGCCACAGTTTTTACGTATGGTTTTTAGACAGAAATCTTGATTGGCGTTTACGCAAACAGGTCATGCAAATGTTGCACGGCCACTTATTATTGCGCAATGGTGTACATAGTCGATGGCTCCGGTGGTTTCATATGGTTTATTGTTTCACAGTCAAAGCCATGCCATACAGAAAGCAGCTCATACACTCGGTATTCAGCCATGCATTGTGAATTCGACAAGCCAACATATCTCTGTGAGCAAGAAAATATACCTTACCTTAAGTTAATATCACTATACAAGGCAGGGATGATGCATTACAGAGAATTCATGTTTATATGATCGATTGAAAGAATTTACAACGCATGTCACAAACTGCAGCCTATAAATGCGTACCAGTAGAGAACTGACTGGAGGGGAGGGCAACTCTCCAACTGGATTCAGACATTAGTGTGACCTGGCTTTATGGGGATAACTGCCAATCACTGATACTGGCTGATGTGAGCGATAATGGATGACTGGGTGAATTGAATAGATCCTGTACAATGTCCGCGGGCAGTGATGAGGTTGTTGTTCGGGCACAGAACAGCATAAAGCGAATCTAAGATAAGAAGGACTTACTGGTCCAGCACAGGCATGATTCTAGTTTTGGCCGCCATTCTGTCAGTGTATTCACTGTAATGAGGCCATTTCTCCTTCATATCAGCCAGCTGGGCTTTCTGGTAGTCTTCTATTTCCCTATACTGCGCCGCCGTCTTGGGTGGCACTGTCTGTAGGACTTTAGTACGATTTAGAGGCACTCTGGACTCATTCCAGGTTGTCTCGGCTGAAATATGGAACATACACACGTTTTGCGTATTCAATTAGGATGATACCATGCTATACAAGCAGTAAGGAGTGGTTCAACTTAATTGGCATTTTTGTTTGTTTTAGTGATTGGTGAGTGCGCAATCCCAAGCTCACACAGTTTTTAGCTTACGTGCCTCTTACAACTAGGTTAAGATCCAAGGATATATATAAAAAATCATGACCATTGCAGACTTACATCTTGGGATGAAGTTGCGGCTTTCTGAATAGCACACAGGAGTCCCTAGTTCAACTGCCAGTTTGGGCACCATGCAATTCATTTTTTTACACACGTCGGATTCAAATCAAGACCCACCAAACAAATAACCTTCACTTTGAGGTATTTCAATGTACCAGTCTGGAAACAACTCCACTATATCTGGCTTTTTATGTAATTCATGTGAAAGAAGTTTTATCATCACACTAACCTGGGTACTTCTGGGTGTAATATCCCTCACCAGGACGACCATACTCTATCCTGATTGGCCCGGGTGTATTCGTAGGATTTCTTCTGTACATATCTATCTTAGTAAACATATGGGTCGGGGCTCCATAGTGGTAAGATGCTGTATTCAACCCTACAGTTTATATCAACATGCTGCTTAGAGGTCCTTCAAACTGCACACAGCATGGTGACACATATGAGCATAATCTTGATAACCGACGAGATTTTATTGTTTATTATGATTAAATAACTCTCCGTTAATGTCACAGTAGTTCACCGATTTTACTGAGATGAATGAGCCTAGGGGAAAGTGCTATCTCCATATAATACATAATGATTAAAACAGCAAATTTACGTACCACATTTGTAGGTTCCCCATTTTTCCGATGCTAATGGTCGACACGTGTCATATTTCTGTTTTGGAAATCTATCAAACTGTTCATCCACATAGCAGTACCTAAAGAGAAAGAGGGACCAATTCATGAACAGCCTGCTATCCAACATGGGGGAGATAACTCTTTTGTTCTGTATTTGTTCTAGTAGTCGGGTAACCTGACTCTTCGGTTGGGTGTAAGGCCGACCCGCCCCAACACATGCCAAATCATCAGATCACTTTGTCAGTGGATAGTTAATTCTGGCTGATCATATATTTTGGTTGGCTAGTTGGCAATCCACTCACCAATAAATGGAAACAAATAAAGCTAGGTACCCTTAAACGGCAGATTTAAATATTCTTAATATAGGCTTAAGTGGGTGCTCGAGATAAGCTCGGTTACAGAAAAGGTAAGGTGTGAGGCGAGTTGACCAGAATTGGACTCCAGACAGCCAGTGACACGTTCCTGAGGCAGTCATTAACCACTTCTGAGTAAAAATCGATTTTAATCTCATCGCGCGTCGATCTATTGCTGTAATCACAGCTGATCAAAATTGGGTTGCAGGCAAACAATAGTGTTATAGATATAGGGTATAACAACTGTGCCAATCTAATGGTGTATAATCCTAACCCATGTATTATTATGACAGAAGTCCCGACAAGATTAGCTACTAGCTACTAGAATATTCATGCAGTTTATATACGCGGTTGATGTGTTGATTAAGCCCCCTGATGGATATGTGATGGAAATCCGCTTATTCCATATGAGATCGACTCTGGATTGAAACAGATTTTTCAATTTTGTGTGAATTCCGTGATTCAATCGGTCTGAGATTTTATAACGAGTCGGTTGGTTACCTACACTGACACATCTGGTAGTTGTTTGACACACATCGTATGTGAGAGAACTACTCGAATATTCGACCCCTGATCGATTGCTATTCAACCCGCTCGACGCGTTATTTCAGTTGACAAATAGTTTTTTTTATAGATTGCTTATGAGGGAATTTAACCCAGATAAACTTAAAAACTGCCCTGTTGCTCTACCTGCTGTTGACGTAGCCTGACCCAGTTCTGGTAACATGTTGACTGTAACTATTAACGAATCTGTTTTTATAGAATCTGCCTCCTTCTCTTCCTTCTTTGAATTCCTTAACTACTGGAGGAGCAAAGAGTGTCTCCGATTTCCCTTTCTGCAAACAGACAGGTGTGATTATCAGAGCTGCCATGTATGCAAAGAATGCTAGGACTAGGAATAAAATGGATATTGGGCTCCATACATAGAGTATAACCTTCTCTATGGACCGTTCTGAAAACAAACTCGTTCACTGGGTCAGTGATGCTATATCCACATAAACGAAAATGATTTCATTAACATATTTTATTGGGATAAGAACTCTGACCCGTTACCGGGACAGGTATACCCAGCGGAGGAAAAACCTAATACTTACTAATAGTACTAAACAGAATAACTTGAAATTATAATACTGTATTATTTATTAAACTATTCGGATCCTGTCAGAAGTGCTCTTATTTTATTATAATCGGTATTACCTGTTCGATATTTTTCAGTTGCTCATCAGTCAGACATGTGTACTGAGTGTGTGGAGTTCGCGGGCGTCCTGTGATGATATCTATGGTATGTGATCGAGTCATACCAGTGTTTACACTGTGATCTACAGCTGCACCTGCACTCATTATAACTCTACAGAGAGACAAGCACTATCACGCACTGTCAGATTTGAGAAAGTAATGACTGATCACAATATTATTTCGAAATCTGATTGTGTGATCAAACTTGTCATCTGCTCCCAGTTGCATACCACATTTTTATTTTATCTGTTTGGCTGCTCCATTTGAACACTATAGGCAATCCTCTTCAGTGGACCATCTAACTCTAGGACGGATGCTCATTTTAGATCTAAAGGAAGTATGCGTGGAGCTCACTCACCGCAGAAGCCCGTCATGACCAGGGCTTGAACCCAGGATATTTCAATTGTTTTAGCTAATGAACCACCCCATTGTTAAAGTGTTGTACCTATAAAAGTGGACCCTAGCTGTCTAACCCTCCAGCTTCTATAGTTGTACCACAGGCATATGCTTCCATATATGTTTGAATTATTGTAAACCTGTTCCTTTGTTGAAACAAATCTCCCATAAGTAGCCTCGTGGCCTATATAACTGGGACCCATTCGTTTACCTCCATTTCATTTTTGATTGCAACTAAATATTGAAACAATGGAAGACCTACAAAGTGGTATATTTGTTCTGATTGTCAGATCTTAGGGCATGGTTCACAGAGAAGCAGGCTCATTTCCACATGCCGCAATGATGTTCCGTCTGTGTGCTAGTCTACAACATTACTCACTTTTATGTAACGTATCCTTTCAAATAAATCGTTGTCAAAGTGTTCGGAGACCAAAGCACCTGTGTTAGATTCCTAAAGAGCTCTATTCCGTGGTTTGCGTTCCAACAGTTACACGGCCAAGTTCTGTTTAGCGTTCTGCTAATGGCAAAGGCAAGGACATATTTGTATATCTGTTGTCAGGAAACATAAATGAGACGCATTCAATAACATCAATATACGAATTTAGACTTCCAATAGAAACTAATTTTAAATCAGTCTATATGAATGACGCACCTCATACGTTATGAAAAAATAGATAATATATTTTCGAGTGAGCCAAAACCGTTGTTGAGCAAACAACCGATACCCGATTGGTCGAAATATGGCTGCACGGTGTGAGCCCGGAGCACGGAGAACTCGCATAGAAATGTATCCTGCGGCGGAATTATCTGGCCAAACCACAATATTTGGTGAAGCTTTCGTTTTGGGCTTTGTATTGAAGATAATACAAGATAATTGATACAAAGCAAATCAAGATGAGGATTAACTTCCTAGAACATATTTACCGGTGTTTGACAAATTTATGTTTACCACTCTCACGGAAGTAGCCAGTAAACTGCGGAAAATGAGTTGTTCTCAAAACTTTCTCCCCAACTGGCAAACCTAACATCTCCTTTCTGTCTCGCCCTACACGACTGCACAGTCTCTAATAACTATATTAAGGTAACCAACGCAGACAATTTCCTGTCGTGCAGGATATTTTCAGATCTTTTAAGGTGTCACCTGCATGATTTCATAGGAGTGTGAGGCTTAGTTAATAATTTAGTTAGTCCAGCTACTGACTCAGTGACTGACTCAGTGACTGAGTGAGTGTGAGTCACCATTCACAAGTCTGACGTGACTCACACTCACACAGTCACTGACTAGTGACTAGGGCTATTGTTGTGGATCACCCCCGAAACCAGTCACTGTCACTGAATAATGACAGATGGTCAATTTCAGTCAGCACTGTGGTGTGGGGCTCTGGCTGACTGGCGCTGACTGACGCCAGTGGCTCAATAAGTCAATTCATCCTCACAGTCACAATCATTCAGTGAGTGAGTGACTGAGTCAGTATGTCACTGTATGAGGTTAACTTAAAAAGTAAAACTAAAATAATTTGATTTGATCACTTATTTTGACTGAGTTTTGACTAGTCTCTAGTCTAGACAGTCAATTTGAATTTACCACTAACTCTGTTGAACAAACTAGGTAATTTCTGTCTTGCTGCGGTCCTGCACTCGCTATGATATTTGGTTAGCCGGCGTTCTCGTGATACATGTTACAATGGGTGTTTTTATTCTCACTTTCAGTTGCTGAGATGGCGCTACATGTTAACACGAGTCGGCCATCTCCACACTCTGAATATGATATCTCTCCACCAAGCTCACCAGGCCGAGAACACCACGAAACTATCCTGTGTCATTCTGCAGCCACGAAACGATGGAAATACCTCCGAAGACTCTTCATGTAAGCCAACCAAGCATTCCTTATCTAGGCTTTGAAAAAATCCTGGCAGACTACTGTTAATCGACCAATGCCGATGAGCCTGCTGCACACGGGACTATTACAGCTTATAAAAATAAATCACTCGTGCTGCCATAGTTTGGCGTCCCAATGGTAAGGCACTTGGTTACCATTTTACTTTGCTAGTTGACTGTCTTTCCCAAACTCCAGTTGGCTCCCTTCTGCTGTAGGTATCGACAGATGGACTTTCAATACGCCACGTGGCAGATGCTTTACTTATTTATTTCTCCACAAAAGGTTTACAGAAACTTCAGCTACAGAAAACGTAGGTTTATTAAACAGCTGGGCCGTTAACTCTGTCTACAGTATATCACAACCTGCATTAGTCTGATCACTATGCAGATACGGTATTCCCAAAACTAGGACTGGGTGTTTTTCACTTATTTCCCTTCCCCGTCTAGGTAGTGGTCCTTTCTCGATCGGTTTATAGGTGGCCATCCATCATTTTGCAACGGAAAGGCGATCACTGAAATTTGTCTGGGGTCATACGGCATCAACTCCCGGCACGCTTTTTGAACTGATAAAGGAATTATTGACACAAAGTGGTAATCGACTAATCGACCTTCCATAACCCGAGCATCTGGAATGTTGTGGAACACCATGACTTCCGTGCCCTACTGGGGTAAAAAAATAAAAACTACATTAGTCTGTGAGTCAGTCTACTATACCACTTTTCTCGAAAGCATAGAAATCTGCTAGACTGTTGGTACCATCCACAAATTAGACCATGACCTCTATATTTGCAGTGCAACACTGCAGCCATCAGCCCATAATTCCATTGACTGGTTTGATGGAAGCCGGTGTCCATCATAACATTGCGGATGGATTTTAGTATCCATACGATAAGAACTTGCCCTTAAGTTAGGTCCTTTCAAGCAAAGAGCCATTGTACATACTTACAACCTTTAGGTCCCTGATCAGGCCTGGTTGGTCAGGGACTGTTTTCTTTCATCCAAATCTAACTCGGGTTTCCTGGTGACCTCCGAGTGCTCTGAAGTGTAAACGTTTCCATCTCATTTTTTAAGAGTCCAAGAACCAATACGCCAGAGATGACCCGGCATTCCTCGTTCTTCTCAGCATATGTTTGTGCGGTAAGTGGCGTTTGGGCATATACATTAGCTATCTATTCATATTCCCTAGGTCCTGTCAACTGCGCTAGTTATAAATGTTACAACCCATCCGTAAAGCCAGGTCCCCCAGCTCATATTTGAAATTATCTTCACACAGCAGACACCTCTCGTGATATATTTTGTTACTGTTTGTCACTGTTTCTCCCTCTAATGCTTAGCGTTGTGTACTTACACGTATGGTACTTGATTCTGCACGTTTGTACTCTGTCTTGTAGTTACATCGGTAGTGTATGCTCTGATATTACGGATGACTTTTCTCGGCTTTATCAAGTTCACTCTCTGGTCAGTGTTCATTGACTGTATTGGCATTGGTGTAGTGGTCGCATCACTCGCCTGGTGAGTTTATCATTGAAAGCTCTGAGAATCGACTCAATGGGAATGAGTTTACTTGCTTTTGGCTTTTTGGATATCATTTCCCTGTAGAAAGCCATCTGCCTTTTATTGGGGGAGTGACTATTGTCATGGAGTTCAGTCGTTGTTTATTGGCGCCATTATGTATAATCTTGACGTCAAGGAAATTCCGACTTCAGCAGAGCAGCAGAACCGAGTCCGTAATTCCCACTGGAAAGCGATCCTTATCTATAACAATGCACGCGATTGGTTTTTCATTTCGAGGAACTTTTTGGAAATAAGTGCTTTCCTTAAAGTTGATAACCCTTTATTCTCAGCGCGCAGACCCTATCATTGCCCTAATAGCTGGCGCCGTGAGGGCTACTCTGTCACAGTGATTGACATGTATCTGTTTCTGCTGCAGGTTTGTTGCCAACAAATACTTCCTGGTATCACCGAAATCAGGCGATCAGGTGGAATGGGGATACTGTTTCGACGTCCACCTCAATGCTTTTTTCCCTCTTCTTGTCATCCTACACGGCATAGGAGCCGTTTTATACGGTGAGCTATATTTTACTGCGGCGGTGTCTTCTACTACTGGTACAATCTATTCTAGACCTAGCTTTGCAACACGTTCTTCAAATCCATCACTTATATATTACATTATTGTGATTCGGCGTACATGCATAGCAGATTCTGTGATGCTGACTACCGCAGTATTGTTGTATTTTGTAGTTGTATTAGGAGCACATGGTATCATCCTCACCCTGATTGGAAACACTTTACTGTTTGTATCATTCTCATACTACGTCTACATCACCTTCCTTGGCTATGATAGTAAGTGTGTATCTTCGCTATGATAGTAAGTGTGGTATCCTCGCTCTAGCAAGCATTCATTCCTTGGCTATAATAGTAAGTGTGTATCCTCGCTCTAGCAAGCATTCATGTGTGACACCTCTAGGTCAACGTATATGTAATGCCTGTTGCTGATGAACCTGGCTTTTAAATACCGGCACTGTTTTGTCCTGAATATAACACAAAGAGATTCTCTCATTTTGCAGTAGCCCTCTATGATTTGACTGAAGGATTAGGACCTATCGTGCGAAATGAAGTATTTCGGGGTATCCAAGTCTTACAGGGATATTCATAGTTTGGTCGCCTCTCCCTGGAGTAGCCAATTTTTGGCAGATGATGTATAAACTGACTTAGGTTGACTGACCCCAACCTGGACCGATGATACTGACCCGCGCGCGGTGCTCCATGCTTAGCTGTGGAAAAACAAGCGTCTAGCCTGGCAGCTTTGCCATATAGGCGAGAAGTTTGAGATTCTCTTCGTATTGAGCGAAATGTAATCTACCTATGATGGCCAATCACTCTGTAACCCCCGTTTCTGTTCTGTTGCAGGCTTACCAATTCTGAGGAAGACTAAAGTACTCTTATTTCCATTTACGCTACTGGGTATATTCTATGTGATAAGTATTATCCTTCAGTGGAACTTAGTAGGTGTTTTTCATCTATACAACATATATGTCAAAGGCCGACACTGATGCAGCTACGATGGCAAAGCAACTCTAGCTATGAACAATGGAATACTTGAGTGGTCGGTCCGTTTTTGCGAGTTTATCCAATACAAGAAGCCAACGAAGAATTCTTCGGACAAACCTAAAGTCAGCATAGCGTAATTTATGAGAAAAATACGGTACTGGTAAGCCTACTTTTCCTACCGCATATGTGTGCTCTGCATTATTTCCTACCGCATATGTGTGCTCTGCATTATTACCAATAAAACGAATGACCTGGAGTAGAATGAGTTCTTTATTTGATAAGAACGCTCAGAGACGACAAACTAAAGACAAAGCATTTCGCTAAGATTGGCACGCAGACAGTCACATTACATTAAGTGCATCTACTCATCATCATCATCATCATCAGACTTCCTCCACTTGTTACCCTTGGCATAATACCTAGCTTGTCTCTCAATCTTCTTATCACTCCAGTTAACTGGATTCTGAAGCATGTCAAACACGCCGTCATTCTCCATCTAAAACGAAAAAGGAAGAAACTATTACCATACCCTAATGTAACGGGAGTTGAAGTGTGTTACAATGGCAGAGCATAATCTACCACATCATTTTCCAAGGTACAGCAGGTTGGAGCCTTGATAATTACAACTATAAACAAGGTTGACGACTTCATACTCAGAACACGATCCTACGAATCAACAAAATACTTACATAGGCTACTGTGGCGACAAGCACTGCCAAAGATGTGGCAAGGAACATATTGGCCTTGACATCCTTTGCTTTGTATCCGGCTTGCCAGGACCCGGATGGCTGGGGTAGATGATCCATAAGGCTTTTGTTCCTCATATCCAACTCTTTGTTGGTAAGAAACTTGCCGCCGCCATAAGCCCTGTTGGACTCTGAAACGGAAGAGGAAGTCTGAATTTCATGATCCTATATCACACAGAGCTCGGTAAATGGGAGTGGCAACATCATGCAGATCAGTCCGTCTTCGCTATGACCCCTGCCTTTGAACTGTTGAGCTGACCGCCTAGATAGAGACATTGTCCATGATCTGCAGGCTTCATTCACAAAATTTACAACACTAAACTATGGGCATATTTCCCAATTTCTAACTCAATTACCTTGGTGTGTACTAGCACTTTCACTTGCTCACTTAAGTCATGCATTGTCCGGGGTCAGCTAGGCACCAGTTCAGCCGGCTGAAGACTGATAGCGATAATCTGCATGTTTTTCATCAACTGTGTATATGATTATGAATTTTACCTTGATCCGACTTAACATGCCTGACCATTATACCAGTTTCAGTGTGAGTATTTAATCTTGGAGACTCAAATCGAAGCTGATTGACCGCTCACTGTAACCGTGCTGTCGCCTAGGGTCGACTGTTAGTGTTAGGACTGACAATACGTTAACGGAATGACCGATTCACAGTGGTGAGTAGAGGTAAATTCAGTCCCCGTAGGAGTGTCACCGCCAGTCTCGCCATCAATCCCAGTTGCAGTCGAG
>Ga0224501_10003686_pt1 | contig 12097 bp, 10 predicted proteins | sample SF_Oct11_sed_USG_4_FD_169105 | JGI IMG/M metagenome (GOLD analysis project Ga0224501, IMG submission 169105) | Sediment microbial communities from San Francisco Bay, California, United States - SF_Oct11_sed_USGS_8_1 | ecosystem: Environmental > Aquatic > Marine > Sediment | place: USA... | reverse complement strand
TTCCCCAGCACCCGCATATCCCCCCACACCTTATCCAGGTCAATCACCCTCTGCGCGCACAGCATCCCGGAGATGGCAAGAATGATTACCAGAAAAACCGAAATTGTAAAACCATTCTGACGAACCATATTATCTACCCCCTTCTTTTTAATAAGGTAAATCCCCCCTACCACCGCGGCGAGGAGAATTACCACTTGTTTTCTATTTGTGGGAAAGAAAAATCAACCACCGGCAAGTTCTCCTTCACAAGCGCATTTACCGGGATAGAATAGAAATTGCTCTCGTAGAGTGTAAAGTTCAAAATATTTTGATAACTTTTGACCAATCTATTCGTCTGCACCTCCTTCCACGATAGATAAAACAATAGCACACTACCACTGAGAAGTCAATTAAAAATTTAGCTTTTCTGCCAGTCGTATATTAAACCATAAGAACATAGCTGAGGTATCTGTCCTGCATATCTTCTTGGGAGAGGGGAATAGTCTCCATATACTATACATTCTCGATAGTACAGCTGACATTCACCCGCCCCATCAGGATTATCTTACGGGCTTTCATATCCATCTCCGCCGGAACCAGCTCCAGCGGTTCCCTTCGGTTCTTACGCCGATAGACGAAACCTTTTTCATGCATGTGAGGAATATGCCTGTGGATAGTAGCCAGGGAAAAGCGCAAAAAGCTACACTTTATATACTCAAGGATGGGGCAGCTTTGATCAATTCGCTCACAAAGCTCAAAAGCTCACGCTGGTATCTGAAGAGGGAATATCAGAAAATTTATTCTCTCAGCCCAGCGGATAGGGGCAATGTAGTTAAAATATTGTTGACAAGGCGTTTTAATTTTGCTATATAATATAATAAAGTTTTGTAGAAGACAGTTTGATAACAGGGAAAGTCGGATTGATGTAAAGAGTAGGCACGTAGCTCAGGGGGGGAGCGCTACCTTGACACGGTAGAGGTCGGCGGTTCAAATCCGCCCGTGCCTACCAAATTTTTATTTAGACAAATACCTTTGAGGTTGACAAATTCAGAGGGTGCTCTTGAGGGCAACCCAAGAGCAGATAATAACGAGTGGAGTAGTGAAGGAAGCGATACGGATAACTCATCCTGATGGGAGTCAGGAAGAGTTACCTAAAAAGATAACCCTCAAAGAAGCAATAGAGAGGTGGGATGAAAGTCTCCTCTCCCAGGCTGTAGCGGGGAAGGTTAACGGTGAATTGGTTGACCTCTCCCATCCCCTCCAACAAGACTCCACGGTGGAAATAATATCCATTGGCTCGCCTGTAGCACTGGAAATCTGCCGCCACAGCGCCTCTCATGTGCTGGCGCAGGCGGTCACCGAGCTGTTTCCCGAAGTGAAGGTTGGCATCGGTCCCTCTATTGAAGAGGGATTCTACTACGACTTCCAGCGCGATGTGCCTTTCACCCCCGAAGATTTGGAGAAGATTGAAGCCCGAATGAGGGAGATTATAGAGAAGGATGAGCCTTTTCTGCGTATGGAGTGCTCCAAGGAAAAGGCGCTCAAGCTGTTCAGCGAGAGGAACGAGTGGATGAAGGTAGAGATTATTGAGGAAAAGGTTGATAAGCTGGCGGTCTGTTATAAGAATGGGAGCTTTGTTGACTTTTGCCGGGGACCTCATCTCCCCTCTACAGGAAAGATCAAAGCCTTCAAACTCCTCAGTGTGGCCGGAGCTTACTGGAAGGGGGACGAGGGAAATCCCATGCTGCAGCGCATCTATGGCAACGCCTTTTTTACCCCGGAGGAGCTGGATACCTATCTCCAGCAGATGGAAGAGGCTAAGCGGAGAGACCATCGGAAACTGGGGAGGCAGTTAGAGCTGTTCAGCATTGAGGAGAAAGGAGGACCGGGGTTAGTCTACTGGCACCCGAAGGGAGCCCTTATTTGCCATCTGATTGAGGAGTTCTTGATTGCAGAGCACCTGAAGAGGGGCTATCAACTTGTCAAGACCCCCCATATAGCTCCCGCTGACCTGTGGAAGGCATCGGGGCATTTCCGCTTTTATCGGCACTACATGTATCCCCTTTCCGTAGAGGACGAAGAATATGTGCTGAAGCCGATGAACTGCGTCGGTCATATTCTGATTTATAAATCGCGCCTCCGTAGCTATCGTGAGCTGCCCGTAAAATATACCGAGATGGGGACCGTTTACCGCTATGAAAAATCCGGGGTGCTGCACGGAATGCTGCGAGTCCGCGGTTTTACCCAGGACGATGCCCATATCTTTTGCACACCAGAGCAGCTGCCGGGGGAGATTGTGGAGCTGCTCGATTTCACTAAATTTCTCCTATCAACCTTTGGCTTTGAAGAATATAAGGTGGAGCTTTCCGTCAGAGACCCCAAGGATAAGGGGAGCTATGCCGGTGGGGATGAAGAGTGGGAGAAGGCTGAGAGAGCTCTGGTTGAAGCCCTGGAGAGAAGGAGCCTGTCGTACAAACGGCAGGAAGGAGAAGCTGTATTTTATGGACCCAAGATAGATATCAAGCTGATAGATTCCTTAGGACGGGGTTGGCAGGTGACCACCATCCAGTTCGACTTCAACCTCCCCGGGCTTCTGGAGGTGAATTACATAGGAAAGGACTCAAAAGAACACTCTGTATTTCTTGTCCACCGGGCAATTCTCGGCTCCCTGGAGAGGTTTGTGGGAATTCTAATCGAGCACTATAATGGGTGTTTCCCCTTATGGTTAGCCCCCTCCCAGGTGGTCATTATACCGGTGAGTGACCGTTATAAAGAGTATGCCAGAAAAGTCTCCTCCCAGCTCGAAGTCCACCAGCTGCGAACTGATATAAACCTTAGAAACGAGAAAGTAGGATATAAAGTCAGAGAGGCGGAATTACAAAAAACTCCCTACATGCTCATTGTTGGTGAAAAGGAGCAACAGAAGGGAACTATTGCTGTCAGGAGCAGAAAGGAGGGGGACCTGGGCAGCTTCTCTCTGGAAAGCTTTATAGACAGAATAAAAAAGGAGATTGACCGCAAGGCTTTAACCCCTTAATATTAATGGTAATAACAAGGAGAGATGCCTATTCAAAGACCGATAAGAGTAAATAGACGGATAAGGGCGAATCAGATACGGGTAATCGACGAAGACGGAAAGCAACTGGGTATAATGTCGCTGGAGGCAGGGCTTCGGGAAGCAGAGGAAAGGGAATTGGACTTAGTGGAGTTAGCACCTGATAGCAATCCACCGGTATGTCGTATAATGGACTACGGGAAGTACATTTATCAGCAGAACAAGAGAGCCCAGCGGGCAAAAAGAAGCCAGCGGGCAACACAGCTCAAGGAGATCAAGTTCAGACCCAAGATCAGCGAGCATGACTACCAATTCAAGAAAAGGCACATTCTGCGGTTTCTTTCCGCTGGAAATCTTGTGAAAGCGACCGTCATGTTTCGGGGGCGGGAGTTAGCCCACCCCGAGTTAGGGGAGCGAATCTTGGACCGCCTGATAATTGAGCTGGAAGAAGTGGCAAATTTTGAAAAAAGGGAGAGATTAGAAGGTCATACCATGAGCATGCTCATTTCACCTAAAAAGGTCTGATATATACTTAATTTAAGAAGAGCCTTAAGGGAAGCAGCTTGCGGAGGAGAAGGAATGCCGTGAGCGGGAAGAAATTACTTTTGCGATGAAGGATTGACAATGCCTAAGCTTAAAACCAAAAAAGGAGCGGCGAAAAGGTTTCACAGAACCGCTTCGGGCAAGATTCTTCGCAACAAAGCTTGCCGGAGCCACCTGCTGACCAAGAAAACCTCCAAGAGAAAGAGGAGCTTGAGAAAAAAGGAAGTGGTCAGCTCCAGGGAGAGCGGTAAGGTTCGGAAGATGCTCCCTTATTCTTGAAGAGCCTTCCTTGCTAAAGAAGGCTCTTCTATAAGGATGGCAATCTGAGGAGGGTTCTTACCAAAATTTTTAGCATTCGGAAGTTAAACAATGCCAAGGGTTAAAAGAGGATCAAAACACTTACAAAGAAGAAAAAAGATTTTAAAATTAGCCAAGGGCTACTATGGCGCCAGAAGCAGGCTTTATAGAACCGCCAGGGAAGCGGTTGATAAATCTCTCTGCTACGCCTATCGAGACAGACGGAGGAGAAAAAGGGATTTCCGCCGTCTATGGATTACCCGAATCGGGGCTGCAGCCCGACTGAACGACCTCTCTTACTCCAGCTTCATCACCGGATTAAAATCGGCAGGGGTGAATCTGGACCGCAAGATTCTCGCCGAAATAGCAGTCTCCGACCCTCAATGCTTCTCCGCACTGGCTAAAATAGCCCGGCAGGAACTCAGCACCTCTTAAGTGGACTTCATCTACTTTTAAGGGAAGTAAGAAAGGTGAAGAGTAGGCTCTTAAAGTTTAAGAAAGCGTTTCAATCTGAGTTAGAGGCGGTGGTAGATCTCCGCTATTTGGCTGAGCTAAAAAATAAGTATCTCAGCCGAAAGAGGGGGCTTCTCACCGTAGCCCTGAAGGAGATTCCTCTTCTGCCCGTTGAAGAGAGACCAGAGGTAGGCAAGTTAGCTAACGAGATCAAATACTTCATGGAGAAGGAGTTAACTCTCCGCCAGAAGAGGCTGGAAGCTGAGGAGGAAGTGAGGCGCATTAGAGAAGCTCAAATCGATATAACCATCCCCGGGAGGCTTCCACCCCTGGGGTGTCTCCATCCTATTATGCTGGTCAGAGAGGAGATAGAAAAAATCTTCTTGGAACTGGGCTACACCATTGAAGATGGACCGGATATTGAGACCGACTATTACAACTTCGTAGCTTTGAACTTCCCCAAGGACCATCCCGCCCGCGACTCCCAGGCTACCTTCTTAATCAATGAGGAGCTCTTGCTGAGAACCCAGACTTCCCCGGTTCAGGTGAGAGTGATGGAGAAAAGAGAGCCTCCGATTAGAATCATCGTCCCCGGAAGGTGCTTTCGCCGGGATTGGGATATAACCCATACCCCCAATTTCTTCCAGATGGAAGGGCTGGTGGTAGATGAGGGGATAACCCTTGGAGATTTAAAGGGCACCCTGGAGTACTTTGTCCGCAAGCTATTCGGAAAGGAGACCAGAGCCAGGTTTCGCCCCAGCTTCTTCCCCTTCACAGAGCCGAGCGCAGATTTGGATATAAGCTGTTTCCACTGTAATGGGAAGGGGTGCCGTTTATGCAAGAACAGCGGTTGGATCGAGATACTGGGCTCAGGGATGGTTCATCCTAATGTCTTCAAGGTGGTTGGCTACGACACGGAGAAATATTCCGGCTTCGCCTGGGGGCTGGGGATAGATAGAGTTGCCTTAATACTCTATCAAATAGAGGATGCTCGCCTCTTTTATGAAAACGACCTTCGCTTTTTGCAGCAATTTAGAGAGATAATATGAGATACAGTTGGAATTGGTTGAAATCTTTTGTTAATATAGACATCGAGACCCAGGAGTTAGCCGACCGCTTATCCATGGTAGGGCTGGGAGTGGAATCGATAAGCTCCAGCGGGGATGACTATATCTTTGACATTGAGATTACCCCCAACCGTGGCGATTGCCTGAGCATACTGGGATTGAGCCGGGAGATAGCCGCTCTGCTCGGCAAGAAGATGACTCTCCCTCCAATGACCTATACCGAAACAAAGAAAAAAGCAGGCGACCTGGTTCAGGTAAAATTGGAAGCGCCCGACCTCTGCCCCCGCTACTGCGGCAAGGTGGTTAAAGGGGTGAAAATAGCTCCCTCACCCGATTGGTTAGTAGAGAGGCTACTGGCTGTGGGACTCAGACCGATAAATAATGTGGTGGATATAACCAATTTTGTCCTGGCTGAGTTGGGACATCCTCTCCACGCCTTCGATCTGGGCTCCGTGCTGGGGCATGAGGTCATAGTGCGGAGGGCTCGTGCAGGCGAGAAAATTCGCACCATCGATGGGGTGGAGCGGGTGCTGGAGAGCGATATGCTGATTATCGCCGACCAGAACCGTCCCATCGCCATCGCGGGAGTGATGGGCGGGACCAACTCGGAGATAACTCAAAAGACTACCGATATATTTATTGAGAGCGCCTATTTCGACCCCCCATCTGTGAGAAGAACTTCTAAGAAGCTCAACCTGAGCTCCGATGCCTCGTATCGCTTTGAACGAGGAACCGACCCACACGCGTTGACTAAGGCTATTGAGAGAACCTGCCACCTTATCCAGGAGTTAGGCGCAGGTGAGATTTGCTCCGGAGTAATAGATACCCATCCTCAACCCCTGCAGCCAAGGAAGACCTGGCTGAGGTCAAGCAGAGTGAACAGCCTCTTAGGGGTCACAGTTGAGAAACGAAGGGTAGAGCAGCTCTTGACCAGACTGAATTTTGAGCTCCAGCGGAGGGATGACGACAGCTGGACGGTAACCATACCCTCCTACCGCTGGGATATAGAAAAGGAAATCGACCTCATAGAGGAGGTAGCCAGACTTTACGGATACGACCAAATACCCTCCACCATGCCCCTCTGGCGAGGGCAAAATGCTGGCGCTCCGAACTGGGTTGAGCGGGAGAGGCTTATCCGAAGAACAATGATCGCAGCTGGTTATTACGAAGTCGTCAACTACACCTTTGTTGACGATAATATTGACCGCCTGTTCCGGTTGGAAGCTAAGCAGGCCGTAAAATTGCAAAACCCTATTGCCGAGCAGATGGGGATTCTTCGCACAAGTCTTCTCCCCGCTATGGTATCCAATCTGGCGTGGAACATTAATCGAGGGATAAAAAACATCAAGCTCTTTGAGATAGGGAAGGTCTATCATCTGGTGAAAGGGAAGAAGCGGCCCGAGGAGCGGGAGACCTTGGGGATTGCAGCCACCGGTAATTTTGCCGAACACTACTGGAAGGACGGGGAGAGAGAGTTTGATTTTTACGACCTCAAAGGGGTCATTGAGTTTCTTTTTCGCCGTTTCGGCTGGGAAACTCTGAGCTTTGCGCCGGATAACATCGATTTCTATCATCCCGCCGGGGTGGCTGTGATCCGTTGTAACCACCGTCCGATAGGACATATGGGTATGCTCCACCCGCACATCTGCGCTCAGTTGGAGATCCCTCAGAGTGTTTATATGGCGCAGTTAGATTTGGAGCTCCTCTTGAAGGCAGAGGCATCGTTGGTGAAATTTCAGCCTCTACCTAAGTTCCCAGCCATTAGCCGTGACATATCCCTTCTGTTCGACCGGAGTATTAGCTTCGATGCCATTACCAGGTGGATTAACTCCCTGAAGGAAGATATCATCTCCGAGGTGAAAATCTACGACCTCTATCATCAGGGGGATAATATCCCCAAAGATAAAGTCAGCATCTCCCTCAATATCCAATTCCGGCACCCCCAGCGTACCCTCACACTGGAGGAGGTGGCGCGAGCTCAAGAACGGCTTATAAATCTGCTAAAAGAGAAACTTAATGCCGAGCCTCGTTAGCGGCTCATTACAGATTAATATGAACCGACAGATTTTAAGAAGCCTGGAGAGCTTGGAGAAGAAGATATATCATACGGCAGCTCTGCTAAAAGAGCTTCGTTCGACTAATAAAATGTTAGAGGAAAAAAACAAACAATTAAAGGAGGAATTAGAGGAGAAAAAGAAGTTATCAGCCGAAATTTCCTATCTCCAGCAATATAAAAATAAAACCGAGCGTTTCTTAGAAAAATACCAAGCCGAGCGCGAAGAGATTCGCTCGGAGGTAAGGCATATGTTAGAAGAGTTAGAGGAGATAGGAGTATAAACAGGAAATGCTTTTACTCCTTTTCGGTATTAAACGACCAAAAAGGGGCATCGGGTTAAAAGATGGGACGGGATAGCAATTTAACTGAAGTAGAAATCTACGGACAGACTTATAAAATTAGAGGTGCGGGCGGTAAAGAGTATATTCAGCAGTTAGCAGACTATGTAGATAAAGAGATGAAGGAAATCTCCGATATAACCGATACTATTGATTCTCTGAAGGTCGCTATCTTAGCTGCCATCAACATAGCCGATGAGTATTTTAAGACGAAAAAGGAATTTAAGAGGACAGAAAGGGTAATTTCGGAAAAGATAGAGAGACTTATCCAGAAGTTGGAACAGGTCACCGTAGCATAATATGACCAAAAGAGCCGTATCTACCGAAGCAGAAAATATTTAAACATTTCTCTTGCAAGGGGAAGGAAAAGGTAATATAATGAAATTGAATATCCCCTGCGATGTTGGTGAAGAAGAGGACGGCTTTGATCCAACAGCGTATAAAACGGGAGTCCGGGGTCATTTCATGGTGAGCGTTCCTTGTGATGGGGAAGCCTAAAGTGAATGCAGGACACCCACTTGCTTTGACGGGTTCAAAGCGGAACTCCCCACGGCATCGCGGGGGCTTCTCCCTGTAAAAATTCCGACTCACCCTTTCACCCAGCCTCAAAGTTCCATCAGGCATCGAAAGAATCTATAAGTGGATAAGTTTGAGAGTCCACTTAGTTACTCAAAGATAGGGGGTGAGTGAAGTCGTGCAGATTACAGGACAATTAGTAGGGATTGCAATTATCGGTTTCACTCTAATAGGTGCTTGGTATTGGCTTAGCAAAACAAAATTAAAGAGGTTCTTCCAAGAAGCAGAAAAAGAGAAAAATAGTATAATTCAGCAAGCTAAAGGGGATTCAGAAAGGATACTGAAGGAAGCCCGCCTGGAAGCCAAAGAAAAGATGCTCGCTGCCAAAGCGGAGTTTGAAGAGAAGACCAGAGAGCAGAAAAGAGAGCTACATAATCTGGAAAGAAAGTTTAATTACAAAGCAGGGAATTTGGACCGAAAGATGGCTCTGCTGGAGACAAGAACCCGAGAAATTGAGGAAAGAGAGCGAAGGCTAAAGAACCTCTCCGCCAGCATAGCCAAAACCGAACAGCATCTTCACCAACTTTTAAAGGAGGAACAAGAGCGGCTGGAACGCATCTCCGGTATGACTCCAGCAGAAGCTAAGCGGGCACTGATGAAGATAATGGAAAATGAAGCTCGCAACGGTGCGGCTCTGCTGGTAAGAAAAATAGAAGAAGAAGCCCGTCAAACAGGTCTGGAAAAAGCCAAGAAGATAATCAGCTTAGCCATTCAGAAGTGTGCCTCTGAACATGTAGTGGAGAGCACGGTATCAGTGGTCGATCTTCCCAATGACGAGATGAAAGGGAGGATAATCGGCAGGGAGGGGAGGAACATCAGGGCTCTGGAGGTAGCTACCGGAATCGACCTCATTATTGATGATACCCCCGAGGCGGTTATCCTTTCAGGCTTTGACCCTATCAGAAGAGAGATTGCCAAAATCGCCATAGAGAGACTGATTGCCAACGGCAGAATCCACCCCGCCCGTATAGAAGAAGTGGTTAAGAAGGTAAAAGAGGAGTTCGAGCAGAAGATAAAAGGGATTGGAGAGGAAGTCTCCATGGATTTTGGCATCCATGACCTTCACCTCGACCTGGTCAGGCTTCTGGGAAAACTGAAGTACAGATCCAGCTACGGACAGAATGTATTGATGCACTCGAAGGAAGTTGCCTTAGTAGCGGGAATAATGGCAGACGAACTGGGGGTGAATAGTAAACTTGCTCGACGCGCTGGGCTGCTCCACGATATTGGCAAAGCAATAGACCGGGAGGGTGAAGGCAGCCATACTAAAATCGGAGCTGAATTGGCGCACAAATACAACGAATCATCCCAACTCGTCCATTGCATTGAAGCGCACCACTTCGATGAAGAGCCTCAGAGCGTAGAGGCGGTTCTGGTACAAGCGGCAGATTCCCTTTCGGCTGCCCGCCCCGGCGCTCGAAGGGAAATTTTGGAGACCTATATCAAACGCTTGGAAAAATTAGAGAAGATTGCCGACTCCTTCCAGGGAGTATCAAAAGCCTATGCCATACAGGCTGGGCGTGAGGTGCGCATCATTGTAGAGAGCGACAAGGTGAGCGATGAGGAGGCGGTCTGGTTATCGAAAGACATCGCTAAAAGGATAGAGGAGGAGCTGGAGTACCCGGGGGAGATTAAGGTTACCGTGATTCGGGAGACACGGGCTATCGAGTATGCTCGCTAATCCTTTAAATTTCTCTACAGCCAGAGGAGGTTCTGCCAGAGGATGGAAGAGCTGCATAGTCTTTTAGAAAGAAGAGAATAAGAGTGAACATCCTGTTTATCGGGGATATAATGGGGAGAGCGGGACGGGAATATCTCCAGGAGTATTTCCATCACTTTATAGTTCACTATCAAATAGATTTCTCCATCGCTAACATTGAGAACGCCGCCGGGGGCTTTGGACTTACCCCTGAAATAGCAGAAGGGCTTTTCTCTCTGGGGCTGAATGTGCTTACTTCCGGAAACCACATATGGGACAGGAAGGAAATCGTTGAATATATTAAAAAAGAAAAAAAGCTCCTTCGCCCGGCTAACTATCCGCTCTCCGTCCCTGGCTCCGGGAGCTATGTGGGAGTCTCCAGACATGGAGTAAAGGTGGGGGTGATTAACCTCTCGGGGAGGATATTTATGGAGTCCCTCGATTGCCCCTTTCAGGTCTCTAAAAGAGAGATAGAAGAGGTAAAGCGCCATACCAACAATATTATTGTAGATTTCCACGCCGAGGCTACCTCCGAGAAGATCGCCATGGGGTGGTATCTCGATGGCGAGGTGAGCGCTGTTATCGGTACCCATACCCATGTGCAGACCTCCGATGAGAGAATATTGCCCGCAGGAACTGCCTATATCACCGATGTGGGTATGACGGGTTCTTTCGATTCGGTCATCGGCATTACCAAAGAGGTGGCTATTAGCCGATTTCTCACCCGGATGCCCATAAGGTTCTCGGTGGCTAAGAATGATAGGAGAGTCTCCGCTGTGATACTCATCATCGACGACCACAGCGGAAGAGCCCTTGACATCAGGAGAATTCAGTTTTAAACAGGGGCTTCCAGTGGAAGACATTTTTGCAGAGCAAAAAATATACACGGTATCTGAAATAAACCACCTGGTGAGGCAAGACCTCGAAGAATCCTACCCCGATATCTGGGTTGAGGGGGAAATCTCCAATTTCAGGGCTCCCGCTTCGGGACACTATTATTTCACCCTTAAAGACAAAGAAAGCCAGCTTCGGGGGGTTATGTTTATCAACCGCAACCGGTATTTGAAATTCCTCCCCTACGATGGGCTGCTGGTTCTCGTCCGGGGGACAATCACTATCTATGAGCCCAGAGGGGATTATCAGATAAATGTCGACCTTATGGAACCCAAGGGAAAGGGTTCACTTCAATTAGCCTTTGAACAGCTCAAGGAGAAGCTGCACAAAGAAGGACTATTCGCACCCGAGCATAAGAAGCCTCTCCCTCTGCTCCCTCAGAGAATCGGAATAATCACCTCCCCCACCGGTGCTGCCATCAGGGATATCATTCGCGTCATCAACCGCCGTTTTGCCAATGTAGAGCTTCTGCTATTTCCCTCCAAGGTTCAAGGGGATGAGGCGGCTCAGGAGATCGCTTTTGCTATTGACTATATGAACACCCTTCCCGATATGGATGTGCTTATTCTTACCAGAGGAGGGGGCTCATTGGAGGATTTATGGCCCTTTAACGAGGAGATGGTTGCCCGTCGTATCTTCGCCTCTAAAATTCCCATTATCTCAGCAGTGGGGCACGAGATAGATTTTACCATCTCCGACTTTGTAGCCGACCTCCGGGCTCCTACCCCTTCGGCAGCGGCAGAAATAGTGGTGAAAAACAAGCTGGAGCTCCAGGAGCAGCTTAACTCCTTACGATGGATGATAATCAATTCGGTTAAATATCGAGTGGAATCGTATCGTTCCAGATATAATCTTCTTGCCAAGCATCGGGGCTTCTACCAGCCCCTCAATATGATTACCAGCTACTCTCAAAGGGTAGACGAATCCATTATCAGGCTCAATAGCGCTATCGCTGCCAGGCTTACAGCCATTAAAAATCAATGTGCTCTGAACCGACGCTTGCTGGAACAGATAGACCTGCTGGCTTATATCAGAGAGAAAGGGGAGAAGCTGAGTGCGTTTTTCTTCTCCCTGAACACCGCTATTGAGCATTATTTACGCCAGCTTATCCACTCCCTGGAGACTGCGGCAGGTAAGCTG
>Ga0224501_10003685_pt1 | contig 12099 bp, 5 predicted proteins | sample SF_Oct11_sed_USG_4_FD_169105 | JGI IMG/M metagenome (GOLD analysis project Ga0224501, IMG submission 169105) | Sediment microbial communities from San Francisco Bay, California, United States - SF_Oct11_sed_USGS_8_1 | ecosystem: Environmental > Aquatic > Marine > Sediment | place: USA... | reverse complement strand
GATGGTAGCCACGCCGATGGTAGCCACGCCGATGGTAGCCACGCCGATGGTAGCCACGCCGATGGTAGCCACGCCGATGGTAGGTGCCTCCTGTAAGCTAAGAGGCTGCCCTCTCCTATCTTCCATTCTGTAATTACTCATTGCATGATGTCAACAGGAACCCCTCCTCGGCATAGCGTAAGAACTCTATCTTGTCCATCCTCACTGGTATTTCCTGTCCCATTCTGATCATTATCAAGATCACTTGGCTCATAGATTTAGGCCGAGTCACAACCCTCTGGGTCTAATTCAATATTGATTCCCATAAGGCTTGTTTGGAAATGACAAAGTAAATGTCTTGTGAGATAAGACATCCCAAGACGGGTTATACCACAAGTACGAGTCCAATTGTATTTATATTCTCCCTGCCATTTGATTGGTTAGAAGGTGACCGCGCGTCAATATTTTGTAGTATCATATAAACTGATCGGCTTTCACCAAACCTACTCAACTACCTCAACTCAAACAGCAGAACTTTAACGTTGCAAATGATGGATTTTGCAATGACGGAAACTCCTGTATAATTTCGAACCATGCCTGAATAAATTCAGAAATATGAATGGGGAAATCAGTTCCCGCATACCCCCTGTATAATATGTGACTCTACATAGCAGTTCAGCTAGGTAATCTCGGTGTTGTTGGAACTGTAATATGGTACCCATTGCTGCTATATTTTCATGATATATAGCATTTTTTTTATACATGGCTTCCACATCTCTATTGATATTTGTCCACATCTCATCATATATGTGTTCACCATTTCTCAGTTTCGAAAAATAAATTTGCAGAATACTCAGCTTAGTTATGTATAGTACTTTGATCATCGAACGCTCAACAGATGTGTGATGAAGTTGCCTTTCCATGCTACGTGCAACTAGTTTTATCTCATATGACCTCTTGACCCTTACTACAAGCAGAAGTTATGTATCTCAGCTGGTGCAGTAGGATTTCGGACACGCTGCTATGTTTCAGGTAGAGAGCTGTCAAGTGGGTATTTTCTTTACACAATTCATTTGACGGAGCATGTTCTTATTAGTGTCACTTATTGCATTATGGAGTCCGGTAATAACCGCGGCTAATAGCTCCAGCGATGATGGATTATTACTAAAGCTTCAACTAGCGCGAGCTACATTCCAGACACTACACCAGCCTGCATTAACACTCCTCACCGACGCAGATTTCTCAGCTCTCCGCTCTGCTGGCAAGTTCCAGCTAGACCTAATCTGGCAGTCTGGTCAGTTATCACTGGTACTCGAACCAAATGGCTATCTGGTAACCAAGGACTTGAAAGCAAGGTACATCAATGAAGGCGCGCATAAATATTACTCTGCTGGACATCACACTTTATGCTTTTACACTGGTCATGTGATCAACCAGACATCACATAGCTCGCTGAGCCTTTGCGAGGGAATATCCGGGGTCGTGCACGCAGGAGATCTCGTCTATCGCATCACATCTCATTTAGAAAACGGGATTTACAGGTTCTTCCTGCGAATAAGCAAACATTCCGTTCCAAGTGGTCTCTGTGATCACGATAAAGTGATCCGAGACAGACGATCCAAAAGAGCTGCAGTACATGGACCGGCTGGGCAATCAGTTGTGACCCGGTATATTGAGCTGTATCTTGTAGTTGACAGGGCCTTGTTTCTACGTTCCGGAGGTATCAAAGAAGCGACTGATCGTGCGATTCATATAGCCAACTACGCCAGCTCACTGTTCAGGCATTTAGACATTTACATCGCTTTGGTGGGCTTGGAGATATGGAATGAAGAGGATAAAATTGACTTGAAGAAAGATGTCGCTGATGTGTTGACGGATTTTTCTGCATACAGACGCCAAGTGAAAGTGTACAATGACAACGCCCAGTTACTGGCCGGTAAATATGATACTACTGCGTTATGTTCTGTACATGCAAAAGGAACCACTGAGCATCCGCAACGGAGCTTTACATTTAAGGTTTCAAGTTAACTCCCATTGTAAACTTCAAGTAACCTCTTTACTGGCGCATTGCAAACTGGTCCCGAAAACATTGTTAGCACTACGCATGTTTTAGAAGGTGCCAAATGTTGCTTATAAACCTGTAAGGGCTGCAAGCAATAGTTGGCATGCATCAATGTCGTATTTAGCGAAACAGAATACCGCGTTTCTATTAAACAATCTAAATTAGTCTTGCATCTCATTTTACCAGACTGTTGTGCCTACATACATCAATATATTGCATCCAGTTAGTTAGTATATGAAGCTAGATACCGGGATAAATCATATAGTATTCGTGGAGGTTCTAGTACCGGCTATGCTGTAATGTGATGTCATAGGCCCTACTAATTAATGATATTGCTACTTATTCAACTGAACACATACTCAGCTGTTGGATTGTGGAATGCCGACTAATGGGTACCAGTCAGTCATGCATGTGATCTGATCAGTATTTTGAAAGGTTGAATAGGTTAGTTTACTAACAAGTGCCCCTGCTGGGCCTGTCCCATCATGCAGTCTCCCTCCCTACGGTCATTGCTCTGTTCTACCTGCTGAGTGTGTGATTCTGTATAGAGATATTAAAGGTATATACAACTTTATCAGCTAGCTCACTTATCAAAGTTTGTGTTCTACATTTACACTGAGATAACAGGAGAGAATTTAAAATGAAATCAGATACTGGTCCCTACTGGTGGTACCTAATCTTAGAAAAAAAGGAACCTTTCCTTAGAACATCTCCCAGTCAGATTCTGTAATTCATTGAGCTTGTCAAACCGGCCAGCCCAGACATTTTTTGTGGGTCTTGTGGTGAACCAGCAGAAACCAAACCGGTGGAAATTACTTGGTTTCTATCCATTTTCTTTCCCAGAGGTGTGAACCCTCTGGTAATAGACAGAGGCACAGAGCCCTTCACATAGATGCCTGGGTAGAGCCTTTTACGAGTGTAAACAACATTTCTATGCCTCTGTATGTGTCTGGTAGTCGCTAGTCATGTATCTACACATTCTTGAGCCAAGTAAACCATGAATTGGAGATAATCTACAATTAATATGGCGGGATAGCTCAGTGGTAAAGCACCGAGGTAGCTCAGTGGTAGTTTCATGAATCCTGAAGACCTGCTGTTATGAGTGTGAGCTCCCCACATTTATCCTAGCTCAGCAACACTTGAGATGGGTGCCGTCAGGTTGTCACGAGCACATTGGAAGCTATCTTGAACCTGAGACCTCCCGTGACAGTTCTAACCATTGAGCCATAATGCTTCCCGTTTCCTTTATGTTGTCCATGTATACATGCTTGCATGCGTACATGTACTAATGTATATACTGCTTGTATATCTTATTAAGATGCGCATTCCACCAGGACCCGCATCCATTGTCTCTAAAATCAGACATCTAATGTGAGTCAAAGATGATGATCTTGGCAAGCATCTGATTTTTAGGAAACAAGTTTAAAGGTAATATTGTGGGGAAAGGCAAAGATGGCGGAATGTGTAGCACTTACTACAGTGTAGCTGTAAATGCAGACACAGAAGAAGACTACATCGCTGTAGCCACTACTATGGTAAATACATGTACATTTATAATGTATGTGTTTTATGTACATGTACAGAAATTGGTACATTATACATGTACATCGCAACTTTAATAGTCTACCCCAAATTTACAAGGTATTGCTTGAGACTGAGAAAACTTTACATAGAAATGTTAAAACAAGAGCACATCGGTCTCAAGTGGTGCCTTGTAAATTTGGGGTAGACTATTAAAGTACCAGTGTATTATTAACGTACCAGTGATTACTGATTGACTATACAGGTATCAGATTTGAGTATTCATTGAATCACACATTTTTTACAACTGATCTGTTTTCGGTCATAGTATATCTATAGGTAGGTATGCCAGCTCCACCCGATGACTCGAGTAAGTGTATATACCCAGTCTTAGTTTAGTCTTATAGGAGAACAGAATAAAACTCTTTTCGCATTGGCGTATCTGCTTATCAGCAACTTAGCCATTTTATCTCACATTGAATGGGCTGGCATTGTGTAGCTATCCTAAAGTGTGGAGGATAGGATGAAGCAATGGGTTAGTGGATAGCATACCAGGGCTTGGTTGGCATTCCTTGTTCGATTCCCAGTCCTGGCAAAAACTTTGTCACTCTCAATACCCTCATCGGTTTTGGATTCCAACGTTTTACGAAAGAGGTCCTCCTATAGATCATTGACTATGGAGCCTGTGTAAGCAGAAGGTCACCTAATTACTCACCCAAGGAACTGCTGCATTAAATAGACCAAAAGGCCAGTTTCTGCCTCATCCACTCCTGACAGCTGTCCTGTCCTGACATAAAGTTGATAGTTATACCTGGTAACATCCTATATGGCTGGTCGTTTCTGCGGAGATATGACTCACCCAGTATTGACTCAGAGGGTGTACTATACGATCATAAAAGATCAACAAAAGCATAAAACTTGACAGAATCAGGATGACAAACCTATTATTCAATAGCAAACTGAGAAGATATATAGGGTGAAACACTGTGATAAACTCCTATGTTATCATGTTATCTTGGTTCATGCCCTTGTAGCTCCTCAGAACTTTGCCAAAAGGAGGTCAAACAACAAGGCGACCTTCAACTCCAAAATAGGTTCCGGTCTTTTAATGTGAATCGATTTTTTATTTCATTGGATAGCGTGGTATTTTAATTGAAATAACTCCATGGAAAGATACTTACAATTATGGTTGCGTTGTAAATGTTAAAAGCTATTTTTTCTCATTCATACATGTACCATATGACACTTTCACTCGGATTTAAACTTTTCCATGTTTTCTTCAGGTTCATGAGATGGGACATAATCTTGGCTTACGCCATGATGATGACATAACAGTCACTGAGTATCAGGATAGAGATTGTACCTGCCCTCAACCTAATGGCCCCAATTACTGTATCATGTACAGCACAGCTGGAAGTAAGCCTTCTTTTCTTCTGTATGGCTTCCTCAGACCTCTTTGTCGGTAGGATACTTGTTTTTCCACCAGTTACGGATTCGAATGGAGCGCCTTGACCAGGTCAGTGTCAATGCTCCACCTCCTAGTGGAGCATGTTTTTGTTTTGAGCTGGGTTAATGTAAGGAGCTCATCTTCCAGACTGGAGTCTGCAGTGACCGAGATTTGAGCTCAGATTCTCAAGGTTACAACCCCTGCACACTACCAGTGGCACTAAGTTAGTAACGCGTATTTTTTTGCGTATATATGTAAGTGTACCATATATGTGTTTTCTAATGCAAATCCACTTGTCTCTTGATTAATGTCAGGTGTTGTACAAAAATCTCGGAGTGCGACATCGGGATACAAACTTGCACTAATGTATCCCATGGGGAAGGTTATGGGAGAGCTTTCGTCGTAATCGATCCGTAACAGATAATGGTGAAAAGCAAAGTGGCACTCAAACTGGCAGTTGAACCTGAGAACCCCTTGCCCTAAATGAGTACTGTGCTATTTATTAGCCCAATATAGGTGATACTTGGTGGGGGAGAATGGTGGTTACTCTATGGGAGATTAACTCCATGCTTTGTTCCCAACGGCCTCATGTTAGTAAAAGTTCTTTTTAGTGGTTTACGGACTTCTTATTTCACTGCCTCCTGCCCCCCACAGACCAGTTGGTCAACAAGACCACAGCATATCTGTCCCTAGAATGCTTGACTAATACAGCAACCGATAAAATGCATGAATGCACAGCAATAAATAAAACGCTCTGTACAGAACTACTTCAGCACCATTGCATATCCTTTTTTCACATCTATAATTGCCTAGCGGAGCTACGCATAGATGGCTGTCTGCAAGCGCAGTTTAAAGAGTCTTAACTGAGTTTAAAACAGTTTCTCTATACTATGTTTAAATTCTCAATCAATAGATTCGACCTGCACTGGGGTTCTTATGCCACTTATTAGCGAATTTGTGGAAGTCTGACCAAATGTACCTGCCAGAAGCAGTCAGTTGACTCTGACTATGGTCAAAATCTACGCCCTCAGTTCCCAATGACAGCTCAACCAGATATTGGACCATGCTGTGGCACACAGTCTCATTGGCCGCGGTCGCGTGATTTGGGGAAACCCTCACTAGTTCGTAAAACTTCAACATATTTGCACGACGGTCACCACAAATCGCGATTTCGTTCCAAATTGGGTGATTCACATTTCCAAAATCGAAAAGTCGCAGTTGTGTAGCAGGGCAGTTAGTCAGTAGGTGCCCATCACATATGCTCAGAATCTCCTCTAGTCTTTTTCGCAGTAAAATACAGTTGGCCTGCGCGTGATAGTAATCATAGGATAGGATGTTACAGGTAGGAAGTATCCTTCCACCTTATATAACAAGCCTTCAAGGCGCATTACACATTTTATCTCCTCGTTATATGAGATTGATAGGGCACCCTTATAGCTGAGTGCAATGCCATTTGAAAGCCAATGACAGTAACTCCAACCTTTGTGCCTAGCCGGTACCAAGTGCTATAAATTAGTAATTGGATCTACTGTAATTTATTGCCTTTGCTATATGTAACCTATTTATAGTAGTTTTTTATAGCTCACTCAGTATATATTTTCAAATATATTTTCAAACTCGAAAAACTGAAATTGGTAAACAGCCAACCATCCCACATTTACTCAAGATTTAGTTTTGTTTTCCAGAAGACTTTCCTGATGCAATCCAAAATGGGTGATTTCGGTAAGACCTGTATGACTACTGTCGGTAACTCCATATTTGAAATATCCTGCAGAACATCTCAATATGGGAGAAGCGAACTGTATGACTCCATACACTGATATAAAGCTCTAGCTTTGGCTCTGGGCAGAGACACGCCACCTCCGTGACTCTGGCAGATACATAGAAACTCCTTTATGCATAGTCATAACTTCATGCCTCTACGGCTCCCGGCTCCTAGCATTGCATGGGCAAAAGTGGTTGGTTATTGGTGCCCTGTTGATGACCCCTTTCCTGTGGTGCCCCAGTGGTTACACCACATCCAGTTATTCTCATTAGCACAAACTCAGCTGCCCTCTGAGTCAGTCAACCAATAATAAGTATTTCAAACAGGAAATGGTCCGTAAATATGCAACATAACCATAATCATAATTATACGCTTTTACAAACCTCAGCATTTTTTATGGAAGTAAATTACTTTGTAAGTCTGATCTGTTTTGCAAGTATGCTTTTGATTAAAAAAGTCTGGATTTAATGGTCTGTCACTCTACATGGCGCATACTCTGCTAAGAGATGAAAAACAGTTGAAAGCTAATGAGAGGTTGATTATTTATTGCTGTCTGCTACTGTCTAAATGATTATATAACTCAGACTGGTAATTTCACTCCCAGCTGAGATATGACCGATGGCCAAACAATTAGGTTTCCGCAGACCTGAAGGTAGTTCAGGATTTCATATGTTTTTCTCTACATGCCATGAGTTATCTTCCATGCTCCATTCTTCCAGAACAGGTTTCTCACGTGTTATCCTCCCCCCTGTCCTCAGTGCGAAAAGCCTGTGCTGCCAGATTTTGACATTGAATTTCTTCCTCTACCAGCCATGCCAGCATCGCCTATCGCAAGCAACTACCCCCTCAACAAACAGCGAGCATCATTGGCAGTGTATGGCAAGAGAGCACCCCTTCGAAAGAAACTACGGGACAGCACAAACTAACACGCAAAGCGAAACGCTATGAAAGCGAACAGTCGGAAATGGCAAACGGTGCGCGCGCGGCCTTTGCTTGATCCCGCGGGCTTTAGCCAATTGGTTCTAGTCCTTGACCTCTAACTCAGACTGTTGTTACCACTGGCTGTCAGTAGCAACGGCGCTGCGTTCCTACAGCTATCAACGACCTCTAGCGCTGGCTGAATTTGCAAATTCAGCGCTCGCGAAGAATTTTTTACGCGAACATCGCAACAACCGCTGACTGGCTGACACCGGTGTTGGATCTACTTCGAGCAAGCAGGCAGTAACGGCACACCAATTTAATGCCGCGATGCGTGGGACCCATCCGCTCGCGTGCCACTCCAAGTGTAGCGTTATCCGTTCTCCTAGCCACTCCGTATATCGGACATTGGGGCACGCGCCGCTGTAGCCAGGTACATTTTGCAAAAGGCTTAGCATTGGCTGGTTTTGGCACCCCTGTAGAACTAGAGCCTTCTCAGAAACTAACTACGTTACGTTTCCTTCAAAGGGGTGATAATGTGAAGATGCTGTGTTTGTTACTTGGGTTTGACTAATTACGGTATGAAGCGCCAGGAACAGCTCAGTACCCACCTTGAGTGAGGTTTGTCCTTATCGTTGCTTGAGCTGGGAATAAAGTGAGGACTCATGCAGAACGAGTGGCTGGGATCTAAACCCAGGTTCCCGCTGTTGGAAGCTTACCGCTCTTCCAATGAGCCACCCGCCATCCTCCTATGTTAAATAAGATCAACTCATGCCGGAACATTCTTCAAGAGGTACTGCCTATTAACTAAAGAAAAACAAAAGTAAAGAAAACATCTTTTCTCTCCCACCACCACCACCTGCATGGAACCCCATGCCAATTATCTGGGTGCTAATGAGTATGCATCAGTGATGCCCACCTGCTATAATGTATTATAGTAGATTGTGTTGATATAACCTCCATAAAGTGATATTTTCTATTAGTCACCACCTGGTTATGTCAACAGTTCATCTGATGGTGGAAGCACTGCATATATCTCATTTCAACCAGCTCCATAGCACCAGTGGGTGTACAAATCGATTCACGGTTTGCCAAGAACCCCAGCGAATCTTTAAAGCAGAGAATCGATATCAGTACAAGCAAGACAAATCTGGATCTCTGTTTAAATGTACCCGTCTCCCAATATAAGGATATTCATTGTTCAATGTGATAGCTAATCAGCTAAAGCGAATATCGATGGACTGTGATTCATATACAATTATCCCCCCTCTCAGATTCTGATTCTCCAACATGACTTCACTCAGTCCTTTTAACCCATAGGTATTCAGCCCACAGAATGGTCTCAATGCTCCAAGGATGTCATAAGAGATGAGTTCACTTTATTTGATAGAGATTACTGCCTGCTAAACAAACCTATCATCCTGACTCCTGTCAGCAATTGTGGCAACTATTTAGTCGATCCCGGTAAGTTAATGCTCCACACGGACTCAAAATGTGTAAAGCTACACACAAAATCTAGTGGATTAGATTGGCAATTTGTGTACAAGAAATGATTGGTTTGAATCCCCAAAAAATCATTGATGGTGACAAAATTTCTCTTGTAACCAACCAGCAACCTCAGGTGCTCTGTGTGGAATGATGATATCTGGTGTAAACATAGTCCAGGGGTCTCCTAGTCTGACAGTATTACTCACCTGGGCATCATTTGGCAGATTTCCTGGTATAGTTTACACCAATTTTTTTTCAGTGGCATAAGATGCTTTTTGCAACTGAATCCTTTGTAGGGGAGGAGTGCGATTGCGGACCACTTGAAGATTGTGATAGTCTTTGCTGCGATCCTGTCACTTGTCTATTTAGACCCAAAGCTGACTGCGCGACAGGTAGGTCTATATGATCTGCTGCAACTTCGGTGATTTCCAAGGGACCTCCATTACTAGATTAGTAGAAAGATTTGGGCAACATTGAACCACTTCGAAAGTGCAACACTGTGATTTGAGGCACCACGCAGGTTCACATATAGGTTGATTCAGATGACTTGCTGCCTTATATGCGGGCCACAGACTTTCATGGACAGATACTTGAATGTCCTTGACCACTAGACTTCGGCTGAACAAATATTTGGCTATCAGTATCACTACAAACATTTATCGAAACGTTGTATAATTCTTCGGTCTAGGTCATGGGAGAACTCATATATTAGAAACTCATGTGAAGGCAAAAGAAAGGTATGGTAGTTGTTGGTCGTTGCCATCCAGCACCTGTTTGACGCATCCGTCATCATTGGTGTTGCAGCTGACACTATCTGCCCTTGTAGGGGTGGTGTGTTACATTTTTCTTCCTCAATATAACTCCAATAAACTTTCCAATGACAACTCTTAATATATCTGCAATCATAGTTCTAATACCACCCATTCTCATTTAGTTACATTCATTGTTTAGACTTCCCCCTTCCAAAGAGCTCTGTCAATGCTCTCATAACAGAGCAAATCTCATTAACTGATTCAAGTGTCAAAATTCTGTAATCATCTCACTCTGCACTAACAATGTAAATTAACACCTACCGCAGTGTATTGGGACCTGGACTGCTATATTTTTTCTTGTGTCCGTGACAGAGCAACTATCAGGAGTGGTGCAGAAATTGGTCTACTGAATCTTTGAGCATTTCACAGGGTGTGTCATTAGAAGACTTTCTGCTTGCACCTGCAAGTCTGTCTTCTCTGTGGCCTGCGTTCAATTCTCGGCTGTGGCGGAGTATTCCAAGGGATTTTCCCTAGCTGATTACACTTAGCCAACCTCTTCTGAGCCAGCGTGACAGAAAGTGGCTCAATCTCCCCTCAATGGCGCCACAAAACCTGTGAACATCAAGGAGGAAGACCGATTTTCAGCCATAAGCAGATATTAGCTGAAAAAGCCAGATAAATACTGAAACGCCTTGGGTTGGCTAACTGGGCTGTTATTTCGAGACAGATAACACACTGGGAGTTGCTCTCCCATAATGAGTGGTCACAATCCCAAGGTAGGGCAACTCCTAGGCACAATTTTTGACCAGGACCTCTTGCTAACCATTTCAGCACGCTTGTTGATTGGACAACCTAAGGTGCTACCCATGGGTAGAGTAGACTATAATACGCCGGGCCATGTTCCCTGATTGTATTTGAAGATCATTTCTATTTTCGCAATATTCAATCATCATTGCAGGGTCCTGCTGCGACCTTGAGTCATGCAAACTGCTCAAGAAAGCCACCATGTGCAGACCGAGCTCGGGAATATGTGATCTACCGGAATATTGTAATGGCACGGAGTGGTGTCCGGATGACACATACAAAGCAAACGGTGCGCCTACATTGATGGTTGTTGATATTTTGCAAACTAGCCAAGGATTTGAACTTTAAATGATACACTTTTATCTTTAAAAAAGACTTAAATTTCTTTTATCTCATAATTGAGGCCAGAAATAATATTGCGTTTTTTTGTGTTGTATTGGTAGTGTAGAAACGTGCCTTTGGTTTCGTACACCGCTTATCCATGCCATACACTAGGAAGCCGAAACACCTAGCTAACTGTCAGTTTAGCATTGTCCTTTCATGCATCACATTTTTATTTGTCAACTCAGCCTCCCGCAATACGTACTGTGATTGTTGAACGCTTCTGCTATGATCATACATAAGCGGTCTCTGTGTTTAGTATTGACATGTCGTAGCTCTGTTCTTTCTTTGATTGGTCAGTCTTCTGTACCGATAAAAGTTTTGTAAAAAGTTACCAGAACCCTTTGAACTCTGAAGGGTCTTAATACGGTTAATTCAGCCAACAAATAGCATGAATTTAGCTTTGTTTTGTCACTTTTGTTGCTTTATATGGAGTTACCAGAGCTAGCATAGGATCCCTAAAATGGTTAAAAGAAACTGAGTAACAGCTACGGCTGTTATGTCCGGCCTCTCCCCCCCCCCACATGGCATTGTTACTGTTCGTTGATATTATTAGAACGGTTGGGGATTTCTGTCTAATATAATAATCTATGACTAGTGAAATACTAAATATATTTTGTGGTGATATTTCACTGATACCTTTTGCCACTGTTGGTAATCCCAATTTCATTGTAGGTTTGAGTTGCTATAATCAGGGTGAGGCGTATTGCTTTAATGGCAAATGCAGCTCGCATAACTCCCAGTGCTCCTATATATGGGGCGAAGAAGCCACATCAGCTACTGAGCTCTGCTACACCACTTATAATCATCACGGTGAGTATTACAATATCGTCGTAGTCATCAGCATCATACTCAGCATCATCTTCACTATTGACTCACAAATAACAAAACTTGGTAACGAATGAAGGGATGAACCATGCATCAGGACAGACAATTTTGCAATAGAGTTGGTGTAACAAATCTTAAAAATTCAGTCTTGGGA
>Ga0224501_10003684_pt1 | contig 12100 bp, 8 predicted proteins | sample SF_Oct11_sed_USG_4_FD_169105 | JGI IMG/M metagenome (GOLD analysis project Ga0224501, IMG submission 169105) | Sediment microbial communities from San Francisco Bay, California, United States - SF_Oct11_sed_USGS_8_1 | ecosystem: Environmental > Aquatic > Marine > Sediment | place: USA... | reverse complement strand
ATTCTGTTCGCCATGTAGAGTCTGCAAAAGTGAGGTTCTGCATGATCTGCACCAATTTATTATAGACTATGAATAACTGTAGTTATCGTGGCGGCAGCGTCATTTTACATCATATGCAATGCCACCTAGACTATAGAAGACAGGAGACATGAGGATCCAATAGCGAATAAAGGCATCTATTCGGTAGAATGCTCACTGCAGAATAGTGTTGCAGATTATCTACACAAGCAAAGCATCTTATGCTTCCCTGGATTACAATTGGCAAAATCTAAACGAGCATAAAATGAATTGGCAAGTTCATCAGAGGCATGAGCAGGCATCTTGCCTTACCTTACACACAATGTTGTGGCGCTTTTTCCAGTAGCTCAACAATCCTTCAGCGCATTTCCAGTCAGGGATCTCCATGAGGATTGCTAGTTTTTCAGCTTGGGATCGTAGAATCGGTCCTGGCAGGGAAGACATGGCTGTACGCTTTTCTTAAAACCAGGATAGCAGAGCTTGATCGATATCACCATGACAAGAAGTGTGCACGTCTTTTTCGCTGACTTCCTTTGAATCTTGCAGCCTGAGTTTTTATCTCTTCTTTGTTATTCACCCATTTCTGCATTGTCGGTCTCGTAACTTTATGTCGAGTAGCAAAGCCTCTTATCATTCTTTACCCTGGCATTTCTCCCAATCCTCAATTAGATGGAGCTTGTCCTCTAGACCGGTCTGTTTACGCCAAGTACGTCGTGATGGACTGGTGATTTCTCTCAGGACCCGTGTGTCATTTATACCCTAGAACTCCACAATCGACCTTAGTAATCCACTCACCACTCACTGAGTGAGCCGGTATGAATTATAAGCTGATTTACAAAGATTATGTGGCGACATAATAAGCAGAGGATTCGTTTTCAAAACACCGGGAAATTAGCCCGATATGTTTTTATATCAGCCATATATAGCCAGAATTATGGCCACTATATCAGGTTTAATGCGCGTATGCGCAAATAGATACAAATGGTTTTGGGCTCAGTAAAAAGCTTACTCGTAAATCAAGTCGACTGTAGATTATAAATGCAATCTCTCGCCTGTGGGTGTAGTCATATTAATGCAATCTCTCGCCTGTGGGTGTAGTCATATTAATGCAATCTCTCGCCTGTGGGTGTAGTCATATTAATGCAATCTCTCGCCTGTGGGTGTAGTCATATTAATGCCGAGGAGAGTGGATCCAATGTAGAAAATATAGAAAATTATTTTGAAATCATGGGAGCATATAAGGACTTTGATTGATTGAATTGAGTGGGGAATATTAATAAATATCAGTATGGTGCGGTTTGGTTAGGAAGAGGAGGAATTCGGCACAACTATCTTTACCAATATTTCTCTATGCATCTGGTGGCATTGTGGAATCAACGAAAAATCAGATGATAACATAACAGAGAAACTATCCTCAACTGTTAAGCCAAAATGAGGTGTTTTAGGTGCTGTTCGTTGCATCCCAGATATTGCACCAAAGAATAGCCACTCTAGGGTTTGATACCACTCAACATCAAACGAGATAAAAAAAACCATACGGCAGACCTGGAAGAACTGAATATTTTTGTGCAACAAGATAACCGACCATAGTTTCCTTGAGACTTATGTACGTGGTCAGGGTAGGAGGCCTCACAGAGCACTGGATTACAGAATATCATCATGGCAAATAGACCAGAGGAAGACCGAGAGATGGTGTCATGACGGTCAACCACTGTTCACAAACTTTCCAGGATCTTGCCTCAAAGCCTGAACGTTGGCATCCAGAAAGAGAAAAGATAAACTTACACTGATTCGATACTGTCTGGTAGGTCACTACTGAGCCCCTCAAATTCACCATCACTGACGACCTGCTCAGACTCTGTGGAGCTTTCATCTGTTTCACTCTCCCACTCATCATCAGCATCCTCATCATCTTCATCACGGTCATTCTAATAGGGTAAACTTTACTCATCTCACACCAATTACAATGCGGGTCAATGCAAAGTGCAATGTATTACTGCTGAGTGCAGTAGCATCATGGACAAGTCTGCCTGTCGTTATTAGGAGATCTGAACTAAATTAGAAATCCCGACACAGTGCAATAACAGTGTAGTGATCTCAAACCATACCTGTACTGGTAGGTACAGATAGGAATGATGGGAGTAGAGATTCTAACAAATGACCAGGTAAAAATGAAATGCGCATACTATATATAGCCTAACATTGGGCTCATGGGCACAAAACCTAAGCGACGCTTACCGAACTGCCAACAACCAGAAGCTGCTCCGGATAGCATTGAGAGACACAGCCATCTACCCACTGTATACTCATCATGCCGTCACAGTGTAGTTTAATAACGGTTCCTATTACATCATCATCGCAGCACTCCATATCTTCCTGTGAGATGCAGTTTCATAGGTCAAACAGTCATACACTGAGCCCCGATGGGTTATACCACGGTTACAGATCAACGTATTTAGGCACAAGTGTGCTCAAATTGAGTTGGGACAAAACTCTGGGCATTTTGTAGCAATGGCGCACTGTTGCTGTTTCAGCTTGGATTGGTAACTCGAGTACTGTACCCCAAATTAGAAAAATTAAGTCAAACTGCTAATGATCCTTATTCCCATCATATATCATACAGAACTCAAAATCACCATCAATGGTGAAAACCCAAGCTCTGAGATTCAGTTTGCATATTTTTTGTCTGGACGAATGTAACTAAAAGTCTCGAAAACAGGTGCCAAGCCTTTTCCAAGCGACACAAAAATATCCCAATTTTCAAAAATAAGTTTAAAGGGGTTATGTCATGGCCAAATTTATCTTCACTTGTTTTCAGATTCTGAAACCTACCATAAACAAATGGGCCCAATACCAAGCACAAATGGAAGCTTAGATATAGCCCTATCCAATGTGCATACTTAGAGCCCTCATCGATGCACTTTTCAGACTGTCGACGCAACAGAATTGGCTTCGAGAAAGGAAATTAACACACAGCTGTTGGTGTTTGCAATGATTTCTCGGCTTACGCGCTGATGTTTGGAAAATCCTCCTGTAGGTGCACACTAGACCTGTAGTTACACAAGTCTATCTAGAGAAAATGTTCAGCAAAAATATAGAAATATGGTTTCAGAGTGCAGTTTTTCACCTCTGTCAGCGAGCATTAGTATCATTATTGCGAAATGATACAGGCCCGGATGCAACGGCCTCTATTTAGGGCTAGGGAAAACCGGCAAAGCACTTCTTATAATTTAAAGGGATAATTGCACAATTGGCGCATTACTACGTAATGATATTACTTCCTTCGCTGTGCCGATCGGTGTACCCTCGTACTGTGTACAATCATTCAAATGATAAAGGAATGAATGGGGTTTATATCTGTTTATCTAAGACAAAGCTACCTTTAGAAAGACAAAACAGAAATTGCCATTGGGCCATTTCTAGTCACTAGTACAGTGGTAAGAATGTTAGTCTTGGTCGTATTAGGTTTTTACATCTTCAGTCATGGATATCCGAAGTTCAGACTTAGAAGTTAAAAACAATTGTCTTGGACAGATGTGATACCGAACCACAGATCTTTGACTCCCAGATGAAGCTATTGCAACAGTACTGCGAAGTTATAGAATCATACTTGTTTATGAGTGGCTAAGCAATCCACGTGCTTCCGTTTTTAGCACATTTCGGTGACTCGAAAAGCTGCCAACTTAAATAAGCGTCATATGTCTCGCAAAAGTACTGAAATGTGTGGTAAATATACTGAAAAGTATTAGATTTTAATGGGAGGGAATATCAACAAAGATATTGACAAAACAACAAATGCTCCCGTTCACTAACAATGGGAGGCATAGCCACGACTCCCGTCACACCAAATTTTCTCATTGCTAGCATGTAGTACGGAGCGTGTAGGCGGGCCAATGTCACATGGGACATCTTGCTCTTGATTTCAACCGGTGAAAGCATGGCTGTGGCATATCTACACTGAGAAATTGGTATCTGACCAAGGGATGGTGATTCAACTAGGCAGATGCAATTATCCCTTTAAGTTTTCTCCAATATTACGTTCAATTTTGAGTTCTAATTAATGTTATGAGGGAGTAAATATCATTATGTTACTAAATTTTAGTAATTAGATCCCATTTTATTTCTCTTTGGGCCATTTAGGTCGTAGTTATTCGAGGGACTGATATTCGTTTTGTGGACAAAGACCACTCGCTATCGCTGCAATGAATGCGGAGTTGCCTCCCTTTAAGAATGGGAAACAACTCCGCAAGTGCGTCTACCATTGACCGTATCTTTAATGGGCATAAATGCAACATTTAAATTCAAATTCTTACCTTTGGGTCAGATTGGGATCTAATGACTGCATCTCCCGGTCGGAATTTGTAGCTGGGATGGTCTCTAATTTCATAAGCAGACACCTCGGTTGACTGAATGAGACGCTGAGGCCTACAAAGCAATGCAGTTACATATTCGAATCAGAATATTTTATGTACTCCTTTCAGTATTAGGATGTACAGTAAGTGACCAGTGTGTAGTGTGTCGATACTTCTAGTGAATATGGGTCACATATGTATATGAGAAGTCTTTTAAACATTTTTTATTGTAGTTAGTTGTGCCTCGATGTGGTTAATTTTGTTTAGTTATCACAGATAAATTCCCCAGTTTGTTAATGATCATGTATTAACCAACCATTACGGCTGCGGTTGCGCATTAAAATTCAATTTAGGATAAAAATAGTGTAGATTTTTTTCCCCAGAGAGTTTACTAAGCGCTGACTTACACAGTGTTCCCATGGGGAGAAAACATCCACTGGACCCGAGCTACGCGATCCACACCATCAACAGACATGATGACACCATACTCTTCCGGGTCACCTCCAATTCCAACTGTCAATTACACACATTATATTATCGGATAATTATCTAAGCCAGTCATGCTAGCGTCACCTGTTGCAAGTGATATAACAGGACATGCATCCTACAGGAAAACGCGCTCGAAGTCCATCCTGGCCCAATCCTGCTACATCTATGGCAGCTTCATCATGTTGTTGCCCAGCTATGCTGGCATGTCTCGCTGACAATAAATAGCATAGTTACCACAATAAGCTGGTCCATGGAACAAAATTGGCCCTATAGGTCAGCAGATTTTGTAGTCATCCGCTGTTGTGTCAACTACAAGTTATTTGGGACAACTACTTGAAGTAAGACATCAATAGACAACAGTGCTCAGCCTAAATTGTTGCAAATATGCCCTCGAGCTGTCAACTTCTTTCTTGAATTAACTCATAATGAGTTGCCATGTACAAAATATTGGTTAGTGAGAAGTTATGTACCCCGTACCCAGTACCTCCAAAACTATGTACCCGTACTCTCGAAACCATGTACCCCACGCTCGAAACTATGTACCCAGTACCTTAGATACCATGTACTTTCATCAGAAATTTGATAAAAAAGTGGAATAACCCCAATAATGTTTAAAGATTAAGCTAAGTTCTTGTGTTTTCAGTATAACACAACCCGAGAGAGACAAATAGAACAATGTTGGTGTTTTCCTTTTCAATATTCAATTTAAGACACAGCGTATTGGCTAAATTTCACCGCTTTCACCACTTTGAATTTCACCAATTTTTCTTATGCTAGAAAACCTTGTCTCAACCTGGGTATAGAAAGTGAAAACAATAAATATATTGTTTTATGTTGAAACATTTGTGACATAACCCCTTTAATGAATATGTAAAAGCCTTGTATACATAGCATTTGTGAGTTACTTACCATCTGCTTTAATGACAAAGTCACCAGGAAAGAACTCGTTATCATCCAGATGATAAACAGAATAAAGGTCGCGAGAGGTCAAACCTCGTTCCAGAATGCCATCCTATGACAGAAAGGAAATCCCTGGAGTCTAACTAACATAATTTCACTTTCACAGCTTTATTGGCGTACACTACAGATGAATAATTGAATTGAATTGATCAGCCACAATCACTGTCGCATTAAGGTTTTCTATGGGTTGAAAGGGCGAATTGGTAAGTTAACCGAGTACGATTTTCTCAAAGTGGATTGAGTATGTTGAGTATGAAATCAGAATCATACATTAACCCTGATGAGGGTTTGTAGATTCACGAAAGCCACACTGCGTATTTATCATTCCTACCAACAATACGAACTTACATTTAACTTTGACCATCAACCAGTTGGCATGGGTAAGTTACCTGGGTAAATATACCCATGTCCCTATCACTCCAAAAAATTCAGTTTACATTCATTGAAACAGGGAACTCATACTCATGCTTACTAGCTAACTTTCTTCGAGCAGTTAATGTATACCATGGTCTCATCTACATGCAACAGTAGGCCTAGACTACAGTGTGGTAATGAGGAAATCGCCAGAACGGGCACAAAAACTACCTGCCACATGACATCAACAAATGTCTCCGTAAGAACAACTTCTACCGGTACCGTCTGTCCAGGCATTAGAGAAAGCGAGGTGAGATTGGCAGCTTTTGATTTGACTTTTGAGTTGGAATTCCAGCGCCTTTGCCGCCTTCCACGCCGCGAACCTATAAATAAGAAACGTGTAATTGCAATGAAAAAATCTGGATCTCAGCGTTTAAAACTTCCTAAATATCGCGGTGAATAAACTTGTGTGGAGACTGCCAATATAACTGTTGAATGTTTACATGCCCAGAGCAGGTCCTTCAATCGTAGAGTTGTACGCTGGCAAAAACGTGTGAAATTAAAGTGGTTTCGGAGTTGTGTTTCTGTGCCGACAAACAGAAAACATTCCTGAAATGATGTCACTGGTACCCAAATGAGTTACCGTTTGATTGTATGAAATTTCTTCCGAATTCCGTGCGATGATAACCAAAACTTTTCTCTTTTTCTAGTTCATCCACAGAAGTCTGTTGCAGTTTAATAAACAATCAATGATGTTACGAACTACGCAATATATCAGGCATAATTTTCATATATTTGTACTCATTTTGTGCATTGATTCACTACTAATACCAATCCAAAGTGAGCACTGTTTTCATCGAGTCGGTGATCCACTCGCCTAGCCACTTTCTGTCATGTGGGTGGTATTGTGATAATTCGGGTTCAGTACTGGGTACACAACTCCGCATCTCTATTGTTGTATTTTATTATCAGCAAGAGCAGCAGAATATTTTCATGAGCTCTACAGTCAAATTGCTTACTATGGGTCTATTCGCGTGATTTCGGTCAAACGCAATAAAAAAATTTCAGTCGCGGACACGCGAACAACATGGTCGCAGTCAGAAAACATGAAGAAAACTATCGCATCAGAGTTGTCCTCTGTGAACTTTAACTCATTGGTTAAAGCTGGACGATCATTCGCGATTCGTTCTCCCAGCGTAGTAGTCAAGTCTCTTTGAAGTAATCTTGACATTTGCCAAAATTATCATGCTAGTACCTACTTTCAATCGTGAGATTCTGTTCGCGATTTCGGTCGCAGGCTACGACCGAAAGTGAGATATGCTTTTGTAAATCACACATTTCGGTAGCACCCCTGAACAGTTAACCAGATTTTGCGCCCAAAATCCATTTCAGTCGCAGAAAAACCGATCACGCGAATGCACCTAGTCTATACCCACGACATTGCTATCTGTTATAAAAACAGTAAGGACACTCTGCCGTGCCAGCCTACCTTATAGCCATAATGCATACCATATACGTTTACACTCACCAACACACAATCATAGAATACTACAACCCACAAAGTTAACGTTGCAAGCATCTATGGGTTGGGTAGTGCAATGAGCTGTCAACCAAAGGAAAAAGCATTGGCGCTAATGGTTGCCTCAGACGACCCACCCTGAGGTATACATCTGAGCACGCTGTGCTGGAAGCATGGTGTCCAGTTTTAAAGTTCACGTTTTGGCCACATTTTAATGAAAATGTGGTACATTTACCAGCAAGGGAAGACAACTCAACATTAGATATCATAACCTGGTAGATTTAAATACGGAGTGGTTTTCCCTTGTCAGTGATAATGTAGCTACACTGAATCCATGAAAACATTGCCAAAACGCAAGCTTTCATCATGTAGCTGTATCACGTTATCAAATGTGTGCTATACGCCTGGCAAGCGCTGGGATTTAGAAGAGACACTGTCTGTGAAGATCAGCACGGTGTGCAGAGGTGCTCCTCTAGATTAGGTCGTTTGAAGCAACCACGGCAGAGAGCACAAGTGGTCAATTCAAATGCACAGAAGAAGCATTGCTAAGCGATATGGTAACATCCAGATTTTGTTGCTATTGATGACGTAGTAAGGACCGCTTTTGTTTGAACTTCAAATCAGCGTTCACCGATTCATATACTCATATATTCATATCAATGTGTGAACACCCCAGCTCTCCCCCTGTGTGTGCTGCGTGGTGGTCTGTATGCACATTTGAAAAAGAACCATATGCCAATCCTGGATTCCCAGAGGAACCTTGGACAAAGTTTGTATATGTGGTCCAGCAGAGTAATAAAGTTAGCCGCTGCCTAGCTAACATAGCTATACTCTACCTCTGCTAGCGGTGTTTTGTAGATTATCCACATCCTCCCATTCATTAGAACTGCCAGGATCCTCAACTATTTCCTCACATAATTCAGTCAATGGAATGACAGTCAGGTCAGCGGAATGATCAATCTCTGTATTCTTTGCCGATAACTCGGCATTGGCGCCAGAAGATTCTGGTTTTGTATCCACAATTTTAGTCTCGTCGTTCTGCAAAAGTAGTTTGTTTTGAAGTGGAGTGAACTGAAAAACATCGTCTCACAATGTACCCTTGATCTCATTTCTTGAAAGATCTTGCTCAAAACCTGCTGCCTCAAATGCCTGATAAGGTATGACACAATATGATGGTGGGTGGAGCTTAGTGATTCCTGTCGGTTTCGTCCGATCTAAACACAGATCTGATAGTCAAGCTGCTGACTCACTATATATGATCTAAACAAAAAACGAAGTTGTTTTCGCTGTTTTAGCAATTTGTTCGAAGATTCACTCAATGTACAATTTACTTATGATATAAGCCATCTTTTGTGAATTTTTAATGAGAGTAAGATATAAGAATAAGATATGAAAACATAATCTGGAGTCAACATGGCGACCGGTTGATCTCCCTTAGCAAGGCAAGCGTATAACGATCATTCAGCGTTAGCAAGGGCTATTCTGTACTGTCATTTGTAAGCCTTACTATGAACTGGTTAACAAGTTGCCACAGGAATCTCATCTCCCCAACCATCAGGCATTGTGAATGCCTGTCCATAAGCGGTAGAAAAAGCATCGCTAGTTTGCTAAATCAACAACTTTTCGGCCCGAAAAGTACAAAGAGTTTGACTGCGTCCATCCAGTTTTTAACAGTTATCTTAGGTGAATCTGGCGTAGCCTTTGATACACTTTATGAACGCTAAAAATCAGTACTGTTTTTACAACCTATCCACAAAGGTTAAAAAATAAAACTCCCCAAATGCGGTGTTGATGGACGCATATATTTTTAGTTAGTCTCTATGCACCCTGCACTCTGCGTTTCAGGGGGAGTTCGACAAGACAGAACTAGTGAATAGATGCAACACATAAAAAATCTAGAAATTGCTAACTCATGGACCTAAAAGGCTGAAATGAGCTCAGTAAAAAACACACAGCGCTTTCAACAGGTGAAAAAGTGTTCAAATTTGAAGTGCTCGGTTGAAATCGTTTGCAGTCTCTTTTTTTCCTACGCGCTGTCTCCTTGGGTGGGGTAGGGTCGCCGGTGCGGACTGTCTTCCTCCCAGTCTTTTCATCCTGCGTATCTTCACCCACTGCTACAATCCTATTTAAATCCTCTTTCGTGCAGAGCCTGACCCTCGTCTTTTCGGCCTCTCTCTCTTCCTCGTGCCGAGTGTCATCGCCATTGCATTTGTCCTACATAGCCACTATCCCTTCTGTGCACATGTCCGAACCATCTGAGTCAAATTTCTCTGATTTTATCCGTGAAATATTTCTTTTATCCTTAGCGTCTGTCTAGGATTTTATTGAGTAGGAAAATAAGTACCAATAAACTGTTTGTAGTCTCATTGGTCATTATGCTCTTTAAAACGCTCAATACAATCCTTACTGTGAAAGTAATCATGAAAGCAAAACAGAATTGCTAAACGCCGCCCATCATAGTAATTTATTGGGGCATTTCCTGTGAGCCATTTGAGGCAGCGAGTGTCAAACAAGATCCTCACGAACCGAGGCCATGGCGATATATGTTCACCATTTCACTTACATTTAACAGTTCAATCACCATTAGAGACCATTGACGATTGTGGGGGGAGGGGATTAACATCATTGCATGCAGGCTAGGACCCATTTAAAAACCATACCGTGCTGATGGTGGTAAGTATTCTCGGCAGAAGGTACTGTGTCATATTACATCGACCCTCAGGGACTATTTGCTCAATTTGATCCTCCGACTGAATGGTATAGTAAAAGGTGTCTCCGATCTGAGCAGTGGAATGTCCAAATGGGTCAACTGGCCGCAATCTGAAAGGGTTATAGAGTGACATGATAAATCAGAGAGCGAGCAGTCGGATAGGTAATAGTACCTTGACGGTGGGGTGCCTCGGTTTGCCGCGGGAGGTATTGCCACGGCGATGCACATCTTACGAAAGCCCATATTGCCAAATCTGCTGTTTTCTATAATCCTGCTGTTATTTAAAAGCGGTCCTGACGACTACCTATATGCCCGACTGGCATATGGTCTAGACATGCATTGCAACAGTTTAGAAGTGTTGGTGGGGCACCGTTGAACCCCTCGTCTGATAATTCATAAGTAATTGAAGTACCGTCGGCCGAGGGTGATGACCAGGGTGTTGCCCTCTTAAACGGTCTGGTCTCACAACTCATTAAGTTCGCTACGTTCGGAGGGGTTATGGGATAAAACAGTATCATACAGCTTTTTCCAAGCACTTACTGACTAGCTTGCCCTCGAGCAGCAGCCAAGTCAACAGTGTGTTGGCCGGGATGTGCGAATCAATTTGCACCCGATCAGTACCTTTGCAGTTCGGCTCCTATTACAACCTTATTGGGTTTAGAGTTGGACGTGTCATCAGCTACGATACCACAGTAAAGCCATTCCACCTCCACTTTTGCCACCTCCACCTGCGGTGACAAGAGTATGATTTCATTGACAAATACATCATCGTTATCAGTTACCTGCATGCTAGGGTTCCGGTAGAGTTTACAGAACTCGCTACACTATTGCGTTAAACCAATTTTGTATGGTCTTGGGGAGGAAACAGAGAGTTGTGAGTTGCATAATTCAAGATCTATATCTGAATTATCCACTCGTTGATGAACGGCTTTTTATCAGGATCCACCCTCTAACTTCTTTGTCTCAAAAAGCCACCACAGACACGTTAACAATAGCTGGTTATGATAAACTCACATCTACAACTGTAACAGTGACGGACTGTTTAAGCTTGCTGCGACTGACATTCGGTCCGAAGAGCTTCGTCTGCTTGACCCATCTAGCTGAACGCGGTCGAAGAGAGCCTAATCTGCCTCTCATTCGTTGGCCTCGAAAGTGACAACCACAAATAAAATCCGAGTCCTGTATAAAAAACAAACTTTTCAACTCACATAGAAACTAGCGATTCTCTCCTAAAAAGGCTAAATCATTACAGATTATTAGAAAGGTTACAGCACTTGAGCTTCGAGCTGTACAGCAGTTTTGCCAAGATATGATTATGGCCTATCATTTTGGCTCGGAAAGCTATCTAAAGCCTTCAACAGGTTCTAAAAGGGGGATATTTTTCTAGAGCCTTTGGTTTCTGGGATAATGGCAACAGATTTGTCCGAAACTTCCCGTGTAAAAACCACCTGGACAGGGCTATCTAGAACTTAACTGAAGCCCTTCACGTAATCGACTTCAACCGGCGCTTCACTCCAGTCTTTTTTCCAGGACAAAGATGGCCGTTTTAGTAATAACAGTATAAATTTATGTCTCCACAATCGACTGTCCCCGTCTATTTGACGAGCTCTATAACTAGGAATTGGAATGGGAAAGGGTTGACCTTGGTAAGTTTGATTTATCGACTACATTTTAAGAACATCCATAAAACCTTGGGAC
>Ga0224501_10003683_pt1 | contig 12100 bp, 9 predicted proteins | sample SF_Oct11_sed_USG_4_FD_169105 | JGI IMG/M metagenome (GOLD analysis project Ga0224501, IMG submission 169105) | Sediment microbial communities from San Francisco Bay, California, United States - SF_Oct11_sed_USGS_8_1 | ecosystem: Environmental > Aquatic > Marine > Sediment | place: USA... | reverse complement strand
CGTGCCGAGAAAGGAACAAAACAGGATGGGATTGCAATTGCAATTTCTTTTGTAGAAATGAAAAAATTAGGCTCGGTTCCTGCAAAGCAGTGCAAGCAGATGACAAGCTGTCTGAGCGTGGCTAAATTACGGCATCACTGAGTCTGGGGCTTCCCTATTGGTCTACCGAAATGCCATGGCTGTTGATCCGATCTTGGATCCAATAATAAGCGGATGAGCACAGTGATGGGCCATCTGGACCATTCACCTCCACATGCTGGGATGTTTCCACTGTATTGCATGAGAGTTCGTTATTTTGGTATAATCTTTGTATGATGGTGCAAAGCTATGCCAATTTTGTTCGTTAAGATAGCAGTTCACCATTCGATGGGAATATGGAACATCCATTTGATATCTGATATGGACTGCAATTTTAATAGAAGTTTTTGAAAACTGTACCACGTGAATGTCTCCAACCCAGCTTATGTGGTGCGGGTACAAGAATTATTCTGACAGTTTTGTGTTGCCTCTGGCGGCAAGTTTATTGCGTATTTGGGATAACACGGGTGAGAGAAATCAATTTTCAAAAGCCCAGTAACAAACATTAATCACTCACCTCTGCACAAAGCTACACAGTGGTTTTCCCCGCTGGCTATCTGAGTGACAAATACCTCACATGGAAACTCTACAGGTCTGTAAATGCAGCGGTCAAACTGTCACAGTAGTGTCACGAAGTCAAAACTAACCACACCACCGGGTGTTGTTCATTGTCTTGATGCAACTTTAGAGCAATAAACAATGTTTCAATATTGAATCGATGGGCGACAACCAGCTGCATATGGGGATGAGTACGTATTCTGCTGAAGGCAGGATGCTCATGACCTGTCATGGTGGCATGGGAAGGCAGGATGCTCATGACCTGTCATGGTGGTATGGGAAGGCAGGATGCTCATGACCTGTCATGGTGGTATGGGAAGGCAATGATGTGATTTTTCGTTGCCTTCCTCGGGTTCCTAGTTGGGAGTCAGTCAATATAATACACCCCTTCGTTTACACATAACCCGCCGAAACTCGGCTACTCTTCATGAAAAGGGGAGGTGGATCTTAAAGAACTAGCTGCATATAACACTATGAAGTCACCTGGGCATATAACAGTCAGATTTACGGCCAAGTTGGCCCTTTGAGTTGTCACCCCAGCTAAATATTTGTCCATCATCGGTCAGAGCCAGACTGTGCAGGTCTCCTAATGCTACAGCCAGAACACGGCGACCATTGTCCTGCAGGCCGCGCACGTAGCCTGTCAAAGTAAAATCAATTAAACCGTTAATATGTACACTGACCCAATGAAGTAGTGAGGTAGGCTTATAGTCTCTTTGCACTCAACTAGGATCCAGGTCCCCATTGCCAATGAGCACAACTGACCATCACAAATTTAAATAACTTGGGGCTGTCTAACCATCATGGATATGCAGCAATTGCATAGAAACCTCTCTGATGGGACAGTAAAATTCTTATGGCTGTGACAAACCCTCAAAAACTTACCAGGTGTGATGGCTCCTTTTGTGTGTCCAAGCTGATTGGAATCATTAACACCACAGCTGAACACACCAGTATCCGTAAGAATTAAGGTATGTTTCGAGCCGATACCAACTTGCTGTATAATGCAGTTTTCCAACGAAGATACTGCTTGAGGTGATGTGACGAATCCATCTTCGGGGATTTCATCTGAAGTCAAAACAATCAGAGTTGATGTGCGATGTAATCATGGCATATTTAACGAGGCACACATAGAACCACATGTGAGATAATCATAGTGAGATACGTACCTAACCCAAGTTGATTGTTTCCACATTGGCCCCATACTAGTGTCACAGTTGAATGACCCACAGAGTGTATAAGAGGCTCTATTGGTTGATATGACGTCAGGGATGACATCTGCTCATTCGATCAGCTATTCTTCAAGAGAAACCATTTACAGCATTAGATATGGGGTACCGAAAACACCAGATTTCGAGGGTCAAACTGCTTCCAGAAATATGCCGACACTGTAATTCTGAGATGGGGCAATGGCTTAGTGCAAGTCTACTGGGCCCACGGCTCAGGCACTATATTACCATTTCATCCTAGTTGAGCCCACTCAACCATCCTAAAAACAAGCAGATAGGTTAGTGCTGCTATCCATGTAAAAGAAGTTTTCTTATGCTAACCGAAACTGGCCATCGCTCTAAACAACAGCCCCTTCTTTATATTGTCAAGAGAATCTTCTGCATTTCAGCCAGACTAATATTTGGCATCCTCAAGCATATCTAAATCACAAAGCATACATAAGTGACTGGGACCACTTCTATATGTCAGTCAGTTCACACTGAGAGGTTGCTGTTGTACTAAAAGTCGCAGTGTGAGTGATAGCACCGTTGGATCTGCAAGCTAGTTGTGACAACCACATATGTTGAACTTCAAGTCTCATGAGACTGACCAACCTAAAACTAAAAGCGACATTTGTAATTTGTTTACGAACTCTAGTCTAACTCTAAGTTCGTCACTAGTCTTTGGACTAGTGTAGTGTGACTGTTAGTGTTACTGTTAGTGTTAGTAACAGTCACACTACACTAGTCCAATACCTGAAGGACGAAACCGTAACATACAGTTTCGTCCTTCAGTTCAGGTATTCCTGCAGCAGCGAATTTACTGATCGGTGGCCTCACACTCAGTCTCACAGTCACAGTCGAGTCAGTCACACTCACTCAGTGAGTCAGTCAGACTCAGAGTCAGAGTCACAGGGATCGGATGTCATCACCTTAACATCACATTTGGTCGCTGATTCATTATCTGTATTACTATTCTTAAATCAAGTGTGGTATTATCGGGAATGAAAGTATGCTTGGTATTGTGAACAGAAGTTGTTGAACCTGACTGTTGCAATCCCTCACCTCATTCCACTTCCAGTGATAAACTGGAGAAATCCTTAGGACTGAAACTGTCACTAAAGCCTCTGGTTGTGAGGTCAAGGTCGATAGCAGGAACACCGGAAGTTGTCGTTACCAAGACTAAGCCCCTGTCTTGCAGCACACTACGGGTGCTACTGCTATCTAATCATAGAATGCATCATTTTAAATTTATCTATGGGGCTACTTTGCGAGAGACAATTGTAATATTTCTCTGGTTGGCGTTGTTGCTACACCAGATCCTTCGCTCTAAAAAAGGCTGACGACACGAAAAGAAGACCATCAGTACCACTCAGTACTGATAGTGTTATGCCTATGGTGTCTGCTGACTGAGACTGAGACTGAGACTGAGACTGAGACTGAGACTGAGACTGAGACTGACTCAGTGAGAGTAACTGTGAGTGACTGTGAGTGGAACTGGATGTCATTGACATTCAATATGCAATTTCAACCAGAGTCGGCTAGTGGGGCCACACTACATGCCCAATCTAGTCAGTGGTCAGTGATAACGAGTGAGTGAATAGTTGGTTTTAAACGGGGTTTTCCAGTCGTACAAACTTGCCGTGCAAATAGTTGCCAACCACTAATTTGCACTAAATCACTGTTTAAAATGGTTGTACGCCGGTGTTGTTCAAGTCGACCATCCCGGTGATTTAACCGACTGCGGAGCCTATAAAAGCAATGATTAAAAGCGTGCGGCAAAAGTAAGGCTGATTAGCTTTGATATTTATCAGCTGACCACGGTCATCCAAGAGCCTTGCATAATGACCCCTGGGAAGTGGGCAAACCATGCCAAGGTTTCAGATCCAAAATCAAACTGGCCACATTAACTCACAATATAAAACCATACTAATAGTGGTCGGCAACTACTTGTACGGCAAGGTTTTATGGTTGGAAAACCAGTTTAAAACCAGCTACTCACGACCACTGAGGCTCAGTCATGATAATTGATACTCACGCTGAGAATGAGGCTGACGAGGTAAGTTCTAGTTTCACTTATGCTTATAGTTATACTTATACTGATAATAATTCTCTCTAACTCTAAGTTAGTAATTTAAGTTCAAACTACTTTTACTTTTCTTGGCTTTTACTGTCTAGGTTGTAGACTCTAGTGTCAGTGATTTTTCAGCTTTGGTGCTAAACGCAGAACTCCTTGGCTCCCAACGGGAAGTGAGAAACCAGAACGCGGCTCCATACCCTCTAACATAGAAATCCATAAAACTCTCCTATCCAGAAGTTTCCGCAATGGGCTACTCAGTGTGAGGAACCGAGAAACCCAATACCCAATACCCCAAGACTTTTTAAACGTAGTATTCAATCATCAAACAACTAAAGAAGTCTTGCTAACCTAAGCAAACTAATTAAAGGGGTTATGACACGGTCGATGGTAGACGCACTCTCGGAGTTGTGTTCCCCATTCTTAAAGGGAGGTAACTCCGCATTCATTGCAGCGATAACGAGTGGTTTTTTTCTACAAAACGAATATCGGTCACTCGAATAAATAACTAACCAACTGGCCCAAATAGAATTAAAATTGGATCTGATTACTAAAACTTAGTAACCTAATGGTCTTGACCCCTCATAACATCGAGTATAGAACTCAAAATTGAACGTAAAATTGAAGAAAACTTAAGTTATATAACAAGTGCTTTGCCGGTTTTCCCTAGCCCTAAATAGAGGCTGTTGCGTTCGGGCCTCTATCATTTTGCAATAATGGCACTAATGCTCGCTGAGAGAGGTGAAACACTGCACTCTGAAACCCTATTTCCATATTTTTGTTGAACATTTTCTCTCTATAGACTTGTGTAGCTACAGGTCTAGTGTGTACCTGCAAGAGGATTTTCCAAACATCAGCACGTAAGCCGAGAAACGAATGCAAACACCAACAGCTATGTGTTAATTTCCTATCTTGAGACCAATTCTGCTGCGTCGACGGTCTGAAAAGTGCATCACCGAGGGCTCTAAGTATGCGCATTGGATAGGGCTATATTTAAGGTTCCATTTGAACTGGGTATTGGACTCATTTGTTCATGGTAAGCTTCAGAATCTACAAACTAGTGAAGTTACTTTTGCCCATGTCATGACCCCTTTAAGTACACAAAACCGTCTGCTGCAAGCCGGGCTCTCAGTTCAAGGATTCGAGTGCTGAATTGTCTAAATGACTGTTGCAAAATATTAGGAAGATTAAGACATATCACTAAGCATTCAGTAAATATTATTTGTCCGGGGATTTACGTCAATGAGTCATTTTGATGTAGAACGAAGTACCAGGCAGTATATGGGCGCTAGCAGATGTTTCGAGTAGTTAAACAGGCTAGAGTCTTATCTTTCGATAGATAAAGCCTATGTATATAAATAAAACGTGAGTCAGTCACTTCCAATCACGACAGAACCACGATGCTAGGCACAATTCTCATCGTTTTACTCTCAGCATCAGTGCAGGCAGAGCTGCAAGGTAAGTCCTTCCAATCTGTTCCAGCATCTGGCCTTATACCAAATGTGAAATAATCGGGCGTGGATACAAGTTGATGAGCCTATGGGCTGCTGTTCTGTGGCGTAGGTGATGGGTTACCTTAGCTATTGATCATCATCTCCTAATTGCAGCAAAATGTAAGGAACCGATTGTACAAGGAAACTGCTTTGCTTATATGCCAAGTTTCGGTTATGATGTGAAACTCGGAAAATGCGTGGACTTTATATACGGAGGCTGTGGAGGCAATGACAACCGATTCGGGTCAGTTTTGAGAAGACATTTTTTGTCATTTTGTGATGTAATGTGTTTTAATTTATCAAACGATTTTATGAGAGCCGAAATGAGATAAGATGACAACCCAGTATGAAACGCCGGATTATTGGTGACTCTGCGCTTTTCTCAGACACACTGAGTTCAATAAACATGCTCTTTATATTCGCACCTTTACAATGGGTAGTCAGTGTGTGTCTATATGTACATTTATATAGCCTATTTATGTGTATCGTTACAATCTTTTCATTTTTTTCTGCTGCACACATTTACAACTGTTTTTTACAGAACTGTAGCAGAGTGTGAAAAAGCGTGTACTGATGATTCCAAAGTTGAAGATGACACCTGTTCCCAGCCTCTCATACAAGGGCTATGCAGAGCATATTTCCCTTCCTGGGGTTATCAAAACGGAACCTGTGTGAAATTCGTATATGGAGGATGTGGTGGAAATGATAACAGGTTCATGTGAGTATGCTGGATTTTTAAACGCCAGTAACGCCCGAGTTTATTCAACCAATTGGTTGTAAATTGCTAGCGCAAATACCATACCATGCATCCGCCGTTTCAATTTTGAATTGAAGACTAAGTACTGCTCCTATTAGTTGGTAACCGTAGGTTTGATCAGCTGCATAGACTAAGAATCTAATAGAGCATGCCAGTATTTCATGGTACTATTATACCCATAGGACAGAAGAAGCTTGCAAACAGAAATGCGCTGATGCTCCTGCTGTCACCACACTACCTGCACCAACTGTGCCAGCCACAATTGAAGATCCATGCTCCATGCCACTGGTGACAGGGTTCTGTGAAGCCTATATACCAAGCTGGGGATGGAAGGACGGCAAGTGCACCCAGTTTGTTTATGGAGGCTGCATGGGAAATGCTAATCGTTTCTCGTAAGTATCCACGAGTAAGATAAAACATATGTTCACCAGCACAGTTGTTATCACCCAGGTTTATTGCTAGTTCTATGATTCAATATGAGATATGCACAGTTTGATTCAACTTATTCACATTTGGAGAGAAGTAAGAAGTCTAGCTAATAACAGCTTTGTGTCTCAGCGATTTCAGCTAAGAGTGGTGCGGAAATTTGCCTTTTGAGTTGATATGACTCTGTGTTTCCCGGGGACCGGGGTGAGTCATTAGGAGACTTTCTGCTTGCACCCGTGTGCCCCATAGAGATGGTAAAGCTCCATGGGTTGGGCTTCTTTATTAACGTCGCAATCCGAAACCTTCTTTCACTGACAAAGTAACCGACGAGGTTGTTGCGATGGACAAAGCTGTTGCACAAACTGGGAATCAAACCAGGGCTTCTCTGGTCCAACGCCTGGTTCACTATCCACTAAGCCATCACTTAAAGTCTAGATGATACATGCTCAAACATCATCTCCCACAGAAATGTTCAGTAGGTAGGTATGCTCTGTTATAGAACAGAAGATGCTTGCCAGCAGAAGTGTGGTACTCCATCTGCTCCTGCTCCAACTAAACCCAAACTCTGCTCCTTGCCTCTGGTAACTGGTATGTGTAAAGCGTACTTCCCAAGCTGGGGCTGGAAGGATGGCAAGTGCCAGGAGTTTATCTATGGAGGCTGCCAAGGAAATGAGAATCGATTTTCGTAAGTAGATCGGTTTTAGCTCTTCAATTTGTGTTTTTTTTCTCGGCATTACCGGCTTAGCATGAGGCACCATAAGTAGATGAGCATCAATGTTCCATGCACATCATATAGTGAAGCTTGTTTTGTTGTTTCGAGGTAAGATTAATGTGAGGATTGAGGCTTTTGGGTTCTCATGGTTACATGCCCAGTTTTCTATTACTGAGTCATCCCACTATACCATACACGAAGAGATAGGTTTAGCATGACCGTAATCCAGCTAACCCCTCAGAAAAAAACAGCAACTATCCACACCACAGACATAATTTTAAATGCGATTATTGCATAGCTGCGGTTAATACTATTGACCAGAGTTCCCTCATCTGTATCAGAAACTAATCCAAATTCTTTTTTTATTTTTCAGGACTGAGAAAGAGTGTCAACAAATCTGTGGCAATTAATTGGTTTATTTTTATAGATATAAATACGATGAGTTTATATCATAAAATCATTCCGTTGGTACGCGTGTAGTCCATCGGACAGTGAAATAAAGTTTTGCTGCCCTCACATACGCTTTTTTTATAAATCGGTTGGGAGTAAAATGTGTTGCAGTGTGTAGTCATGCAATGTGCCAATAATAATACAGAGTGTTCAAACTATTTTATGCATCAGTTCATATACGTGAGCTCTGGTTCATCGAAAAATAAATGCATTCAAAGACTCACTAAACTTACGTATCAACCCAATATTTGATGAGTACGACAGATTTCCATTATATAGATAGGTGATGTTTTTCTGTCAAACGTTTTGGCCTGAAATAGGTACGGGTATCTCCTGGATTCGTCTTTGTCAGATGCTCGTAAATATATATTTTTTAAAAGAGCACTAATTTGTAAACCAGACTTGTAAAAGATATTATTGGAGTGTTGTCTAAATTGACAAAATGAATGACTGAATGTCTGAACCACTGATTGGCTGGATGTATAAATGATTGGTTGGATGCATAAATGAAGGAATGAATGAATAACTGAATGAAAGAATGAATGAATGAATGAATGAATGAATGAATGAATGAATGAATGAATGAATGGCATAGCCCAATGGGCTTGAAACCGTGAAAACCTGGGTTCGGATCCTGATCACATGGGGCCACCGTTGTGAGTATGAACTTCTCACATTTATCCTAGCTCCTACTGCTCCAACAAGCTTCGGGCTTAGGAGGTCCATGAAATAGGATAGTTCCCGAGTAGAATAAAAAAAGAAAAAAAAGAACAAATTAATAAACGGGGGCTTATCAAGATGCAGCGTATAGATTTACACTAGAAGAATTTCTTTGCCACCCAAGTATGAGTAATGTTTAAAAATTAAATTATCCACTGAACTATACCACCGGTCTCTGTATAATTAAACTCATCATCATCATCACCCATCGTTGGCCCACTGCTAGATAGAGGCCTCCTTCTGATCTGACCACTTCATTTTGTCCTGCGCTGATGACATCCAGTTGTTGTTTAGGGCCCTGATATCATCTACCCATCTAGTTTTGGGCCTACCCCGTTTTCTTATGCCTGCTGGTGTCCAACCCGTGACAATATTTGCCCAGTTATCTGAGGCTCTAACTACTCATAATTGAATTACACTGTAATAATCTGGTAGCTCAGTGGGAGAATGAATCTCACTGTCTGTCCTCTCCGTAGCCCGGGTTCAATTTCCAGCTATGGTGGAGTATTTCAAGGGATTTTTCCCTAGCTGACCACACTCTGCCAACCCTGTCCTGAGCCAGTGTGGCAGAAAATGGCTCAATCTCCATTCAATGGCACCACACAACCTGTGGACAGCGAGGAGGAAGGCCAAAGTCCAACCATGGACAGACAATGGGTGAAAATGAGTGAACCTGGTAGCCCATTTTGAAGATAAAGCAGCACAAGGGCTGATTTCGAAAAGCTTCCGCCAACAGCTTGCCTCTGTGTAATTTTCGTTATAGTTCGTCTGTTTACATACCCGATGACCTTGACCAATATAGTTATGTACATACCTCTCTGACATCATTATATGGGCAAATAGCTGACACAAGATACAATTCTTTGTTACAACTATATTTTTTATTTTTAATAAAGAGTGTGTTCATCTTACCGAATAAAGTCTAATATCTAACAAATTGAGGCCATTTTTGACCAATATGGCACAACTTAATTTTCGATCTATCATATTATTTTCATGAGTTTCTGTGCCAGGCAGTGTGTGGGTATTAGCAGCTGTATAGAGCAGTGGTCTGACATCTTATCTTTCAGATAAGGACCTGTTATAAACCAAAGGTATGAGAGTGACTATCAAACCTCCACCTCAACATGTTGCTGGGCACACTTCTCATTGTTTTTCTCTCAACAACAGTGCATGCACAGTTGCAAGGTAAGCCTAATTCATTTTTGCCTTGTATGACTGACTTTGGTGCTATATGCTACCAGGTCATACCTCTGGCACAGGGATCTAGTGTTAGCATTCATTTTATTATATAAGGCCTGGCCATCCAATTTAATTAATATTTTAACTAACCAATTATAGATATTCTCATCCAACTTCTTCCGTGATTTCTGTGTCTCAGCCACTCTGATAGTTCGCAGCTTGTTTATAGTGACGACTTACTTGACTACATTGTTATCTGGTAGTTGTTCAACTCGTATCGCATACCCTAGAGATACCCACAGAAATTCAGTGTCTTGACCGTGTTACAGATAATATGCACTATTAATTTTACTTTGACAAAACAGAATATTGTAGATTGTGGATGCACTGATCAGTCACTACCACCCACCCAATATCTGATTTATCTCTAAAGATGATGTAATACTTACAGCAGCAAAATGTCAGCAGCCCATTGTACAAGGAGACTGCTTTGCTTATATGCCAAGTTTCGGTTATGATGTTAAACTCGGAAAATGCGTGGACTTCATATATGGAGGCTGTGGAGGCAATGACAACCGATTCGGGTCAGTTTCGATCTAAAATGGGAGAATGAATGGATGGACGGACGGACGGACGGACGGACGGACGGATGGCTGGATGAATGGATGGACGGACGGGTGGCTGGATGGATGAATGGATGGATGGATGAACGGACGGACGGATGGGTGGTTGGTGGATGGGTGGGTGGGTGGACGAAACTTTAGAAAGGACGAAACGCTGAAAAGCTTAATTCTGGCACATCATCTTGCCATTTGTTTGCTAACAGGACCGCAGCGGAATGTGAGAAAGCTTGCAGCATGGAGTCTGTAGAGGTAGACACCTGCTCCCAGCCTGTCATAAGAGGTCCCTGTAGAGCATATTTCCCTTCCTGGGGTTTTCACAATGGAACCTGTGTAGAATTTGTATATGGAGGATGTGCTGGAAATGACAACAGGTTTGAGTGAGTATTATGATATTTAATACAAAACCCTATCACATAAATAGGTGGTGATAATAGGGTTTTCGGACAAGCTAACATTCATTGCGTGTTGTTAGGGCTACGTTAGCTTGTCCGAAAAGGCCCATTGTGTACTGTATAGCTCGTATTGCTCAGAATTTCGACCTGATGGTTGTGCGGGCCTGAGGGCTTCACACTACAGGTGAAATTTTGTCTTTAGTACGGGTCTTTAGCCAGCCCTCCGCTCCCATTTTCTCATATGACCAGATCACCATAAGAAAGATAATAGAGATTCCAACCAGAGAATAAGGGTCAAAATCACTCCGCTGTTGTCAAACTTTCACCCCCTGCATGGTATAGAGTAGTCGAGTTCTCAGTGGGTTGGTTTTTTGCGCTGTGGGCAAATATGAGCTGGCAACGATGTTTCCTCCGACGGGGTGCTCTCATGCCTTACACTTCCGTTGGTGGTCACCGTTCATTGCGGAGGTAGTTGCTTGCGATAGGCGATGCTGGAATGGCTGGTGCATAAACTAATGATTTATACGTTGAGTGGCCTAAGACCCTAGAGTTTTCCTCTCCTGTACTCTATGTCTCCTACCCCAAGATTCACCAGACACATGCGAAATTCATTGAAATCTAACTGTGGGCAACAAAGATTAGAAAATAAATTTCTTTACACAAATAGCTTAATTGACAGGCACTCCTTCCTACAGATGGTAAGATGGTACATGCATATAATGTGTCCAATCAATGACATGTCACTGGCCCAATAGAGAAAGTTAGGAATGGCCCTCTGTTATCTAACATCACAATGTGAATTTGACAGAGTGGCTACCGAACTGGAAGCTAAACTTGAAGCTGAATGACAGATAACAATTAGTTTATTAATTGGTTATTTTATGTCTTAGGACAGAAGAGGGCTGTAAACAGAGATGCGCTGATACTCCTGTCAGCACTGTGTCCGCACCAACTGTGCCCGTAACAACTGTGCCACCCACAATTGATGATCCATGCTCCTTGCCACTAGTGACAGGGTTTTGTAAAGCCTACTTCCCAAGCTGGGGGTGGAAGGACGGCAAATGCACCCAGTTTGTTTATGGAGGCTGCATGGGAAATGCTAATCGTTTCTCGTAAGTACACACTGACAGTATGGGATAGCTCAGTGACTAGAGCGCTTGGTACATGATTGAAAGCTCCCTGGTTTATGCCATAGTCATGCTTAGCTTCCGCTGTGGGAATGAACTCCTCGCATAATTCTTATAGCTCCTGCTGCTCAATGGGCCAAATAAGTGTTGGGAGGTCTGTTAAATAGGCAGTCCTGGTGCTTACGATCACGCGGGCTTTGATCCAAAGCACATCAGTCTTTTTAATAACATATCTAGGGGTGAAGTTAGAAAGGGTCAGTATTGTTAAGAGCTCATTTGAGTTTTACAAGAAAATAT
>Ga0224501_10003682_pt1 | contig 12103 bp, 14 predicted proteins | sample SF_Oct11_sed_USG_4_FD_169105 | JGI IMG/M metagenome (GOLD analysis project Ga0224501, IMG submission 169105) | Sediment microbial communities from San Francisco Bay, California, United States - SF_Oct11_sed_USGS_8_1 | ecosystem: Environmental > Aquatic > Marine > Sediment | place: USA... | reverse complement strand
TTGCTGAAATGAAGAAGAAGCTCAAACTGGATTCTCAGATAATGGAATTACTTCTTGAACTCAATTTGCACTTCTCCTTGAGGTAGTGTCAATATCGGTTCTTGAAGAATTGTACTAGAGAAATCTCTATGTCTCTCACGTCTTATAGGTTCATGAACACGGAATACTTCACAGACTAGAATTAAGTTGAGATGCCCGCATTTGCATTTGATTTTAACAAATTGTAACTTATTCATATTATGTATTCTATCCTTTCTTCAACAGTCTATCTATGAATGTTGTTTTGCTTGCATGCATGCAAACGAGAATCCTAATCGTAATGCTGTCATCTAAAAATGCTCTAATAGTTATAAGTTTTCGATAATTGAAATCAGTTTTGGCACGGTTTTTTCCATCAACATTTCCGCTGGAATCTTGGTTATTCTCTGGTTGTTCCATGACACTTCAAGGCCGCAGAGTAATGCTTCGTAGGGCATTTTTGGGTATCCATCATGAGTTGTCATTCTAATTAGGCATCGGTGCATGTAGTAAAGTTCGGGCATTTTATGATACGGCATAGAGTGTACGACTTTGACGTTTGGCAGTCTTATTTCATGAGGGTGGCCTAGTATCGAGACTGTTTCCTTTGGATGTTTTTTGGCATAGTCTAATATCCATTCGAGGCGATAGATTTCGGGGTCTGGACAATAGTATAGGATGTCTCGTTTTTCGCCACGATATTTTTGTTTTTTAAACATTCTTGTGTCGATGGGTATTGGGATAATTCTGCCTTTTTCGGTTTTCATAATTTGCTTTAGTTCCTCTGTAACGTATAGAATTTCGCTGCATGTGTGCGAAAATCGGATGCTACTGTTTCTCCCTATAGTAGCTTAGCCCAGCCGTGATCCCGGTAACCAACGCCTCAACAACGACTACCGTTGTCAAGTTGCCTTGTGTAACAATGTATGTGCAGCCGATTGATAAGCCGTGTAGCAAGGCGAGAATCACACAGAGCTTCGGCTTAAACTGAAACACCATGGCCAGTTTTTCACCTCCCTTCTAGTTATTTCTTCTCAACGCTAGGAGCCCCAACTTCTTCTGGTTCCCATAGCTCCCATCCCTGCTTGACTAACATCTTACGCAGTTCATCACGTCGTATGACACTAAGCTCAAACGCCTTCAACTGATCCGAGACGAGAAGTTCAGGCATCTCTGGAGTCCCCCAAATCAGACGGCAATCCGCCTTTTTAGGGTCCAAACCAGCTTGCTGAATCACGGACCAGAAGATATCTCGCTCACAAATTCTCTTTATGAAACGTTGAAGAGACATGACTTTGCGTTCGGCAGTTTCTATGGCAGCCCTTGCGCTTGCTTCGGTGAAGCCCGGCGTAGTGAAAAGCTTCGGTAAGGGAGTCTGCCCGCCTAAGTACACCTGATTTACAATATGTTCAACAATGTAGGCAAATCTCATCCGCGGGTCGATCTGAACCGTCTTGATGTCCGCCGGCTTGTTATACACCCAGCGAGCACCAGCCTTGGGCATAGTCCTTATCAGCTGCTGATACTCAGCAACCTTTTCTTCACTCGCGCCCTCAAAAATGTAAACAGCTTCGGGACCAACATATTTCTCAAAAACATCAGGCATAACATTTTCAATACGTGCCTTCATCTCCAAGAAGCTGATGCGGGTTTCACCATCAAAACTCATCCTCTCTAAGAGCACCCGCAAGACGCCCGTGCCGAAAGGCTCTCCATTCACAGGGTTCCAGCAAAAATGGATAATGCGTCCGGGATCTAACACTTTGCCGCCATACATGGCCGTTTGCTTATACCCTTGGACCTCTCCCGTCGCAGTTCGGATGATCTTTTCCACGCTGGTGATCGGCAAAATCTTTAGTGTTTCAAGCCTTTCTGGCTCGATCTTCTCCCAGAAACTGTTGCCACACGCAACGATTTCTCGAGTACTTATCTGCAACAAACCGTCAAGATTTACGCTCTCATTGAATTCATCTACCACTCGCTTGGCTTCCTCAAACCTCGCATACTCTTCATTCACTACGGTATAGAAGCCCATTCCAACTGCCTGGTCCGCAAGAAAATCTATGAACGCCTTGCAGCTTGGATCCTTCAAATAAGCGTCGATTAAATCAGTAAAACCCACAGCCGGAACTTCACCATAAACCTCACGCCAAGCAGGTAACAGAACTCCTTTCCCCTTTCGCAGCCTCCCATAGAATTCCCTAATCTTTCTCAAAGCCAGGCTCAAGTTTCACGCCAATATGAAAATCGTTGAAAAGCTGATTTAAACGAGAATTAGCATAAAAACCAAATATGGTTTATCTGCCAATGGGTGTATCGATGTCTTTGAAGAGCTTGATAAGAGCATTTCCTCTCTCCGTCAGTCGATAATACTTTGCTGGCAGGAATCCGTTTTCTTCGATGTGGTCGATTTCGATGAGATTTATGTTAACGCAGTATCGCAAGTATCGATAGACTTTCTTTGAGTCAAAATGAAGGGTGGTGTGATAGATTTGGTAAATGTTTTTCGTTTTCCCTCGGAAAATATTAAGGAATCTAACAACTTCTAGGAAATCGCAGTGTTTAGTTCCCTTTGGACGCCCTCGACGCAATCACAACGCCCTCAATCTCTACAGGCATCTTTTCGCCACGACTGTTCCATATTAGAAAAACGGATAGTACTCTCTAATCGCCCTTTTAGGCATAGAAATGTCTTCAAAAACCCTCGCAAAAACTCAAAAATTCGGTTTTGACTGCTCGCAAAATTTGCGATGCGAGGTTATTTAAGGAAAATAGTTAATCTTGTGTTAAAAATTGGTTTTGAGCGTTAATCTCTGAGGTGTTTTACCGAGGGTTTTTTGATGCCAAAAACAATTTTACGAGGGTCATAGATACGAATAGAGGGGCTAAATCCTTATGCAACCCCAAAAATGTGCCAAATTTTAATTAGTTTCAAGATCAAAACTAAAAGGGGGTAGTTAACTATGAAAGACGCTGAAATTAAGAAGTGGCTAGACAACATTCTTGAAGCATGGGAAGACTTCAAAGAGGTTGAAAAGGAAGCAGCCCCCGACAAGATAGTAGAAGAAATTTGCAGATTATATACAAAGAAGAAACTTGCCCAAGCCTTGCTAATCCTAAAACCCTTAGAAAAGCCATAATACAAACTCAACGAGCAACTTTTTTGTATATGGCTTAAAAACCAAGCTTGGTTTTTCTGATAGTTCCCTCTTTTAAAGAAAATGCTCCTTAGATTTTTCCGGTGAAAACCAAGATTGCCTTGGGAAGAGGGACCAGACTATATTCGTAGCGGTCATCGAAATCCAGATGAATTCGAGAAAGACAGCCTCCGAACTATCACGCTCTCCGAGGAAGAAGGGATAAAAGCCGTTATCGGCAAGCCTAAGGGCCAAGACACAACTGAAGTGCAAAGCTACCTTTTCGACAAGGACAAGTGGACGTTGGAGAAGGCGAAGGCATGGTTCAAGGAACATGAAGGCCAACGGGTCCGTGAGCACGTTAGCGTGTTATCGCCCTTTCAGATTATGCAGAAGATTATGGATAAACCGTTGAGGATTTTTGGTGTAGCAACGATAGCTGGTTTGGACCGTAATGATTACGATTTGACGCCTGAAGAGTTGGAGAAATTTGCTGCGAAACTTCTTGGAGCCCCTGTTTATTATGAACATGTTTCGGCGATGAATGCTGTTGGAAAAGTCGCCAAAAGCGAGTGGGATTCTGATTCGAACACGCTTTTTTATGAAGCTGAAATTTATGATGAGGAGGCTCAGCGAAAGATTCGTAAGCGCCTGATTAATCATGTTTCTATTGCAGCCAACTACACTCGTTTGGATGTTTTAGATGGAAAAGTTCCGCATGACTTGTATAATGCCGAGTTAAGCCTAGTGGCCATACCAGCTATTTCTGGCACCAGCATCCAAGTCATGCAGAAACTCCAGCAGCAACAAGACCAAGAATTTGTCTTATGGCCAATTCGTGATGTCCACGGCTTTCTGCCTGACTTCTTCACCTTAGGCTGGCGCGACCTAGCAGCCGGGATCCAAGTGATCAAGGGCCGTCTTCAGGAAAAGCCTGAGGTAGAGGAAGATTTTGCGTTTCTGTTTTTGAAGGCGAAAGGCTGGATCCGTGAACAAGCTGAAGTTTGGGTTAAAGAGCATGCTCAAACCGGGCCGATTGGCGTTCAGGCAAGTCCTGTGCCGTCGATAGCCACGGGAAGTGGTAGTATGGAAGAAAAAGAAATTAAGGAAAAATTCAAGCAATTTGAGGAGAAACTTGACAGATTAAGCCAACACCTCAAGGTGCCAGAGAAAAAAACACTTCCGCAAATACTGCAAAGCATTGATTCCAAGCTGACTAACCTTGACGAGCGACTGGGCAAGATTGAACGTGCAAATGAAGAAGCTGAACCAGCAGTTGATCTAACTGCCGAAGAGATAAAACAGAAAATTGCCGATCTGACGTCTCAGAAAGCTGCTTTGACTGAGAAGCTGGAAGGCACGACAGAAGAAGAGAAAGCTCAACTTCAACAGCAAATTGACGCACTTGATTTAGAAATTCAAGCATTAGAGAAAGCTCTAGGAGCGAAAACAGCGGCATCCACCACTGAAGGCGAAGTTGAGCAGAAACTTGGCCGAGCAGTTATAGTGCCTCAAGAACCCGAAGGCGACAAAGACTCTTCATTGAAGAATCTATCGCTTCGTGAAGTGATGGAGGGTCAGTAATGACGGATAACTGGCCTGACGAGGAAGGCTTCATAAGCGAAGGCGAAATCGTCTCGCTGTTGAAGGCAACGGCAGCTATAACCAAAGGTACATTTGTGCGGCTAACAGGAGACTTGGAAGTTCAGCCAGCAATACTCGATAGTGATCCAATCGGCGTGGCCCTAAAGGATGCTTCTAGCGGTGAAAAAGCGTCAGTCTGCCTTCACGGAGTCTGCAAGGTCAAGGCTGGTGGAGCGATCACTCGTGGAAAGGCAGTGAAGAGCGATGCAAGCGGCAGAGCTATTGAAATGAGTGACCAGGCTGTGGATGAGGGTGGAACGGCGACGTACACGATCCACTATGGCAGAAAGGCAGGGATAGCATTGCAGGCCGCAGCGGCAGCAGACGACTGGATGCTCGTTTTCGTATGCAAGTAGGGTGATTATGATGAGTCCAAGAAGAATGAGAAGAGTTTTTGTTCCAAGCGGGAAGAGAACCAATTTGGCAATTGAACGCCTCGAACAGCATCTCCGAACAAGTTTCAGCGGCAAAACAGTGGACCAACTTCATCGAGAGCTACAGCAGAAGATGATTCCTATATTGACGGGTCAAGATCCACGACTCCGACAAACGTTACTCAGTGACAGCAGCCAAGCAGTCGCAAAAGTCTTAGACATTGTGTGGGAAGCTGCGAAGCCTAACCTGATAGGTAGAGAGCTTGTCACGGTGATGGCTAAGGATCAGCCTAGCATAAAGATTCCACGTGCGAAACTGAGCAAGGCCTACGAAGTAGCTGAAGGTGCGGAGATTCCAATCGGCACAGAAGATTATGACAGCGTGACTTTGGCGCCTAAGAAATATGGGGTTCGCCCCTTAATCAGCAGAGAAATGGTTGAAGACGCTGAATGGGATGTTATCCAGTATCAACTCGCTGAAGCAGGTCGTGCCATGGCAGACATTGAAACCGAGAAAATCATAACCCAGATGATCTCGGATGCGGGAAACAGCGCTGCAGCAGCAACACCAGGAACCCTGGCGTATGCTGATATTGTCGACATGATTAACCTAATCATGACAGACGATTTCGCAGCTAATGTTATAGCGGTTCATCCCAGCAAGTTCGCGGATCTGCTGAAGGACACGGCTATTCAGAAAGCTATGGAGTGGGGTGGTCCAGCAGTGGCGCCCACAGGAAAAATCGGAACGTTACTTGGCATGCGCGTCTTAATCTCAACAAGAGTCCCAACTAGCACACCATTTGTTGCTGACAGCAAACACGCGGGAGTCCTCTTCATTCGGAGAGACATCACCGCAGAGGACTATGAGGATCCAGTGAAGGACTTAGCTGGGGTAGCTGTCACCGCCAGATGGGCTTATGCAACATTGCGGGCTAACGCTATCGGTAAAATCACCGGTGCGTAAGCTTCTTTCTCCCTTTTTTATGTAGAGGTGAATTGAAAGTTGGGTAAAAAGAAAGTCTTAGATAACCTTGAGTTGATGGCTGAAATCGACAAAATTAAAGAGCGCCTCGTTAAACTTGAGAAGAAAGTCAAACCTTAACTCTGTCAATCTATCAGGCTGGCGGAATGCACGTTCTTTACGTTTGTCACGCCATTCGTCGCCCTACTATAGCAAACAGAAATCAGTCGAGGTTGGTTTAGAATGAGCATTGACGAAGAGAAGAGGCAACTGCAGACGAGGATTAAGATTGAGGGAACGGTTGACAAGAAAGTTTTCGAAAACTTTAAGCACGTATTAACGTTGGAAACTGAGAAGGCAGAAGCCGAGGATAGAGCTGAGCCCAGTGTCAGCCACGTATTGGAAATGCTGTTAAGAAAAGGCATCAAAACATACCATAACAATAGGAAAACTTGATTCAGCTATATGTCTCTTACCGTTTGCCCCTAAACCTAAACCGCAATCATATGTCTATTCGCCTTTTTACACAGCTTCTTGTGTCGCGAAACCCTCGTAAAAATACAGTCTATCATTCGATGACCGCTCGCAAAATTTTCTCTGAGACCATATTTAAGCAGAAAACAAGTTTTCATGTAAAAAACGGGGTGAACACCCCACTTGTCAGCCTAGTTTTGCGACGATGATTCCTGAGCAAAAAAGATTCTACGACGGGGCATGCATGGCAGGACCGGGAACATATGCTCTACAAGGATACTCTAATATGTGAAAATGCATGTATAGGTTTGTCAATGAATACAAACATGTGACTAACATGCCTGTGCTCAAGATCCCAAGTTTGAATATTACGCGAGATCTGAGAGACAAACTACTAAAAACGAAGTCGATAGAGAGTTACTCCAATGAATATGTAATGTTTGTTGTTAGGACAGCATTGTCAAACATACTTGAAAGTGTAACCCTGACCTCCGCGGTATGGAATGAAAAACAGAACTTCTGGGAAGGAAATATGAGTCATTTGGGAGAAAATCACCGTTGGGTCATAACTGAATAAGCCCTCCCTCTGTTGCGAGTGCATGACCCACAATGGACCTATGCGACTACTCATTCCTAAAGATGCGCGCAGAAGGCTATGATAAGCCAAAACCCTTAAGTATGGAAGAGTTTGTCGATTCGCCTCACAAAGGCCGACTCTTAGGAATGGTCGGAAACCCTTGTGAACATACACACAATATTACAAGGGATGAAAAAACAATGGTGAAGTGCCCCAGGTGTGGCAAAGAAGCCTCAGACACTCTTAAGGAATGGGACTATGCAGCCTTTCATGTCAAACTGCTCAACTGTGCAATGTGCAAAAAAACGTTTAAGGCATACTTCCGAAAAGGCAAACTGAGCCACACTGTTCCCCAAGTTAGGCCCTACGCGTATCTCCTACGATAAAACTGCAAATCCTTTCCCTTCCAGTCATCCGCTTCTGCTATGTTGCATGCATCTTTCTCGGATTCAATGCACGCGTTTTCATTGCATGTAGACAGTGGTAGTGGAAGACAGCATTAGGCGATAGCAACCGCCATTTTCTCGCGTGAAAAGGCTTAAATTGCTTCCAACATAACTGAAAGAGATGGTGACAAGCAATAAGCAAGATAAAAAAGGGAATGATAACGTACAGAATCTATGAATTGATTAAAGAAAAGAAAAAGATGTCAATCGAAGAAATAAGAAGTTCAGTCTCTGCAAACTATAACACTATTAGAAGTGGTCTTATACGTCTGACGAATCTTGGCTTGATAGAACGTATTAATAGAGGCGTTTATGAATACAAATCAAAATAGCATGCATGCAAAGAAAACATGGTACGAGATAGAAAGCTTTGAGGTGTTTCCCCTGCTCTGAACAGCACGCGCACATTGAATCATTTTGTCTTCGGGATGGTGTGACTGAGTTTTCCTTCACGATAATACACTTTGAATGATTTTTCACATGTAGGACACTCGAACATTTCAACGTGATAGCGTGAGTAGTTCCATTCCTTAGAAGCTTTTGAAATCTCTCTTCTACATCTAGGACACTTTGACATATTACTTCACATTCATGAGTTGAGCTATAGGCTCATAAGATTTTCTACCTTTTGCATGTATGGCTTCAGTTCGAAGCAGGAAAACTTATTAGCAAACAGGTTTTCAACGAGTAACGGTGTTTAGTTGCCAATGAATGAACTTACTTTAACAATTGATGGGAACCTACCTAGAAGGGAATTAAGAAGGAAAGTGGTTGAACGATTTCTGTTAGAGGAGCCTGGAACAGGAACCGGATCTCACTCATCTCCCTACACTTACTACGTGGAGAAGCTTAAGGATGGTAGCAGAATTTACCTCACAAGGCCAGCATACTTGAAAAAAGGGTTCGATTTTCTTATTCATGTTGAGGGGAAGTTATTTTTGACTAATAGAGATTTTCCTAAGCATGATGATATTTTCTTGGACTTGAGAAGGAAGAAGAAGGCAAATCCCAAACTATACCCAAAACTGCATGAAGCTATGACTAGGGTTTACTGTTGCGAAGACCCTAAAAATGTGCTCAAAGATGTAGGCAACCTCGAATTTAAAGGCGGTTTTTCAGTGGAGATGATTCTGCAAGTACTGAGATGGTTCTTCATTGAACAGGATATTAGAGACTGGAACTATTCCGGAAGAGCCATGTTCAAATCAGAACTAGACCGAATTTTTGAGCATGTTCCTTAGCGCATGATGATGAAAGTAGCTCTCTTCAATCCATTGTCACATAAAGAAGCTAGAGACTTGGGAAGGTATAATGCTAAATCTCTGTCGTTAGGAAAATGCATGCATCAAGTTCCACCAAAATTCATCCTGAGTTTATGCACTTATGCCCTTTCCGCCGCCTTCATCAGCTCTTCCCGCCTCCCACCCAGTGCCTCCAAGTATCGAAATTGCTCGAGGCTGGTTCAGTTTCTTTGTGGTTAAATCGCATATTCCTTTGAATATGCACCATCCAGAACAATTTAGCAGTATATTCTCACGTAGCGTGCATTTTCTCAATCTTTTCTGATTGCATTGTACATCGCATCTTCTAGTTTTTGATTTGCAGCATTTCTGTCCTATTCTGTATACTAAGAAGTCAAACATAGCTGGTGCTTCAACTCTATGGTTGTTTGGTAGAGTGCCCCATATCTCCCAGACTTTTCTCCATGCGCGTTTAGTGTATTCATCGATCAAGACGTATTGATACCCATAAATGTCAAGGTAACTGGTTAACAATGGTGCTCTCGTTTTTAGTATTCCTGTTCTTATTGCTATTCTCATAGTGTTGGCGTCACTTGAAACATCTATCTCTTCAGGGTTATTGACGTTCCACACTTTCATTGCCACGAGGTCTCTTATCAGAAGGTTAGCTTTCTTGTCCGAGAATCCTAGTTGCCCCTTAAAATCAGGGTTCGGGTTGTCGACAAGCGCTTGTCGGATCTCAAGAACGTCATTGTTGTGCGCTTTACATATGCTGAAAGCATCGCCGTTGTAGTTCTTGAGTAGAAACTCTGCAGAGAGTCGAGCAAATTTATGCCGTTTATCAGTTTGAGTTTCAGCACCCAGTTCATGAAGAAGCTCATCCGTTGTGGAAGGAAAGTCTTCCCAAGTTTTTTTGGCATCGAAAAGATGAGGCCTCGTGAGTGCTAAGGAATAGGGGTCGACTTTGAATCTGATTCTGAAATCTTGAGTTATAGTGAAGAACCGAACATTGGCTATGTTGCGTGGCGTTAGATTAGTGATGTTTCCTGGAGTGAATAGAGCCTCTTGTGTCGAGCTCAATTGAGAGCCATACATTGCATGAACCCTCTCAAGAACTTGAGCGACCTGACGACATTTGCTTTCATCTATTGTAGGTTTGATGATTTCGGGGTGGTTTTGCTGCCAGAACTTGTGAAACTTTGAGATGAAGTCCTTGTTGTAGTCAGGATTTTTTCCGATACTACGGTCAGTGACGTACAGAAACTCATTTATCTTTTGCAACACGTCGGCTGAAATTTCGCAGCCCATATCATTGCTAGCTAGCTTGAACTTTTTGGCCTCTTTCTCGAAGCCGGTAATCTTGAGAAGGTTTTTGATGAATTGTTCGAATAAGTTGAATTTGTTCATGCACTTACTGGCTTGAAACTTGCACAAAAATCTATTGCAAACCTCGACCAAACCTCTATAAATGCCTGCCCAGAGAATTAGAGTGACAACTTATGCAAGCATTACCAAAGGTTCCTTGGAGCAGGTCGCCTCGACCGTTCGTGAAATGGGCAGGAGGAAAGAGCCAGCTACTCAAAAGCTTGGAAAAGCACTTTCCAAAGACTTTCAGAACGTATTATGAACCCTTTCTGGGAGGCGGGGCTGTCTTCTTTTATCTCGTCGACAAACGCCATCGTTTTAACGCGGTTCTGTCAGACATCAACGACGAGTTGATTACGGGATATCGCATCATAAAAGAGCATGTTGAAGATCTTATCGTGCAGCTCGAAAATCACAAAGCACAATATACGCTTAATCCGAAGGAATATTATTATCGCGTCAGGAATGAGCATGAGCCTTCTGATGATATTGAGAGAACTGCACGCTTGATATTCCTCAACAAGACATGCTTCAATGGTCTATACAGGGTTAACAAGAAAGGGAAATTCAATGTCCCATTTGGTCGGTACAAAAACCCAAAAATCTGCGACAAAAAGAATTTACTCACAGTAAGCAAAGTTCTGCAATGGTTAAATGCTGAACTACTTGCAGTAGATTATCAAGAATCTACCAAAGATGCAAAGAAAGGTGACTTCATTTATTTCGACCCCCCATATCAACCTGTGAGCTCTACTGCAAATTTCACGAGTTACACGCAATCTGGCTTTCCAAAGGAAGAGCAAGAACGGTTAGGCAGGTGGTTTAGAGAACTGGACCAGCGAGGATGTCAAATCCTCCTCAGCAATTCAGATTCACAGGAAGTACGTGAGATTTATAACGGATATAAAATTCACCCAGTCAAAGCCTTGCGTGCTATAAGCTGCAAAGGGAATAGCCGGACGGGTCACACAGAACTCATAATACGCAATTTGCGTTCGCGCACGAACTAGATTTTTCATATTTCCTTAGCAGCTTCAGCCATTTTTTGCCGCTTTCCATCAGTTTAGCTATTTTGTATATTTTATCTATTTTATCCGACATGGTTTAAATTCCTGCTTTTCGCACGCTTGTTTAGAGCGTGGTTGAATGGCAAGTGTAACGCCTGAGGTTGTCCGCAACCGCATAAATCTTTCAAGTTCAGACATTGACGATTCGACAGTCACAGAATTTATCGTGGATGCCTGTGCTGAAGTTGAGATTGAAACTGGCCGGACAATTAATTATTCAAGTTGTCTGCAAGCTGAGGCCGCTGCTATCACTAATCTTGCGGCGATCTATTGCTTGGTTCACATAAGCGGTGGAGTTGCTTCGGGTCTAAGCTATAAAATTGGTTCTCTAAGTGTTTCTGAAGCAAGCAGTGAACCCTCTCTGAGTGAAAAGGCTGAGACCCTTTACCGAGAAGCTCAACGGTTGATGGAGAGGTTGCGTAAGCCCTATCTCGGGAGGGTTTAGTATGGGCTATTTCCCGCAGATTCTAAACCAAGAAGGGGTAACGGTTACTTGGAAGAAAAGGCAGGAAGGATCAGCTGACCCTGATACTGGAGATTTGGCTATAACTTGGGCGAACCAAGACATTAAGACCATTGTAGAGCCAGCTCAAGTAGAAGAAATAGCGTTTGAACCCGGTTATTCTGTAGCTGATTACATTCGCATTTTTGTGACCGCAGATATTCAGCATAAAGACCGTGTCGTTTGGCAGAATGATGAATGGGAGATTCTGCCTCCAGAATCATATCATTTTCGTGGCAACTTGGAGTATCGGACAGCTTTGTGCAGGCGGGTGATGACATGAGCGTAGAAGAT
>Ga0224501_10003681_pt1 | contig 12103 bp, 7 predicted proteins | sample SF_Oct11_sed_USG_4_FD_169105 | JGI IMG/M metagenome (GOLD analysis project Ga0224501, IMG submission 169105) | Sediment microbial communities from San Francisco Bay, California, United States - SF_Oct11_sed_USGS_8_1 | ecosystem: Environmental > Aquatic > Marine > Sediment | place: USA... | reverse complement strand
ACACGGTCACTGACCTCTCCCTATTACTCATTTCACACCACTTAGTATTTGACTTCACTGCGACGCGGTCAGTAAACCCTCAGGGAAGATCCCTTGTATGCAAACAATTGTTATATGCGTATATTGATCGCAATCTTGCCATCATTTAGCGGATACCTATTCATATAACAGAGAAACGATCCGTATTTTGTGAGTTTCACTAGGTTTATTGATAATTTATTTCATATAAATTGTTCATTGATTTGATTGTTATCCCCTGTATAGAATATTGATTCGTCCTCAACCTAGAAGCAATGATTGTTCCACCCTTACCACTGTACACATCGAAATGGACTCGATACGTCTAATCGTCCTGCTGGTCTGCTTATGTAAGTTGTAACTTTCTGCATAACTTTCTCTTGCCACTGCCGCTGAAATCTCCCGCTTTACCATATCATTCATACAGAGTTGTCACTAGTTGGTATTTCTCATCAAATTACATTCGCTATGTAGTACGTGGAAATAAGAAAGTCTCCTAATGATGCACCTTAGGAAACGCTGAGTCAAAGACTCAGCAGGCCAATTTCTGCACCACTCCTGACAGCTGTTCTGTCACGGAAATACGAAGACTAGTTTGCATTTAAACAGATCGTGATCATGAATATTGTATGACCCAATACCTACTTTCTGTTTACCCATCAATTCACTTTAAGAGCTGATAGTAAAGAAATTGATTCTATGATATGACCAAACAGTGACTGTCTACACAAGACTTTCTGTTCTCTGTCAAACACCATGGTCTGTATTCACATGTTTACGGTTATACTGATAGGCTCCTCCTGTCTGTTCGTAGGCACCGTCGGAGCCACTGTGGAACTAGAAATGTCTCCAGGTACGTACCTCAAGAGTTGATCTTTATGTCACTGGGCTGCTATGGAATATCTCAATAGAAAGAGCGCTATGATTGAGACCAAAGAGTGCGATCTGTCGTTGGAGCAGCGGCTCCTCACATAAATCCTAGTTGACAAAAGACAGTTTTCGAGATGCAGCATTAATGCCTGTTCGCTCACAAACTTACCTGACCAGCAGCTGCACTATAAAAGCGTAAAAAGCTGCCCTTTGTTTTGATCGAAATGATTTGACAATGGTATGCCACTCTCATTGCCAGAACAGCGCCGTCTGCGGCCAGTATGTCATTGTGCACCATTGTTCTCCGCGGAGTTGCCCATCGTAAATTCTAAGAACAGTCGTGTTATAGGCAGGACCAGAATATAATACCAATAATTAAGACCATTCTGGATCTACTATTAGTATCACATTTTAAAACACCATTTCTCGGAATATTAAAACATTTTAATGGAAGACTAGTACATCACTTTTGTAGACAGTTGCTGTGGCTCAGTATCTCAGTTTGTCATCATTGAGTCAAGCTTCACGTTTTATTTTATTTCAACTACAAACGGAAGTCTATTCTATTAAAACCAACAGGGCATCGCTGTTGGTTGTTCCAGGGAAACGTTAACCAGGTCATGTGTCAGATCATCCTCATTGAGATAGCAAGCCCCCATCTTGGTTAGCACAATCAACAATAAATTCAACTTGAATTGGATGGGGTCAGAGGCTCTTTGTCATGAACCTGATGCATATTAGCTAGATAAGTGACCCGCTTTGAGAAGTCTGATTATTAATTTTTTCGCATTACAGATGACTGTCATGGGGATATCCATGAAATTAATGATGATGCAGGATTCCTGCAGACCAGTAACTACCCTGGTCCATACACAGCCAACTGCGAATGGACAGTTACAATAACAGCAGCCTCTGGTTTTCCTCTCACAATCACTGTCCGTGGACTTTCTATCGGTCAAGGTGACATCCTCAAGGTAAACAGTGGTGTATGGTTTGAGTACTAGGGGTTTCCCATTATGGTTAACATGCCAATCGGCCACTGCAAAAATGGTGGAGTACCTCATAATATATTCATTTCACCGATACAAGGCTATCTATATGGGGTAGCGGAATGCCTCAGTAGTAGAGCGATGGGTTCACAACTGTGAGAGCCTGGGTTCGAATCCCGATCACAACGGGCCCCTTTGTGAGTATGAGCTCCTCGCAATAGTTCTAGCACAAAACAGAAAAACAAACCTTTTGATGAAATAGAGCACTGATACAGACCCCCTTGTGGTGCTCCATGCTAAGCCGTAGCATGGAGCACTTTTAGGAGACCAATGTTATCCCTTTCTAGCTTTTTGGACTCAAATACTTTAAAGGGAAGATGTTGGGACAGCTCGGTGGTTAGAACACTGCTAGGCGACGGTTTGGGAGTCATATTTGCATTGGCAGAGGTCTGATCAAGACAATTCCATAAGTTTTCTGGTTGTTTTATTAAACATGCTGGGCTGGTGCCTTGTGTGGAGGCAGTTGAGTAGCGCCATAAATTTCGGTCTGATTTTGGCCCTGGGAGTTTGAGATCACAAGTAACTGAGTTCAAACTCAGGTCATGCCAGCCTGCCTTTGTTGGAGCTCCTCGTATCATTCCTGGTCGAAGAAACAAAACAGTCACACTATGAGGTAGAGTATTGACCAGTTCGCAGTGTCCATGTTCAGCCATAACCGATGAACTAATGAGTATAGAATAGTGAGATAGCTCAATTGCTAGGGTGCTTGGGCCAAGTTCGAAATATCTCGGGTTCATATCCTAGTCATACTGAGCTGCCACTGTGAGAATGAGTTTCCCGCATAATCCCTAGCTCCTACCATTCCAACAAGCCTCAGGCTTAGGAGGTCCATTGAATAGGATAGCACAGTGCCGAAATAGAACAATAAAAATATAACTTGCATGGAAACTTAACTATACCCCTTATATTTTGCAGTTAGAAGATTCTAGTCTTGGCTTTGTCAGCGTTTGGACAGCAGACTCCGACACTTTACCAGTGGCGCCATTCCAGCTCAGCCCCACTGTTAACATATCGTTTGCTTCTGATGGCAGCGTGGAAGCCTCCGGGACTCGAATAGAATGGGAAGCCATACCTCCACCGCAGCCTAATGAGCCACTCCGTAAGATGTCAATTATAAGTTAAGATCATCTTGTTTCCCATGTATGAATATATGACATCACTTGCCAACGGCTTGTTTTCAGGATGGTCACTGGTTTGCCCCCGTGAGGCTGGTCCCCTATGGATGAGCCTCCTTTATTGAACAATATAATCCAACGAGGGAGAAAGCGCTAAGTGGCGCACAAAATTGAAATTGAACCCCAGTCACCTACCTGGACCAAGCCTGAATGTACTACTTCTTCTCCCGCTAACCTATTACTTCTTTTTTCTGGCGAAGTTAATGAACAGTTTAGTTTACAGTTGAATGGCAAAACATTCATGTCTCAGGGGCCAGGTCTTTTGAATTGCGAGTTCATTGTCACTATGTAGGACAGATGGATAGATCACCTACTCATGAAGTTGCCTCTAGAATGAATTTAGGCCTCATTTGATGAATTCTGTCGCTACAAATATACCTTTGATCTCATAGTGTCAACCTATCAGTGGCTTGGGACGATCCGGTATAGACTGTTTGGAGTAGGATCGTTATCTTCAAACTATTGGCTAAACTAGATCACGTTTTGAATGACATGGTATCATTTACATTGTGGAAGGCATAATTTTCCTCACTTGGATTATCTCTGTTGTTATTGCTGTTGTTATTGCTATTGTTATTGCTGTTGTTATTTTGTCCACTGTTGTTGCAGTGCCAGAAGACACGGTTTATAGAAGAGTAGTCGCTGGCAGTGAGGTTTTTGTTCAGAGTCCTAACTACCCTAACAACTATGCTAAGAATCTGGATGCACACTGGGTTTTGACTGCCGACTCGGGGGAACGAATCCTTATCATCTTCAGATTCCTGAATACTGAACTTCGAAAAGACATTTTAAAAGTAAGTTAGCCAGAGGACAAACCCATGATAGGTACCCAGTAACCTTTCTCATTTTGACTAGAATTTTATGACTTGGGAGTTTGTTCAAGTCTAAATATAGTCTATCTTGTGGACCATTTTCTAGTCAATCAATGTTTTCCACATACAATTGCAACTCGGTTTTTCATTGTTCTACGGAGGTATTTGGCCATCCTACTTAACAGACTCTCTAGGCCTGAGGCTTGTTGAAATGGTAAGAGCTGGAAATTATGGGAGAAGCTCATTTTCACGGTGGGTCTTTCCCTTATAAATATACCCCTCACTTTAATGCAAATTCTTATTTTCAAGTTTTTATTTTTTTTTAGCTATATTCTGGACCGGATCTGCTGACAGAAGAACTGATTGGAGAGTATTCAGGGAACCATAACTTTGATCTTCCTCCTCCACTGATCTCACCCCATCATAGGTAATGGAATTGAATTTATGGATAACTGGTTGTACCACATGCTGGCTCCAACAAACTGCATGGGATAATGGTTTCTATAGTTCATTGGCTAACATGCTGATGGCACAGGATTGGAAGATCTTGGGTTGAGGCCCCGGTCAATGCTATGACCCTGCGCTGCTTTTACTCCTGAACAAATCTTATAGGTCTGCTAGATAGGACGGTCCACATAAACCATAAAAGCTCTGAAGCAGGCGTATAGTTAGAATTATATAGAGGAGGCACTGTGGCTAAGTGAGTAGAGCCCTTTCCACGGGCACTGAAGGTCCCGCGCCCAAGACAGCTTGTTCTCAGAATCTTTCAAAAAGTCTTATCTGTTCTCCCAGCAGGGAATAAGCACTCAGCTCTTGATTCAAAACTTGAGAGGGTGAAAGCAATGATGAATTAGAGTGGCACCCCTCTCAGTTAGCGCAAGTTGGCTTTCTAACAGCCGTTTACTTCCCCCACACTGCCTTTAGCCAAGGGACAGCCTTCATCTTTTACTAGTTCTGTGAACAATGTGAACACAAGTGTCTTGGGCAACGCAAGGGTGTCTTTCCGTTTGAAATGAGCTCACTTCAGCCCTGCTGAGGCAGACAAGACCAGAACAGCCAAACGTCCAACTAGGAGTCTATTCTTTTTCAGGGTTCACATTGTTCTCACAACAGATAACTGGCTTGAGAAAAAAGGATTTAGCATCGAGTACTCCATTTATGAGCCGAATGTGGAAACGACTACTACAGCTCCAGCAAAAACTTTGGATCCTGCAGGTACTCTTACATCTTGTAGTCACCGCCAGTTATCTTGATCAATAGCAGCGGCACTCGCTTTGCGCCAGGTGGGGATGTTACACCATTTCAATCTTTTTAGTACTGCACGCCTCCAGGTGTCACAAGGCCATCCGGGTCTCCACTTCCCTTCTGATGCCCACAGCAGGCATGTGCTGGTGGTGGTAGTTTGATATTGAACCATGACATTTATTTGCAGCTTCTATTGTTTTCTTGTATATTTGGTCTGGGGTATGCAAGGATGATATCTTGTTTTTATGTAGATGGCATCACTAACCCAGCGGGTTGTTTTCAGAATGATCCATGGTGTACCCCATAGAGTTTGTACTTCTTATTGGTGGGCCTTCTTTATTTAACATCACAATCCAAGAGAGAAAAGGCGCCAAGTGGCGCTCCAAGCTGGAATTGAACCCGGTCACGTGGTTCAAACCCAAATGTGTAACTCTCTAGCCACCGCTTCTCCGTTGCTGCTATCAATGTAAACTAATATCTTCTCCTCTCAAACTCTCCATGCGGTGAAGGGAATGGCATATTGGGTAGAGTTCTGAGCCTCAGACCTGGGGTCGCGCATACAATTTCTGGTTCAGGAGAAGATTATTTCTTTCGGGACACTCAGGCAGCCCAACTGATCAAATTGGATGAGGAAAAAACACAAGGTTATAGAACCCCAGTCACCTGGTTCAAAGCCGAATACGCTACTCGCTAAACCACCCCTAGTTCCTCAGGAAACCGCACTAACAGAGACAATCAGGCTCCTTTGTGGTTTCTTTATTTCAGTGACAGCAGTGATTGTTGTACTCTTGTTACTGTTTACCATCTGTGTGGTGGCTGCTCTTATCTACTTCCTTTGGTATCGACCCAAGAGGGAATTTGAAGATTCTGCTAAAGCCGCTGCCCTCTATGCTAATCAAGGTATATAACTAGCTATACAGCATCTCTACGCCTCGTAGCCATTATAAATTGTAGAAGATTGGTTTGGTAAGCTATCGCAGCATGGCACTGTTCATGACAGCTCACAGATGGTAGGGGTCCCAACACGGGGGCCCATCCAGGAAAATTACACTTTCGCAGATCCTCCAGATCTAGTAGCATACTTCCCTTGGATTTTGCTCGTATGTGGGTTGATATCCGAAAGTTCATGCCTCTTGTAGCCTATGAAGATGAGGATGGTATGGTTCGCAGGGTGGCTCGTCCAGGCACTGCAGCTCGTCCAGGCACTGCAGCTCGCCCAGGCACGGCAGCTCGCCCAGGCACTGCAGCTCGACCCGGCACTGCAGCGCGACCAGGCACCGCCGCTAGGCCAGGAACTGCTGCTAGGCCAGGTACTGCATCTAGACCATACGGGTCACCTGGTTACAAACCAGACAGCCACGGTGAGAATGGTGTGGCCAATGGCTTTGCAATTGAGACTTTCTTTGTCTTGTGGCATGGTCTAACGCTATGGTAAAAAACAAACCTGGTTTCATTTTACTGAAATAATGATATAATAGCAGGTTAATGTTAGAGCGGCAGCGATGTACGGCAAGCAGCACAAAAAGCAATGGTACTGGGGTGTTTACACGAGCGGCATGGCCATCTATGCCGCTCAAATGGGCATCAACTTCCGCCAATCTAGTACTGTGAGTCGAGATTGCATGCACTATCTTTTTCAAGTGATGCAGGAGTGGTGGCCAATCAGAGCATAGATCGCATTTACTTCCTAAAGTTTTCCGGATATAGGTAAAGAACAAAAACTGGTCGTCGCTCGCCTGCTGCGGAAAAAAATAAGCATGCAGGATCGACTCTCTGCCGCTAGTTCACCGGGAGCTGACTCCCAATTGACTGCCATTTTGAACGGGTCTTCAGCGGCATGTGGGCATTTGTCGCTCATGTAAACTCCATTTAACTGTACAACATCCCCAAACAGTCGTTAAATCCGCACAGTTTTTCCAGCAGAAGTCAATCAGCCCCGCGATTCAATTGATATACTGATTGCCTTTCTTCAAGGTAAATGTCCCTGTTTCCACAATGTGCTAAACTACGACACATTTCTCCGCTTTTTATCGTGTGAACGGCCCTATCAGAGGCTCACTGTACAGCCAACAAAGACTGTGACAATCTACTGCAGGTTATGCATAGATACACTGCTTGTGTCTTTCACCCAGGATGGCGCTCGCATAAAGCCTACTACCACTCTATTCTCGCAGTTAATGTTGTGCAGTGTTCTGTCACTGACTCGATGTTGTGTGTTTATTCTTTTTGTCCCCATTTCCATAGGCTCCCGTCTGCTGGTGCCCTCACGGCCAGGGACTGCCATGAGACCCAGGCATCTTCAGAATGATGGTATGTAGGTCCTTTTTTCGCTTCCCAAGTCGAGTATTATTGTCTTGACAATGTATGGCGAAAGCTCTAACTTGCATGCATATGGGTGTATTTATAATCGAGTTCTTTCTACAAGTTTCCAGTAAAGGTTAGTTTCAGCCATGTGTACAGTGTGTCTTGTTTTGTAGAAGACGTACCTGACAGACCAGTGGCTCAGCGCCCATTGTCTTCTCTAGTTGGGAGCAGAAGAGCCTCACCACCACAAGTATGGCTCTATTCTTGAGCTATGCATGGTTCATTTAATTTGATTTGATTTGAAAAGTTGTTTTACATTTGTACATGGATAATTTGCGACCATAGGTCTGTTTTATAGTAAAGTTCCTAAAAATCAGACATTGTATTTAGTAGGCACAGGCTGGTGCCGGAAACTGAGTCCAGTAGACAGTCCAGCTCAACATTAGGACAAACACATACCTAGGCGATCATTGATAATCGGCGTCTTCCAACTTATGCCAGCCTGCACAACAACCCTCTGCCACATGAATCCACAGATCCCACACAATTGGCTTATGTTTTCAGACAGATCTGGTCTTGGTCTTCCTGATCTGCTTTTGATGATAGGTTTCTATTGCATGAGATCTTCAGTTGAAGGTCATAGGTCATAAATGTCAGAAGAAAGCCTGGCCATTTCCGTTCCTTGATTTTCTACTTTGGCACTTGGCCCTCCTAAGCCTTAGGCTTGTTGGAGCAGCAGGAGCTATGGATTATGTGAGGAGCTAATTCCCACAGTGGGCCCAGGATCTTTCGGTTTTGATTTAAGTGCTCTAGCCATTGAGCTATCCCAAACTTGACATGCCGATGATGGTTATTAACCTCACCCTTTTTTGCCTACAGATATTGGTGAATGATAATGATGGTTATGGAGCTATAAACACACCCGGAAGACTGACTGAGATTCCTATGACCAAAAAATCTACATTACCTCCAATTGGTAAGCCTAACAGTGATCGTTGAACCTATACTATAAAATTTCCGCAAACAAAATTTTTTAGGTCTTTCACTGTATGCATTCACAGATTTGAGGTGGTGGATAGCCAACTGGGCTTAGCAGCGGTTGTTCTTGGTACAACCTTAATTAATCCTATCACTTTTAACCACTCTCATTGGGATTAAAATCGTGATGCTAAGAATAGAGACTCGGCGACTTTCGTGGTGCACACAACTGACCAACCTGGGAATGATCTCCTGCATGGCGTAGTGATACTATGTAAAACAATATAATCTTATTTTATGTACGCACAAAAGTGTGTGAATATCTGCGCATGTGTTCAGCCAATGACGCGCGGTTGCAATTTTCACTCCAGGTGGAAGTACATTGCCTCCTCTTAATGCAAGACTTCCCCCAATCAGTTCTAGAGGACGACCAGTTCCTGCCCTTCATCTCAGTGAGAGTCCGCGTTACACTCAAGACATAAATACACCTACTAGTCTGTTCAGTTCCAAATCTCTATCGCCCAACAGTCCTGATTCTGATGACGAATGGTAGTTTATACCAGATTATTTATTAACTAACTATACTACATTATTGTGCTTTACTGATGAGAGTACAGCTGTTTCACTAGTTTTGTACTATACATGGTTGTATGCAAGGTGCAAATATATATCGTCATTTACCCAATGACTGTTATGTTTTGACAGTTATTCTATAATTTTATAGATAACTGCCAGGCCAACTGCCCTTTTTGTGGATTTTATGCATTGGCGTTTGTGTGTGAATAAATCGTAGAAGAGCCACAAAGTGGTCAGTCTCATATCTTCTTCGGGTTGCCATGGACAGTATTACGAAGCCTCTCTTATCTCCATAATCTAAACAGAAATGATCAAGAGAAACAATGGCGCTCATAAATAATTCACCGTTCAAGAGCAGACCTTAATCCAATGGTTCGTTTATCGATCTGTGTACCTGAACAAAACAGTGCAAGTATCAAGCTAATACTATGGTGTATGTCAGAACTATTTAACATCAATTGGTAATCAATTCTGGTATTGTGAAAATCATGGTTGGTTAGTAGAGATCATAGTTCTATACGAGTTAAGTCTGCGCATGACAACGCATTCCGTCATGGCCAAACTCTTGGTCACCCTGATTTTGCTGGGCCTCTACCACAAAGCAGGTGAGTTTCACCCCAGGCATCTCATTCCATAATTATAAAACTCAGAGTAGAAATGGTTTCTACCTCCCCAACCCTACATATGAGTATATTCAATTATACTTTAGTGACCATAGTTGGCTTACCCCATGGGAAGCAACTGTAGACATGCGATGAATTGCGCATATTAAATTCATGTTCAACGCCACTTGTTTTGCAGAGGGAGCCACTGAGTTCCATAATTATGACAACTATGGCAACTAGGAGTTAAATTTTTTGCCTCACTGACCTTACATCAGCATATTCAATGGTTATGTCATACTAAATTCACTTGCCCCATGGGAAACAAGATAAGCAGTTAAGGGTTTAGATTCTCTCATATGCTGTCTTCACTGTTACGGTGAAGCTGCCGTGCTAGTTTCACCAGTTACATCTTAGTATCGAGCACCGCGACTGGATCAGTATTACTATACCACCTCATAGTAAGGCTTTTTCTTGTTTTGAGAGATGATTGGTGTGAAGAGCTCACACTCACAATGGGGGCCTGCTATGCCTGGGTCACAAACTCAGGTTCTCATGCATGGTTGCGAGTTCAGTGCTCTACCACTGAGCTATCTTGCTATCACTAAGAGTTGAGACGAATTTCACGCATTTTTTTATATTGAGCATCATTTCTTTTGCAGACGGATCCACCGAGTTTGAAATTGGAACTGTGGGTGAGTGCTTGTGTATTCATTAGATGTAAGATGCCAACGAGTGTTTGTTTGATATCATGTGCTTCATCAGCCTCATGTATTTTTCAATACCTAATGTTACCGTCACTACTCAGCCTGTGGACATTGTGAAAGGCGCTGGGACTGAGTGGTTAGAGTGCTCACCACTGGCGCTAAAGATCCCAAAAGTCCCTCTATTCACCCAGCAGGGAATGAATACTCGGGTCTCTTTAGAGGAAGGTGAAAGTGAAGGCGACGAGGAAGAGCAAGCCACCGCAAACCACACAGCCACCGGTTAAGGGACACCCCTTACCTTTTACCTTCAATATTTATTAATCACTGTTGCTTTAATCTGCTACAGACCAATGTTTGGGTGGTCAGGTTCTGTTTGCATCGAATGAGGGATTTCTCCAGTTTCCTCCTCTTGGAAGTGGTAACTACCAACCAAGCTGCGAATGGACTGGTACCATCGCTAGCACCGGCACCAATATCTTACTCAGCTTTGAGACCTTCAACCTCGGGAGCGGAGACGATGTCAAGGTAAAAAATATTTTTGTGTCTTCGTGGCAGAAATTGGCCTTCCGAGTTTATCTGATTCAGCATTTTCCGGGTTGAGCCATGAGGTGAGTTTCTGCCTACATTCATTCGTCGAATAGAGAAGGTAAATCAATAGAAGCACCCCTTCACTTAGCATCGCCACCCAAACCGGCGAGGTGGTTAGAATAGAAGATTCGATCACGGGACTCCAATAGCCACCTTACTCTAGGCTATAGACTGACGATAGGTCAAGGTCAAATTGTTGTCATCCGATTGTTTCCCAGATGGTTCATTGTGTGCCCAATATGCTGGGACCTCCTTAAGTGGACATTGCAATAATAAAATCTGTTTCCTTATATGACGTCTTCACCGTGGAGGTGGAGGAGAAGCTGCTTGATAATGCACTTGTTTTTCACTGATTATAGCTTAGCATGGAGCACAAGCTATACCCAGTATCAACACTCTGCCTCATAGTGAGGCTTGCTTTTGTTTTGAGCTCATACTCACAAAGTGTTGCCCACCATGGCTGAGATTTGAATCCAGGTTGTCATGGTTGCGAGCCCAGCGCTCCACCAGTGGGCTACCTCACTATCTGTATCTAGTGGTGTGCCACTGCTTGATCATAGTTATGCGTAATTTGATTTGTAGGTCTCTGATCGGCAATATGGTGGTGACTACGAATACACATTTTCAGCCAACGCTCCACCGACAGGCCAGCAGATTGTGTTACGTGATACTGTGGCCATCACATTCAGGTCTGACGCAGGTTTGGATGTCGGTCTTGGATTTAGGATTGCTTGGGAGGAGCCTTTAAGTCTGACAACACCTGGTGGATGTAAGTAAAGTCTATAGGCGCAAAAAAATAAATAGTCATTTTGCGTCTCCATGACAGTATCATATGTCTGGAGTGATGCAGAAATTGGTCTAGTGAGCCTATTTGACTCGGCCACTCAATCAGTCAGCTGAGTCTATAGTTTGACTCAGCGTTTTCAAGGGTGAGTCATTTTGCTTACAACCGTGTGCCCCAGAGAATGAAAGAAGGCGACTCTATGGGTGGACTTCCTTTATATGAACCTGAGATCAGAAACCGGCGAGGGTGGTGCAATAGGTAAAGTTTTTCGTCGAACTGCAAATTGAACAGGGATCCAGCTACGCTATCCAGCAAGCCATCGTTTTACTCTACAAGGTGTACTCAACTTATGGTTTGAGTATAGTGTTTCCTGTATCTTCTATCGCTTTGTTGGG
>Ga0224501_10003680_pt1 | contig 12103 bp, 15 predicted proteins | sample SF_Oct11_sed_USG_4_FD_169105 | JGI IMG/M metagenome (GOLD analysis project Ga0224501, IMG submission 169105) | Sediment microbial communities from San Francisco Bay, California, United States - SF_Oct11_sed_USGS_8_1 | ecosystem: Environmental > Aquatic > Marine > Sediment | place: USA... | reverse complement strand
CGAGCTGAAACTATCAGGTCGTCCAGTATCTCCTTTGACAGAAGAACTGCAAGCCTGATCAAGGCAACAGTGAGGGATTACACGATCGAGATCGACCTCGACAAGAAGACGCTGCGTCACGACTGCGAAGATTGGAGGAAACTAATAGCAGAAAAGAAGATCTGCAAACATGTCGTTAGGGTCTTCCTTTCGCTGCCTCAAGAGAACTCTAAGAGTATACTAGCCAACATGCTAATGGAAAGGGATCTATGGAGCTTCAACATGGCATGATCTCTTAATAGATTCCAGACGACCCCCAGAGAATCCTTTTATTCCTATGTTTCTCTGATAGCTAGGAAGGTTAATGTTCAGCCGGCCCTTGATCACAGAGACGAGGAAATTCATCCGCGTCCCCTCAGGGAGAGTCTACCGTGACCTGTCATACTTTCTCCAAGAGGATCTGGGCGCTTCAAATGTCGAGAATCAGGAGGACTCTCTGCTCATCATCGCTAAGAAAGGGATATTGAGTGTCATCAGAATCAAGATTGAAATCCGCATCCAAGCTGAAGGCGAGGCAAGCAAGATAGAGCTGAACTTTGGCTACGGGAGCTTTCTCGCCGCTGCATTAGCCCTTCTGTCCTTCCTAATCCTCCTCAGCGTAGTCTCCCTTTCATTCATCCCGCTCTTGGCTATTATTCCACTCATCATGTTGATGCAAATCCTAGGTTCAGGCGCCGTCACATCTTTCGCGGCTTCGATCAGCGAGTTTCTGCTTCTCCTAGAGAAGAGCCATGCGAAGGAACAGCTAGATGAGGCTAGAAGACGCTGGCAAGCTGACGCTAGAGGCATCAGTGACCTCTATGTAAGATTAGCTGCCGCCCATACCGAGATCTGGGGACACACACGAGTCTTGGAGTACAAGATATCCGAATATATGGAGGAAGGGCTAACCAGGGAAGAGGCGATCCGTAGAGTTGCCGATGACGAAGGAACACTGCGTTCTAGATGACTTGGAATCCCTTGAAGATAATGGACAGATTCTACGTCAGCATCCTGAGAAGGAGATGCCCAGAGTGGATGAAGAACAGTAGACAAAACCCCAAAAAGAGTTATTAAAGGAAACTCATAAGACATTTCGACTGATTGTGCAGTTATCAGGAGATTGGTCCGCTCATGCGCCTTTTCTACTACGCAGATGACTCCGAGATAAAGCAAGGGAAGACGACCGACATCTATTTTGTGAGGACGAAGCAGATACTGGAAGCCAAAAAGATAGATAAGATGCAGGTTGTTGCCGAAATAACACCTGGCGCCCTGCCCAAAGGGTGGCCTTGGGGCGTCCTTTGCGGAATCGAGGAGACCGCCCACCTATTCGAAGGCTGCCCAGTGAACGTATACGCGATGCCCGAAGGGAGCATATTCTGTTCCAAAGACTATAAAGGAACCCGAGAGCCCGTAGCCTTCATCGAGGGACCATACGGAGAATTCTGCACATTGGAGACTCCGCTTCTTGGGTTAATCTGCCAATCCTCCGGCGTAGCTACTAGGGCGGCCAGGATAAAGAAGGTCGCAGGAGAGAAGATGACCGTCGCGTTCGGCATCAGAAGGATGCACCCCTCTATATCACCGATGCTCGATAGAGCTGCCTACATAGGTGGATTCGACGGCGTCTCAAGCCTGAAAGGAGCCGAGGTCATCGGAGCTATGCCCACGGGCACGATGCCTCATGCACTCATCATAGCCATGGGCGATCAAGTTAAGGCTTGGAAGGCATTCGACGAGGTAATCTCCCCGGATGTTCCCAGAGTGTGCTTGACCGACACATACTTAGATGAAAAAGTTGAGTCGATCATGGCAGCGCAAGCCCTGAAAGACCGTTTGGTGGCTGTCCGTCTTGACACACCTAGATCGAGGAAGGGAGATTTCGCCGAGATCATTAAGGAAGTCAGGTGGGAACTAGATGTCAGAGGCTACAAGCACGTAAAGATATTCGTGTCGGGAGGGCTTGACGAAGAGTCTGTAAAGACATTGGGCGAGGCTGGAGCGGAGGCCTTCGGCGTCGGGACATCTGTAAGCAACGCGCCAACCATCGACTTCGCATTGGACCTGGTTGAGGTTGAAGGTAGACCATCCGCCAAGAGGGGCAAGCTAAGTGGAAAGAAGCAGATTTGGCGTTGTTCTTCTTGCATGGCGGACATCGTTCTGCCTTTCTCAGCCCCAAGGCCGAGATGTCCGAAATGCAACGGCAAGACTATGGCCATGCTAAAGCCGTTGATCGAGAATGGCGAGATAGTTGCGCAGCTTCCCAAAGCGTCGGAGATCAGGCAGTACGTACTTGATCAACTGAGCAAGATGCCTACTATCTTCTAGAGATTTGCTGTAAAACGATGTCGATGAATGGAGATGAGATATCGCTTTTTTTAGCGCCTTGTGGGCGCTATTGCGGTTGGTGTCCCTAATATGTCCAAGGAACCGAAGACTTTCAGTGTTCTGGTTGCTGGAAGAGGGAGAAATGTCCTATTAGGGACTACGCAAGAGAGAAGGAACTCAAACTCTGTACTTACTGCTCTTCATTTCCTTGCGATAAACTCTCACGGATATATGGGCCCATGAATGAGTTCTTCGACCGGATCAAAAGGGATTTCCCTGATGGGACTAGGAAACTGAGAACCGAAGGCAATATTGGGGTGTAATCATTCCGTGTGATGAGATGGAAAGGAGAAGATAGGTGCCGGTTTCCAGAGTCACTAAAGTTTTAAATATGACTCGCTTGCAATGATAATGTGGAGGAAAAGGAGTCAAGGAATGCATAATGGCTGAGATCTGTCCTGTTTGTGGTCTGCCAAAGGATATTTGTGTGTGTGGGGAAATCAGCAAGGAACAACAAAAGATCAGAGTTCGTAGGGAGACGCGCAAATTCCGCAAAGCAATGACCATAGTGGACGGTATCGACGAGAAGGATGTCAATCTGAAAGGACTATCGCAGAAGATGAAGAACTTTTGCGCATGTGGCGGAACGGCGAAGAACGGGCAAATTATGCTTCAAGGCGACCAGAGGGAGAAGGTGCACCAGTTCCTCATTCAGTCTGGTTATCCAGAAGAGAACATCGAGGTTCAATAGACCGGAAGAGATAAGGCCACAGAGGAAAATGGAAACCTTCAAGCGACTGCATAACCTGATTAATAGATTGAAGTGGAGATCACCATCGGACGTTGCTGTGAAATTCTGTCCCAAATGCGGTAGCCAAAACGTCTCATTGTCAAGCGCTTTTGACATGTGGTTGATTCCTGAGCAGTACGTATGCAAGGATTGCGGGTACAAAGGCTTTGTCATTCTCGAAAAAGAGGCGTGCAACGAGCCGGAAAATGCTAATCAGGCAAGTCGAGGCTCAACTGCCTCTTCAGAGTCTTGTAGCGATTTCTAACCGTGACCTCTGTGACTCCGGCTGAATCGGCAATCTCCTTCTGGGTCTTCTTCTCATCCGCCTGCATACATGCGATGTAGAGTGCTGCAGCAGCGAGACCCATAGGGTCTTTTCCTGCAGAGAGGTGTTTCGCCTTGGCTTCCTGAAGAATCTTCAGGGCTAGTCTCTGTGTGTAACCTGAAACATTTGACTTCTCGCTGATTTTAGCAAGGTATGTCATCGGATCTGCTATTGGCATGCGAATGTCAAGTTCACGGAGCAGCAGCCTGTAACACCTTGCCACGTCTTTTTTGTCGACGAGGCTAGCCTCGGAGATCTCGCGAAGGTTTCTAGGCGTGCCTGTTAGTCTACATGCTGCGTATAAGGAAGCTGCGGCGATTGCTGCTATAGATCTCCCACGTACCAGCCCCTTATCTAGGGCTTTTCGATAGATCAAGGCGGCCTTTTCCTTTACTGAGGCCGGAGCGGTTGATTTGTCAGATAGACGGTCAAGCTCTGCCATCGCCTGGGCTAGATTCCTATCGATAGATGAGTGAACGCGAGATCTGATCTGCCACTTCCTCAGCCGCCACATCTGTAGCCTTGTGGAGAGCGGTAGTTTACGTCCGAAGGCGTCTCGGTCTATACGACCTATCGAGGTAGATAGACCTTTATCGTGGACCGAGTAAGATGTGGGGATGCCGACTCGACTTCTTGACTCCTTCTCCTCTCGTGTGAACGCTCGCCATTCTGGCCCTTTGTCCATCATGACGTCCTGTATGACCAAGCCGCAATCCCCACAGATGGTCTCTCCGCTATCGTAGTCGTGAATAAGGTTTGAACTGCCACATTCTGGGCACTTGTCCTTTAACACTTGGACTTGCTTGCTCTTCCCTTCCATTGATCTTTCACATTCTCACATTGTTGCATACGGTTGCGAGGAGGGATTGACCTCCCTTATTTGATTCTTCATGCTGGAATCAGAATCAGCGGATCAGACAGGCCGTGACCTCAACTAATCGAACGTTCCCCTATATAAATCTTTCTAGTCCCTTATTCCAGCTTTTCGTGTCATGAGGGACATTCCGTATGCTGAAGGTTGGTTCACAGGACGGTCTGAGAGCGAGCTAGCTGGAGGATTATCCCGTCCCAACTTCTAAAATCTTATATTAGGTATCTCTGCATTTTAGCTATGAGAGGGAAAGATTGGCCAAATTACCCGACGCAATGCAGAGCACTATCGACAGTCTGGTTGAGGACCTGAAATCTCAGGAAGCCATAACGGGTGTAGCCCTTTTTGGGAGTTGGAGCCGAGGAGATGCTGTGGAGAGCAGTGATGTCGATCTACTTATCGTTGACAAAAGGGACTTCGAATACGAGTATACGGAGCGAATAGAGCTCGATAACCTGCTCATAGACTTGAATTATGTCCCGGAGAGGTGGTTGGTTGGGAGGGCTCCTCCAGAAGTCGATCAGAAGGTCTATGAAGCTGAGATCCTGTATGACAGAACTCAACGCTTGACTAGGATTCAGGATTGGACGCGGAAGACCTATTGGACGCATGAGAGGGTCGATTTGAGAACTGAGTCTTATCTTATGAACGCCTATACTTTTTTGAGCAGAGCGACATCAGCTCAAAACAAGGGTGATTTGAAGAGCGCGAGCGTCTATGCAGAGATGGGGGTGGAAAACATCCTCAAGGTACTGATAGAGGCTAATATGCTCCCGATCTCGAACACGCACTTCATCGAAGGACTGGAATCCAGCGTGAAGAAACTATGTATGCGAGATATATTCAATGACTACATCGAGATCTCAAGACTCGTCGATCTCGACCGCAGTGAAGCTGAGAGTATCCTAGAAACCTTCGAAGAAGGTTGGGGCGAGGCTACCTCTAGGGACCTTGACTCGACGCTTAAGGATTTGCACGAAAAAGTTAGGAGGAGCCTCAACTATTACGGGAAGCCTGCATTCCTGAGGGGAATGGTCGATCGTTCTAGGGCGCTGATGGATGATGACGCTTTCATCGAGGCAGGTCACTATATCGATCGTACGTTTGTTGATATGTTAGAGAATTATGCCTGGCTTGCTTTGACCTCGGAGGGTGTCAAGTTCGACTATACGGTGCTGTTCGCGTCGCTGGAGACGGCAAAACCCTTCAAGACCGTATACAACAGTGCTGTCAAGGCCCTTAGGCTAGATGAGGTGTCTCCCGAGGAGGTTGGATCTTCCGTAGAGAGGTCTAGGGAGATCATCAACCAGATCCGTGGGGTCCGTAAGGATTTGATCAGGAGCTATGTTAAGCCTCCTTCCTGACGGGCACGTTTATATACGCTGTTGTTGAATTGAACTGGAAGATTCGTTGAGATAGATATGAAATGGGCATTGAAGATTATACGAAGGTTGAGTTACTGAAGCCGAGTTTTCGCAATGTAAACCTTGTCGTGAAGATTATGAACATCGGTTCTTCTAGGGCCCTCTTCTCTAGGACGAGCAGGAAGCAGCACACTCTTGCAGATGCCTTTGTTGGGGATGAGACTGGATCTGTTATCATGACTCTTTGGGACGATCAGATACGCAGGTTCAACGTTGGCGACGTGGTCCAGATCAAGAATGGATATACCGGTCTCTATAGGGGGTCGCTTAGATTGAATGTCGGTAGAGCAGGATCGATAGACAAGGTTGACGCTGAGATTGGGCAGGTGAACACGAGGAACAACCTCTCCGAGACAACCCATATCCAGGTTCCTTGGAGAAGCTCCGAGGCGAGACCATTCAGAAGAAGAAAAAGAAGATAACCATCGCTGAAAGGTACAGTTCTAACTCTAACTGAAGTCCGCTTATGAAAGCTACTTCAAACCTGCAAGGTACAGCTTTTATTGCGCACCAATAACGTACTACAAGCTTTATCAGTGAGATTCCCCCGTGTACTCTTAAGTAGCCCGGGAAGCCCGGTGGAGGGAAAGCGTCTTTCCGCCGAGTGTAGTGGTCAAGCATTGCGGGCTCTGGACCCGCTGACGAGAGTTCGAATCTCTCCCGGGCTACCAATTATCTTTACCTCAAAATTTAGTTGGTGTTCTTGTTCAAAAAATCGGATATTTAAACCGTATATGTCATCTATCCCGGGCTACCAGATAGCTAGCTAGTAACTATGGGGATTATTTCTTATTTTTCTGGAAGAGCAGGAAAAGCTAGCTAGCTGTTGCCTCCCACCTAGGGCAATTATGACTTAACGGTTTTAGATCAGCATTTGATAGCTTACTTTCCATTCTTTCTCTAACGAGTTCAACGATCTGGCTTGTGGATTATGGTGATTCAGCGTCGCGTAATATCTGTAGAATTTCGACCCTAGCGTGCGCTATGGGTGCCAAGGCTTCGCTTTCTGCCACTCGTACATAAACAGCTCTTCTGTCCATTTCAGGAATGAAGCGTCCTCGCCGATAAACGAGACATAGCTCCACGTTCCATCATTATATCGGAGAATCAACATTGCTGCCTTATCTGTAACGGTATAATGCCCAGCAACCGTGCGAATTGATCTTATTTCAGGAAGCTGCTGCCAAGAACGAAGAATTGTTGTTACTCTGGAAATGGAGTTGTCTTCTATTAGCCACCTCACTTTGACACCTTCCTGACTGCGTTGCCTCATCACTTCAGTGATAGCTTCAAAACCTAGTATTACTGAGTCTATTCGCCTCTGCGCTCCCTTAACAAACTCCGTCACCTTGTTGATGGTTTCAACTGTTGCTGTAATCAGCTCGCATTTGGAAAGTTCTCCAAGTCGGGCGCGAAACTCACATGGAAGAAGCATTGCATCGTGATCAAGGAAGTACTCCCTAAACTTGCTTATGAAGTCAAGAGGTGATGTAATGTTGAGAACTAACTTCGCATATGCTGTCAGTCTGTATGTTCCATCTGGCTGTTTTTGGACTAGTCGAGCTTCGCTTAAGCGCTGCATTTGTCTAAAGGTTTCAGTATCCGTTAAATCCAAACTCCGAGCGATTTGCCTCATCTTAAGATCCTTTACCTGAAGCTCCATTAATATACCGAACCTGCTTTCGCTTGCAAGCTCATAAAACAGTCTATCTATTCCTTTCGAGCCTTCCATTTCCCAGCTACACCATTGTTAAGCACTTTACAACGTTGTTTGATACTATACAACCTTGTCAAATAAGACTAATCTGCTCCGGAAGCTTCTTAGCTATTCGGCGAAAGAAATGGAAGAAATGCATAAAGAACGTTCCTTTTCAGTTGAACTGAAATCCAAGGCGAACCTTAAGAACATGACTTTGAACAACGACGACCAAGAAAATGTCTTGATTGAGGGTACTATTGGTGAGCTGCAACATGCTTCGTTTGTTGAACCTGAAATCCTTGAAGTAAAAGGTAGATGCGGTGTCCTGAGACTAAACGTGAGGAAAAGCGAAGTCAAAGACACAGTCAAGAAAGGTACAGCAGGTGACGAGGAATGAGCACTCGGAGAAAAATTCTTGTCGCCGGACTTGCAGTCGTGATTTTCGTGGCTATCGGTGTAATAGCATGCACGATCTGGTGAGAATAACGATGAATAGAAGTCCGCGTGGGCTAATTGTTTATGGCACCAGTTTCGGCGCGACGAAGGGAACCTCTGAAGAAATTGCAGAAATACTTCGAGAGGAAAATTTCGATATAAAGATCGTCAATGCGCAAGAGGAAAAAGTCAAAGACATCTCAGAGTATGAGTTGGTCGTCGTTGGGAGCAGCCTTGCAAATTGTAGATGGAATAGCCGGGCAGAGGATTTTCTCAAGAAATTCCAGAAAGAATTCGACCACAAAAAGTTGGCGCTCTTCGTGTCCTCCGTTGCACCAATTGCTGAAAGAGAAGGAAACACCGATGAAATTGCCAGAATACGGAAAATTGCCTTAGAGGACAAAGTATCAAAGTATGGTCTCAAGCCTATTATGATGGGTCTCTTTGGTGGTATCTTAGACTACAACAAGATGGGGTTCTTGGCGCGTAAAGGTATGGAAGTAGCCTTCAAGTCGCGACTTCAAAACACTGGGTTTAAAGAGGTTGAGCCTGGCGTTTATGATTTGCGTGATTGGGATGAGATTCGAAGCTGGACCAGAGAACTTGCTAAAAAGGCTCGAGAATAGACGTAAAAAATGCTCTTGTGAAAACTAAGCACAATGTGAGAATCCATGAACCGAAGTGAAAAACCAACCAAAGCTTTTACTTTGTCTCTGATAGCGGGAATTTTGATAGTAAGCAATACATTGCTCCTAGGCATTGCAACTACGTGGTTTCCTGAAATAATCCCTACGATACCAGGAACAGTCAATGATACAGCGGTTTTATATCGTCTTACAGCTCTTGGGCTGATATTTGGGGTTCTCGTATTACTTGGAGCCATACTGCTACGCATTAAACCTGCAGACAAGAAAGCATGGTGCATAGTAATCGTAGTGTTCTCAATACCTAGCGTAATCACAGGTGGAGGATTCATCATAGGCTTCATATTGGGTATAATCGGTGGAGCATTAGCACTTTCGCGGAAATCTCAAACACAAGCCAGCTAGGAGAGCAAGCCAACGCTAGCAATAGGGGATCTGAAATGGTAGAAACTAAAGGGAGATTACGAAACCCTTTACTCATCTGCGGTATCCTCTCTTCACTGCTTTGGGTCGGTACTGACATACTCGCAGGTACGCTATGGAACGGATATAGCTTCACCCATCAAGCCATCAGCGAGCTGTCTGGTATCGGCGCTCCGACGAGACCACTCATGATTCCGCTTGGCCTTACATATAGTGTGCTTGTAATCGCATTTGGATTTGGCGTCTGGAAATATAGTCGAAAGCGTGCTCTGCGCATCATCGGAGGTCTTATGGTGACAATCGGGACACTTGGCTTCATTGGGGTGCCGTTACCACTGCAACTTGGTGTAGCCGAGGCAACGTTTACCAATATCATGCACTCAATTATCGCGGGTTTTAGTGGCTTCTTATTTCTGCTATCGATGGGATTCGGGGCTAGCGCATGCGGAAAGCGGTTTCGCCTCTACTCGATCGGGACACTCCTAACACTCATCTTGATTGGGGCTGTATCGGTTTTCATGTCCGGTGCCGATATTACTCAACATGGGTTCAATGAACCTCCACAGTGGTTTGGGCTTATAGAGCGCATTGACATCTATGGTTCTATGCTATGGACGGCATTACTGGCCATTGTCCTCTTGCGTGCGAAAAAGGAACCCAGAACGATTGATCGATCGACCACGACTTCCAAGCTACGAGAGCGCTACTCATTAATGAACCATCTCATATGACATACTTTATCACCATCAGATGGAGCGTATAGATCAAATAGAGTGAATAGAAATGACCAAAAGGATTGCATTATCAGGCTTTGTCAAGCCAGGGTTCGAGGCAGTGCGGGAAGCTTTCGCTGAGAACTTCGAGCGCCGCAACGAGCTCGGAGCGGCCTGTTGCGTCTACTACAGTGGGGAAAAGGTAGTCGACCTGTGGGGCGGAATCCGGAACAAGGCAACAGGTGAGCCGTGGGAAGAGAATACGATGGTTCTCGTCGCCTCGGCCACAAAGGGACTCGCTGCTATGACCATGGCGCTTGCGCACTCCCGCAGGTTGTTTGATTACGACGAGCGTATTTCAAAGTACTGGCCGGAGTTTGCTCAGCAAGGCAAGGACAAGATCACAATCCGGCAGCTGCTGGCACATCAGGCAGGGCTTTTTGCGTTGGACAAGCGCGTGGACACGAGAGTAGAAGCTGACCTAGACAAGCTGGCGGTCATACTAGCGCGACAGAGACCGGCTTGGGAACCAGGGACGCGTCAGGCCTATCATGCCATCACCCTCGGATTCTTCGAGAGCGAGTTGCTTCGTCGAGTCGATCCAAGGCACAGAAGCCTCGGGCGGTTCTTCCACGAGGAAATAGCCAGTCCCTTGGGCCTCGATTTCTACATCGGACTGCCGGAAGACATTCCCAACGCTAGGCTGGCAAGAACTCACATGGCCATTCCGACAAGAGCAGCATCATTAAAAGCGCCTCCCGCTCTAGTGCTCGCCATCGGGAACCCTCGCTCCCGCATACGCAGAGCGTTATGGGGAGACCTGCCAGAAGACAAGGAGCACGTCTACCCTCGGATTGTGGAGGTGCCTTCTGGCGGGGGAATCGGAACGGCGCGTGCGATTGCCAAGGCATACGGCGTCTTCGCGACTGGTGGAAAGGAGCTGGGATTGCGTGAAGAGACTCTAGAACAGCTAACGGCACCTGCAATTCCCCCCACTCGCGGATTCTACGATGAAGTGATGAAAATGGACGGCATGCAGTTGTCTCTTGGCTTCATGAAGCCGAGCCCGAAGGTTCCCTTCGCTCATCCTAGCGCGTTTGGCATGCCAGGATTTGGAGGATGCATTGGTTTTGCTGACCCCGACGCCGGGGTCGGCTTTGCGTATGTCCCAAATCTAACCGACTTCTACTTGATGGATCCAAGACAGAATGCGCTTCGCGTGGCGATGTATCGCTCGATTGGCGAGAAGGACCCAGTCCTCTTGGGGAAGGAAGGGGGAGCCTAGCCAGGATGAACCTTGCAGAGTATTCGACTTATGATGGTGTCGCCCTGGCTGACCTGGTAAGAAAGCGGAAAGTTTCACCAAAGGAACTGGCGAACCTTTTTACGGAAGCAGTGGAAAAGGTCAACCCCAAAATCAACGCCGTCATAGAGGTCTGGTCCGATCGCATCGAAGGGCTCGATGACCGAGTTGTCCATGATGGTCCTTTCGCAGGGGTGCCGTTCTTGATGAAGGACATCGGAGCCGGCGAAGGCGGACGGAAGCAGGAAGACGGGTCGAGGCTCATGAAGGGATACGTCGTCGAAAAAGACGCGTACTTGACCGAGCGCTTCAAGAAAGCGGGATTGACCTTGCTGGGCCGCACGACATGCCCAGAATTCGCCATGGGTATCTCCACGGAATCGGTCCTGACCGGCGCTACTCGCAACCCCTGGGATCTTGACAAGATGGTTGGTGGTTCAAGCGGTGGGTCTGCGGCGAGCGTCGCAGCTGGTATTGCACCGGTCGCACACGCGAGTGACAATGGGGGCTCGATCCGCATCCCGGCGAGCGCGTGTGGCCTAGTCGGGCTAAAGCCCTCCCGCGGGCGTGTGACTGTTGGTCCGGACTTCGGGGAAATCTGGCCCGGGATGTTGCAGGAGTTCGTCGTGAGCCGGACCGTCCGGGACACCGCCCTGATGCTTGACGCTGTATCCGCCCCTGCGCCCGGCGATCCGTTTATCATAACTCAACCTGCTAGACCTTACTCCCAGGAAGTCGGCGCCTCACCTGGGAGGCTGCGAATAGCCTGGACCACGAATTCGTGGCAACCTGGTGCCTCCGTGGATTCAGAAGTGGTCCGATGTGTCGAGAGGGTTGTTGCTGAATGCGAAAGTGCGGGGCACGAACTGGTTGAGGCCAGTCCGGCCTTTGATTATGAGGAGTTCCTCAAAGCAACGTGCATGGCTTGGGCGTTCGGACTTTACGTGGGAATGGACATGTTCGGAGCTGTGCTGGGGCGTAAAGTCAGCGAAGAAACCGTGGAGCCGGTGATGTTGTCATATTACAACTACTCCAAGGGTCTCACCGCAGCGGACATGTTCATGACCGAATTCGCGCTGAACAAATTCAGGCGAACCTTCAGGCAATTCTTCGAAGGATACGACATG
>Ga0224501_10003678_pt1 | contig 12107 bp, 15 predicted proteins | sample SF_Oct11_sed_USG_4_FD_169105 | JGI IMG/M metagenome (GOLD analysis project Ga0224501, IMG submission 169105) | Sediment microbial communities from San Francisco Bay, California, United States - SF_Oct11_sed_USGS_8_1 | ecosystem: Environmental > Aquatic > Marine > Sediment | place: USA... | reverse complement strand
CCAATGCAAATATTAATTTAGAATTACTTATTAATTAAATTATTGACAATATTAAAAATTTAATATATAATTATATTAAAAGACATCTTTTGATTTAATTATATAAATGAGCAATAAATTTAAAATTATTATTGCGCTATCATTGTTGATAGTTTTTATATCAATGATTTTAGTGGGAATAATAATTTATTTATGGAAAAAAAATAAAGAAAAAGATAAAAAAATATCTGATCATGGATGGAATATAATTATTGCAGAAGGTGAAGATAATACTGAAGAAAACAATTTAGCACCAGCTGCGGAACAATCTCCATTATCTCCGCAAACAATGCTCCCTCTTGGCATCCCAGTTGTAGATGGCAGTGATCATTCTCATAAATTTATTGTAGGAGATGCAGGCAGCGCTGAAGAAAACAATTTAGCACTAGATGCGCAACAATCTCCATTATCTCCGCAAAGGGTACGATTAAAAACGAATTGTGCATTGCCAAGTGGAGATGCAATATATCCTAGTGTGCCAGTCATAGATAATAGCAAGCCTCCTCTTATATTACAATATGAAGAATTTCGTCGTATCCAAGATCATGTAATGGACAATATTTTTAAATTATCTAAATTAATAGATGCTAGAATCGGATTAATTGATGATTTATTAAGAAAACTTGGCAATCCTAAAATTGAGAGCGATGAGGAAGCAAATATTGTTACAGAAATTAAGAATATCTTAATGGATATAAAAGAATTAGAGGTATATAAAGCATTAGAAATAGACAGAAGAATATTATCGGTAATAGCAAATAACAGTATATTAGCCAATAATTTACTTAGGCCAATTAATACAGAAACAAATAGAGCGAATGTTGTAGCAAATAATCATGACCAACAGTTTATTATTGAGCTTAATAATTTAAGTGCACAAGCACAAAAACCAAAAAATAATAAAGAATTACTGAAATTTTTAGAAAAAAATAGTAAAGAAATAGAAGAATATTATACTCAAAATTTACCAAAAATTATATTAGAAGAAAATAGATCTCGATTCTTATCAAGAAGAAAAAAAATCATTGCAGAACTAGATGGTCAAATTACAGCACTTGAAAATTTACAAACAAAACAAGGCAGTAAATTAACTTGTAGCAATAGTATAAAGCTACAAACTTTTGTTAAAAGAGAGAGGCACTAAAGGGGCATAAATATCTTAAATAAAGGCACCAATAACCCCGTAGATAATACATTGATCAATAATAGCATTGACATTGTATCCTCTGAATAATTATGAACAGGTGCAGCAAAAAATGTAGAAATAGATAGCGGGATACACGCCATAAATAATAAAGTATTATATACATTTTGCGTATAAAGGTTAATATAATGTTTATCTATATATATCAAAGAAAATATAACTATTGGCCAAATCATATATTTTATACATAAAATAATCCTAATATCCTTCCAACTACAGTCAAGTCCTTTAATTCTTGAAAGAATTAATCCAATTATTGATAATCCTAGTACAATATAAGTATGTCTCATCATAAGAAAAAAATCTTTAAATTGCTCTGGCATTGCAAAATGCATAGATTTTAATATTAATGCTGAAGACATTGTGTATATATAAGGCAATGAAAGAATTTTTTTAATTAAATATTTAATGTTTATAATTCCTTTATAGCTAAAATATACACCATAGGTATTTTCAAATGCACTAAATCCCATTAAGCACAATAGATATATTGCAACATCCGTAGGTTTTAAAAGCACTAATGCTATTGGCAATCCTAAATGAGAAGTATGCCCCCCTGAACTATAAGCAATAATATTTCTGGCATTTGATTTATTTAACCATGGTAATTTATATAAAATTGCACAAAATAAAGAATTTATTATAAATACCACTATTGGCAGTGATAATAATACCCCGATTAATTTAGCATTTACTACACTATTAAATAAAACAATTGGGCTAATTATATAAGATAAAAAATTTCCAATATTATTTATTTCAGTTTTTATTGTTTTTCCTGCTATATAACCAACAATTATTGTTATATATAATGGCAGTATTTTTATAATAATGCTGATAAAGTTTTCCATATAATACCAGTAGTTTTTGATTGTTATAATTATACATTAAAACACTGTATAAAAAAAATCATTAGATTTTTTTTATTTTTTTTAAAAAAAATCTAAAAATGTGTTGACAATCAAATTAAAGGGGTGTATCATAAAAACACTTGATAAGGAAACGAATTGTTAAATACTTTTAGATGATTCTTTAAGTTTAGATTTTTTTGTTTTCTATTGATGTTTGAAAAGTAAAGAATAAAAAAGACATACGTTGTGTAATACTAAAAAGAAATGAAGGCGGTAAAATAGATTTATGTTAAAACGATTGTTTTAGTATATTTCTAATTACTAATTTATTTTATGTAAGCAGGAAACTAAAGTCAATCACTTTTTTTAAGAGTTTGATCCTAGCCCAGAACGAACGCTGGCGGCAGGCCTAACACATGCAAGTCGAACGGAATAATTAAGCTTGCTTATTTATTTAGTGGCAGACGGGTGAGTAATACATGGGAATCTACCTTTTAGCACGGAATAGTTAGTAGAAATATTAAGTAATACTGTATAATCCCCGAGGGGCAAAGATTTATCACTATTAGATGAGCCCATGGCGGATTAGCTTGTTGGTGAGGTAACTGCTCACCAAGGCTATGATCCGTAGCTGGTTTGAGAGAATGTACAGCCACACTGGTATTGAGATACGGACCAGACTTCTATGGAAGGCAGCAGTGGGGAATATTGGACAATGGGCGAAAGCCTGATCCAGCCATGCCGCGTGAGTGATGAAGGCCGCGAGGTTGTAAAGCTCTTTTAGCGATGAAGATTATGACGGTAATCGCAGAATAAGTCCCGGCTAACTACGTGCCAGCAGCCGCGGTAATACGTAGGGGGCTAGCGTTGTTCGGAATTACTGGGCGTAAAGGGTGTGTAGACGGTGATATAAGTCCGGTGTTAAAACTATGAGCTTAACTCATAAGATGCGCTGCGAAACTGTATTACTTGAGTACGGAAGAGGATAGTGGAATTCCTAGTGTAGAGGTAAAATTCGTAGATATTAGGAGGAACATCAGAGGCGAAGGCGACTATCTGGTACGTTACTGACGTTGAGACACGAAAGCGTAGGTAGCAAACAGGATTAGATACCCTGGTAGTCTACGCTGTAAACGCTGAATGCTATGCATAGGGATTTTGATCCCTGTGTTGAAGCTAACGCATTAAGCATTCCGCCTGAGGAATACGGTCGCAAGATTAAAACTCAAAGGAATTGACGGGGACCTGCACAAGCGGTGGAGCATGTGGTTTAATTCGATGCAACGCGAAAAACCTTACCAAACCTTGACATATTTATCGTATCTCTCCGAAGGGAGGAGTCAGTTCGGCTGGATATTTACAGGTGTTGCATGGCTGTCGTCAGCTCGTGCCGTGAGGTGTTAGGTTAAGTCCTCTAACGAGCGCAACCCCCATCCTTAATTGCCATCAGGTAATGCTGGGAACCTTAAGGAAACTGCCAGTGACAAATTGGAGGAAGGTGGGGACGACGTCAAGTCATCACGGCCCTTATGGTTTGGGCTACACACGTGCTACAATGGTAACTACAATGGGAAGCAATATCGTGAGGTGGAGCAAATCCCCAAAGGTTACCCCAGTACGGATTGTTCTCTGCAACTCGGGAACATGAAGTTGGAATCGCTAGTAATCACGTATCAGAATGTCGTGGTGAATACGTTCTCAGGTTTTGTACACACTGCCCGTCACGCCATGGGAGTTGGTCTTACTCTAAGATGGTAAGCTAACCGATTTATCGGAGGCAGCTATCCAAAGTCGGGTCGATGACTGGGGTGAAGTCGTAACAAGGTAACTGTAGGTGAACCTGTGGTTGGAGTACCTCCTTTGTTGACTCTATATGAGTCAATTATTAATAGTCTATTTTACCGCCTTTGTTTCTTTTTTTGTATATATTTTATGTCATTAGATAAACCTTTATCTCCTCATTTAGGTGTATACAAAATGCCTTTTTTATCTATATTATCTATATTACATAGGATATCTGGTTTACTTTTGTCTTTTTTATTTTTTTATATAATTATTGATTTATTTATATTAAAATTTGATTTTATACATCAATACATTTTTTCATACTCTTCATTTAGATATTTTTTAATTTCTTTAGCTAGTATTACTTTTTGGTATCATTATTTTAATGGAATTAAGCATTTATTTTCTGATTGCAGTTTATTTATGTCTCTACGGTCATCTAATATAGGTGGTTTAATAGTGATTGCTTCTGTTATTATATTTTCTGTTTTTAGTTTTTATTATTTATCATTATGACAAGCGGTAAATCTCATTGGTTATTGCAGAGAATTACAGCAATTATATTAATCTTTTTATCTCCTTGTTTTTATTTTTCGCTTTTGTCATCATTTATTGAGGGGCATTCATTTAATAAAATATACTTTACAGATAATTATTTTTATACTGTTTTTTTTATTTTTTTTATTTTATCAATATTTTATCACTCATATCTAGGAATTATTTCTATAACATATGATTATGTTCAAAATACTTTCATGAGAAATATAATAAATTATACTATTGCATTTTTATTGATTTTTATCCATACATATATAATATATAGCATTTTTAATTAAATAATAATTAAAATATATAAGAATTATCATCAATTATTTTAGTAAAATAATTGAAGTAATTAAATAAATTCCAACAAAAAATTGAGAGCCTATATTTTATAATAAAAACAAACCAGTAAATATAATTTATGACTTATTTTAGAAATAACCATTTAGGCAATTTAGACTATAAAAAGCTTGTTATATTCTTTAAATGCAAAATCATCTGTCATGCCAGATATATAATCGCAAATAACAACCTTACCATATTCGACTCCTCTTTCAGAAGCATCTAAAAATTTTACACGCCATTTTTCTGGTAATAATTTATATGATTCACAAAATACATTAAATAAACTAATAATAATATTATATGTCTTATGTCTTTCTCTAAATATATCACAAGATTCATAAACATGTTCACGCATAAAATTCTTTAATCTTTTATTGCAAAATTCCATTTCCTCAGAAAAGCAAGCAATTGATTCATCAAGATAACGAATATCATCAATTGAATTAATCTTAAATTTTTCAATTCTAATATTAAAAATATTGATTAAATCTTTTATCATGGCGCTCATAAAAGTACGTAATATCTCATGCATTACTCTATTATCAGGACATCCACGATATTCATCAGTTTTTTCTTTAACTATTTTACCTAAAATAGGCAATACTTCTAATTGCTCAAATGTTATTAAGCCTGCTCTAAAAGCATCATCTAAATCATGTGAATCATAAGCAATATCATCAGCCAATGCAGCCACCTGCGCCTCTGCACTTGGAAAAGCCTGTAAATCGAAATTATATTTATCAGCTAAAGAGCAAATTAATTCATTGGGATTATTAATAATACCATTATGTTTTAAAATTCCATCAAGTGTTTCCCATGTAAGATTTAAGCCATCAAAATTGGCATAACGAGATTCCAATATTGTTAAGACCCTCATTGCTTGCACATTGTGATCAAATGGAATGTACTTAATGGTGGCAGTTTTCAAAGCATCCTCTCCTGAATGAGCAAACGGTGGATGACCAATATCGTGCGCTAAAGCAATCGCCTCACCTAAGTTTTCATTTAAATGCAATCTATTGCAAATAGAACGTGCAATCAACGAAACCTCCACGCTATGTGTCAAACGATTTCTGCAGTAGTCATCAAATGATTTAATAAATACTTGTGTTTTCCTCTCTAGTTTACGAAATGAAGTAGAATGAATAATTCTATCTCTATCACGTTCATAAATTGTTCTATTTACTTGACAGTCATCTTCCTTTATATACCTGCCCTTAGTATTTATGCAATGTGATGCGTATGTTTGTAACATAAATTTATAAATAATATTATTATATTATTTATATATATAGTATAATAATTTGATATAATACAGTGTATTTAAAAATAATATGAATGAAAATATAGAAATTTTTGATATTAATGATCAATATTTGCCTATAAAAATTGATGAATCAGCATTAAAAGAGATACATAAAATTCAAGCTCGCAATGAAGAGAAAATTTTATGTATAATAATAAAAGGTGGAGGATGCTCCGCATATTCATATGAATTTCTCATTGATAAATTAGAAAATATAGTCAAAGAAGATGATGGTAACAATAATACTAATGATGATTATGAGGAAATAATAATGGTTAAAAAAAATCAATGGATATTAATAACCCATGAAAAATCACCAATAGTCATAATTGATTCATTGCATATAAAGTATATCGTAAATAGCACTTTAGAATATCAAAATTCCTTAATAAAAAAGGGATTTAAAATATCTAATAATCCTCAATCAAGCTCAGGGTGTGGTTGTGGCAAAAGTTTTAATTTAAAATAAAATTCTTAAAATTGATCGTATATCTAGATTATGATTGATTATAATAAAAATTTAATACGAATTGAATTTAAGCGAAAAAGAAAAAACATTACCACGCTCTATCAAGATAAAATTGCAAATGTAATTATTGATCAATTCAAAAAAGCATTGGGATTACTTGAGGTAAATTTAGACAATATACAGTCAATCGGTTTATATTTACCAATTAATGGAGAAATTAATACTCAATCGCTAATGAACGATTTGATCTATGAAGGAAAAATAATATCTTTTCCTAAAGTAATCAGCAAAACAGAAATGCACTTCATAGAACAAAACAATGACAATAATATTTGTAACCCTCAATTATATATTGTACCACTTATAGCATTTGACAAATATAAAAATAGGTTAGGTTTCGGCGGCGGCTATTATGATAGATTAATTCAGAAATCAATTAATAAAATATTTATAGGTTTGGCATATAGTGTGCAATTCTATAATAAACAATTACCTATAAATGAATTTGATCAAAAATTAAATTGCATAGTAACAGAAGATAAGATAATTTACTAAAACTTTACCTAGTTTATTATTAATTGATAAAGCCATATGATATACTATATATTTATATAATTGCCCCTTAACAATTGTGATATGGAAAATATTTTTGAATATATAATTTTAATATTGTTTGCAATGAATATAATTTTTATATTTGGTAAATTATTAAAAACAAAAAAAACAATGTGCAAAATTGTCATAGCTAATGTTTTATCTGGTCATATAATATTGTTCATTGCTGTTTTTTCAATGATTCAAAAACAATATGAATTATTGGATATATGCATAATATATGTTTTGCTTGGCTTTGCAGCAACTTTCGCTTTAACGTCTTTCATGAAAAAATATGACATATCTTAGTTATATTGCAATAATATTAGGTTTAATAGTAGCCTTTATTGGGATATTAGGAATAATACGCTTTGAACCTAAAGATAATGGTTATTATATAATACTACATAGCGCAGGAATGATTGATACTTTGAGTAGTTTGTTAGTTCTTGTAGGTATTGGAATTAATGCTCCTAGCATTCAAATAGCAGCAAAGCTACTAATATTAATGCTATTACTGTGGTTTAATTCGGTTTTATCAAGTTACATTATGGTTAATTATCATAATAAATTTTAATATATATTAAAATATATAATATGTATTAACTCAATTATAATAAATATTATGTTATAGTTTTATTTATGACGAAATCAACACTTAAATCCCTATAAAAAACTACACAGGAAGATAATAAAGATCAGAGTGATAGTATAAGATGCCATCTTGGTTCACCAGAAATGCAGCAAAACATAGTGAATGACTGTAGAGAAGCAATGCGATAAAATAGTATTGATGCACAGAGAGAATATAGACAAGTAGTTAATGATGATAATCATATCCCAAATAACTCTACTTACAATCAGTATCCAGATGATTATATAAGTTATGCAAAATTATAAGAAATCAAAGAAAATTTAAAAGCAACTAATCATCAAAAATTTAAACCAAGCAATATACCAGAAATGGGAAGTCAGCCAAAAGGTAAAGCAAACATTAGATAACAACATTGCGAACTAATTATTAAATAAGATGGATAAAATGCTAAATATATGGTATGATATGATTATATCATTAATATTATTTTAAACATATTATGCCACTTACGGAGCCACGCTTAACCTATAAACCATTTGAATATCCATGGGCATACGATGCATGGTTAGCGCAACAACAAATGCATTGGATACCTCAAGAAATACCTATGGCAGATGATGTAAAAGATTGGTTAACTACTTTAAAGCCAAATGAAAAAAACCTGTTAACACAAATATTTAGATTTTTTACTCAAGCAGATGTAGAAGTGCATGATTGTTATATGACGAAATATGCTGGTGTTTTCAAGGTTCCAGAGATTGTTATGATGTTAACAAGCTTTGCAAATATGGAAACAGTGCATATTGCAGCTTATTCTCATCTTCTTGATACAGTTGGTATGCCAGAAATTGAGTATGGTGCTTTTTTAAAATATTCACAAATGAAGGATAAGTGTGATTATTTACATACATTTGATGTAGATACAGATGAAAATATAGCAAGTACTCTTGCTGTTTTTGGTGCATTTACTGAAGGCCTGGCATTGTTTGCTAGTTTTGCTATTTTGTTGAATTTTCCTAGATTTAATAAAATGAAAGGTATGGGTCAAATAGTTACTTGGTCAATGAGAGATGAAACTCTTCATATTAATTCTATTATTAAGTTATTTCATACTTTTATGAAAGAGAAAAACCTATGGAGCAACAAAATGAGCAGCAGAATCAGAGATATTGCTGTCGATATGGTGGAGCATGAAGATGCATTTATTGATTTGGCATTTGAATTTGGTTGTGTTGAAGGTTTATCGCCTGAGGAAGTGAAGCAATATATTAGATATATGGCAGATAGAAGACTAAAACAACTAGGATTAAAGCCTTGTTATGGTAGCGAAGGCAAACCTATAACAAATCCATTGGGATGGCTAGATGGCATTATAAATGACCCAGAAAATTCTAACTTTTTTGAAAGTCGTGTTACTGAATATGCAAGGGGAGCAACTAAAGATACATGGAATGATGTATTTTAATTGAATCATGGGTTATTTCTTTATATTCTGGACATTGTGGTGGATATTAATACAATTTGCCATGCCATTTTGTAACGATTACAATGAATCAGAACAAAAATATAATTATCATTTCAAAGTTAAATGCATAATAGTCGGTATTATCTCTGCAATATTTAGTTATTTAATTGTCAATTATGTTGATATGAGAGAGTTTATAAGTTACTTTTAAATAAATTATCAAACCCTTGAAAATGTCATTATTTTATGATATAATTACTTAATTTAATAACTAAACAATCATTATGACTGATAAAATACTAGAAATAGCCAATGTAGCTGACTATGATGACAATATAGAATCAGAAAACTCAAAAGATGTTTTTTATATTATAGATTTTTGGGCTAGTTGGTGTCGTCCATGTATAAATTTTACCCCCGCTTTTACAGAAGTAGCAAATGAAAAATCTATTGCGAATAAAATAGTTTTTTGTAAAATCAATATAGATAGCGAGAACAATCAAGAAATTGCTACAAAATTCCAAATAATGAGTATTCCTACTATTGTTATAATAAAAAATAAAGAAGTAGTTGCACGAACTGGATCATCCAGCAAAGAAGACTTCATTAAATGGATCGAAGAAAACATTAATTAATAAAAATTATGTCTGATGATATATTTGATTTATCCTCAAATATATCTGAGGATATAATTGATGGTGTTGAACTGATTACCCCACACGATATAGCTATAAATGAATATAAAAAATTTACTGATTGTTTTGATGGCAACAATCAGTATGTTCTCATTGAATTTTATGATCCAAATTGCTCTCCATGCTTAGAATATGATGCAATATTTGTTGAAGCAATGAATGCAATCAAAGATAATGATGATATTCAATCATGTCAAATAAACTTAAGGGACATAGAGGTTGACAACATATCATATCAAAAAATTTTAACCTATATCCCAAATCATGATGAAATCATTTACCCAAATACTATTCTTTATTATCACAATGAAGTACAAGATACATTAAAAGGATTAGTATCTTTTGATGAAGTTATGAAATGGTTAAATGGTTATATTCAATCAAAGGTTGTTTGTTGAAGTTTATAAATATTCATACTATAATCATCAAATATATTTTATTAATATAAAATCCAAATATGTTAGAATTAATTGACAATACAACCAATACTCTGGATAGTATTGGTTCAGATATCACTCAAATTCCTCATATTAATGAAGAATATAGCAAGCTTATGGATTGCCTAGATGCCACAAATGCTAAAGAAGGCGATTTAACAGTTATTGAGTATTATCTTCCAACTTGCGGGCATTGCAAAAGATATGACGAAGCTTTTAAAGCTTTTGCAGAATTAGTAGAAAATCGTGATGATATTAATACATGTCAAATAAATTTTGCTGCTTTTGAAAAAGATGAAGATATAATGGGAAATGTTGTCAATAATATAATACATATTTCACCCGAAGAAGGAGGTCTGGGATTTCCTTTGACAATTATATATGATTTATACAATCATGCAGAGCTAGATTATAGGATGGGTAATATCGCTTATAATGGGCTATATAATTTTGTTAATCATTATAAAGCTATAGATGAAAACAATCCTGTTGACCCTTTTTTTGGCGTAGAGCTATCTAATAATTAATTATTTTGATTAATAATAAAATTAATGCTGACAAATCCTTAGGTCAGCATTTTATTTTTGATGAAAATATTACGGATAAAATTGTAGAATTCGCCGGTGATTTATCAGATTATGATATATTTGAAGTTGGCCCAGGTTATGGAACTTTAACCAAGAGTATATTAAAAAAAAATGATATAAAATCATTAACCACAATAGAGTTCGATAAAAAATTTGATTCTGTTCATCAGAAAATGATAGATTGCAAAAGTAAATATAAACAAATTATATTTGCTGATGCATTGTATGTTGATATCTCAAATTATACAACTAATAGTAAATTAAAATTAATAGCCAATTTACCGTACAATATAGCAGGACTATTACTGAATAAGTGGCTAAGACAAAATATATTTACTAGTATGATCATAATGGTTCAACTTGAGTTTGCAGAAAGGTTAGTTGCATCTCATAACAATAAAAAATATGGAGCTATGTCGATCTTAGCACAAAATTATTATGATATTAAATTTAATTTAGAAGTTCCGCCAGAAGCATTTACGCCACCACCTAAAGTAAAGTCAGCAGTTATTACACTAACAAAAAGAAAATCACCAGTAAACAATATTGATTATGATAAATTATCATCATTTTTATCATTATTTTTTATGCATCGTAGAAAGAAAATAAATAATTTTCTACAACGAACAAATTCATTTTATCTTGCAAAATATATTGATATAAATTTAAGGCCAGAAAATGTAGATATAAATACCATTTTAAATATGGCTACTGATTATTATTCCACCAATTCTTAAATTTTAACCAATTACGTTTTGATAAACCGCTATTTTCTTGATCTACTTTTTCACCATTAAATATACGCTTTAGCAACTCCTTTTCGTGATCAGTAATGCTATAACTATTTAAAACAAAATCATTAAATGCTTTGTGAGTAAATGGCACCCACAATTTTAAAATATCATTCAATGCATTGGCATATTCTCTAATTTCGTATTGTGCATGCGAAGAAATACGCAATTTTATAAAATGCAATAAGTTGTGCAAATCAATTTTCCAATACCACTCAGTATATATGCTAGTTGGTACTACAATTCTTGCAGTTTCCCTTGCAAGTCCACGATCTATTAAATCATTATATTCCGCTAAACAATATGAATTGACATTGTTTATTTTTTCTTTAATCAATTCAATTTCTTCCTGAGAATCAAATTCGCCTTCACTAACTTGTTTATTCAAAGTTGATTGTTGA
>Ga0224501_10003677_pt1 | contig 12111 bp, 14 predicted proteins | sample SF_Oct11_sed_USG_4_FD_169105 | JGI IMG/M metagenome (GOLD analysis project Ga0224501, IMG submission 169105) | Sediment microbial communities from San Francisco Bay, California, United States - SF_Oct11_sed_USGS_8_1 | ecosystem: Environmental > Aquatic > Marine > Sediment | place: USA... | reverse complement strand
TGCCCATGCTGGGCCGACCACCGGAAGCGCTGGACGACTTGCCCAGCAATTTGTCGATTATTTTCTTGATCATGGGTAAAACAGATCCAGTATGCGCCAACCGCGCTGGGACGCCAGCAGGCGCAGGCGGTCGTCGGGGTTAGTCGCCACCGGGTGGTCGACATTGTCCATCAACGGCAAGTCGTTGATGGAGTCGGTATAGAAGGTCACTTCAGCGTCGTCCCAGTTCAGCTGACGCGCGCCCAGCCAGTCCTCGAAGCGTTTGACCTTGCCCTCGCGAAACGAGGGGACGCCATGGATCTCGCCGGTGATCCAGCCCCCGGCGTCGCGGGCGAGCTCCACCGCGATCAGCTCCTGCACGCCGAAGAGGTCGGCGATCGGACGCGTCACGAACTCGTTGGTGGCGGTAATGATCAGCACCTGGTCCCCCGCCTGCTGATGCTGGCGCACCAACTCCAGCGCCTGCGGCTTGATCGCCGGCGCGATGACCTCGCGCATGAAGCGATCACGCGCGGCCAGTGCCTGCTGCGCACCACGCACGCGTGCCGCCTCAGTCGCGAAACGCACATAGTCGTGCACGTCGAGCGTGCCCGCCTGGTAATGAGCATAGAACTCGTCGTTGCGGCGGCCGAATTCGACCGGATCGGTCCAGCCGATGGTGGTGGTGAACTGGCCCCAGGAATGGTCCGAATCGATCGGCAGCAGCGTGTGGTCCAGGTCGAACAGCGCGAGCTTGAGGGCGCGCTCTTTGGTGTCGAGAGTCATGCGTATTTCAATTTCAGGTGTTTTCCAGCATCGAGCGCAGCAACGGAACCGTGATCGCGCGCTGGGTCTGCAGCGCGTAGCCATCGAGCTGATCGAGCAATTGCATCAGACTGCCCAGGTCACGGCTGAAGCGCGTCAGCATGAAGTCGACGACCTCTTCGCCCAGCGCGATGCCGCGCGCCCTGGCCGCCTTGTGCAACACCGCCCGCCGTTCATTTTCGCTCAAGGTCTGCAGGGCGAAGACATGACCCCAGCCCAGACGCGTGCGCAAGTCCTCGCGCAGCCTGAGATCGGCGGGCGGCAACTCGCCGGCGGCCAGCACCCACAGATGGCAAGTGTGCGCATTGACGAACCAGTTGAACGCGGCATGCTGCTGCGCGGCGGTGTAGAGGTGAACATCGTCCATCAGCACGACCGACCAGCGCTCATCGAAGTCCGGTGCTTCGGTCATGCCGGCGTCGAGCCAGCCGACCGTGGCGCCTCGAGTCTGCATGGCGGCACACACCGCCTTGAGCAGATGAGACTTGCCGCTGCCGCCGCTGCCCCATAGGTAGGTCGGAACCGGCGAGCGGGTGTTCGCATCCGAACGCTCACCGACCCACAGTCGCAAATGCTGCAACGCGGCCTCGTTGGCGCCGGCATGGAAGTTGTCCAGGCTTGGTGCGACGCCCAGCCCGATATCAAGGGCGATTTGTTTCATGGGCGTTCAACCGCGGTACACGGCGCTTTCCAGATAACGTCGGTGCAGGCGCTGCGCGGCCACCAGCAGCACGGCACTGGCCGGCAGCGCCACGAGCACACCGACAAAGCCGAACAGCTGGCCGAAGGCCAGCAGGGCAAATATCGCCACCAGCGGGTGCAGGCCGATGCGTTCGCCCAGCAGTCGCGGCGTCAGGTACAGGCTCTCCATCAACTGGCCCAGCCCGTACACCACGGCCACCATGACCGCGACTTTCGTCATGCCATCGGCGGCGGCAAACTCCAGCAGTCCGGCCAGCGTGGCAAGCACCAGCCCCAGGCCGAAGCCCACATAGGGCACGAAGATGGCCAGGCCGGTGAAGATGCCGATCGGCAGCGCCAGATCGAGTCCGAACAGCGCCAGGGCCACGCTGTAATAGACAGCCAGAATCCCCATCACCAGCAGCTGACCGTGCAGGTACTGACCCAGCACGCCGTCTGCGTCCTGCACAAATGCGTCGAACGCGGCACGCAAGCGCACCGGCACCAGTTCACGAACCCGCCTCACGACCAGCTTCCAGTCGAGCAACAGGTAGAACAAGGCCACAGGGATCAGGATGGCGTAGCCGAACACGGTCAAGGCCACGCTGCCGCCAATCTTGACCGAGGCCAGCACGGAGCCGAACGCCTCCTCGAAATTGGCGTTGAGGTACTTCATGACCATCGGTTTGAGGGTGGCCAGATCGAGCGCGAAATCAACGCCGAACTGCGCCAGCACCGGCTGCAACACGCCGTTGAAACGCTCCAGCAACAGAGGCACCTGGGCGCGCAACTGGGGCAGCTCCTTGGCCAGGATGGGCAACAGCAGCAAGAGCAGACTCAACACCAGCAGGACGAAGACCAGCTCCACCAACACGACCGCCACAAAGCGCGGCAAGCGCCCGCCGGCCACGCGGGCCAGCCGGTCCACCACGGGGTTGAGCGCATAGGCGAGCACGGCGGCGACTGCAAAAGGCGTGATGACAGGCCCCAGCAGCCACAGGACCAGGCCCAGCATGAGGGCGACCAAAGTCCAGGCGGCAGTGCTTTTGAAGGTTGAACTCAGTTGCATAGGTAGGAAAGAGGGCCTGAGCCCTTAAAATCATGGCAAATTCTATCGGGCCGGCGACACCGCCCGCCCCAGACACCTCAAATGAACACCACCAAGCCCACCACCCCCCTGTCCTACAAAGAAGCCGGCGTCGACATCGAGGCCGGCGACGCGCTGGTCGACCGCATCAAACCCCTGGCCAAGAAGACCATGCGCGAGGGCGTGCTCGCCGGCATTGGCGGCTTCGGCGCGCTGTTCGAAGTCCCCAAGCGCTACCAGGAACCGGTGCTGGTCTCCGGCACCGACGGCGTGGGCACCAAGCTCAAGCTGGCCTTCGAGTGGAACATGCACGACACCGTGGGCATCGACCTGGTGGCCATGAGCGTCAATGACGTGCTGGTGCAGGGCGCCGAGCCGCTTTTCTTCCTTGACTACTTCGCCTGCGGCAAGCTCGACGTGGACACGGCCGCGGCCGTGGTCGGCGGCATTGCCAAGGGTTGCGAACTGTCTGGCTGCGCCCTGATCGGCGGCGAGACCGCCGAGATGCCAGGCATGTACCCCGCCGGCGAATACGATCTGGCCGGCTTTGCCGTCGGCGCCGTGGAAAAGTCCAAGATCCTCACTGGCCAGAACGTCAAGCCTGGCGACCTGGTCTTGGGTCTGGCCTCCAGCGGCGTGCACTCCAACGGCTTCTCGCTGGTGCGCAAATGCATTGAACGCGCGGCCAGCGACCTGCCAGCCACGATCGACGGCAAGCCGTTCAGGCAGGCCATCATGGAGCCGACCCGCCTGTACGTGAAGAATGTGCTGGCAGCACTGGCACAGCACCCGATCAAGGCGCTCGCGCACATCACGGGCGGCGGCCTGCTGGAGAACATCCCCCGCGTGCTGCCCGAAGGCACGGCAGCCCATTTGAAGAAGGGCAGCTGGCCGCAGACCGAGCTGTTCGCCTGGCTGCAGAAGACCGCCGGCATCGACGACCAGGAGATGAACCGCACGTTCAACAACGGCATCGGCATGGTGGTGGTGGTCGCCGCGGCCGAGGCACAGGCCACTGCGCAGACCCTTCGCGCGGCCGGCGAGCAGGTGTACGAGATCGGCGTCATCGCCGAACGCGGCAACCGCGAAGCGGTCGTCGTCGCCTGAGCAGCCACCCGCACCGCAGGTGCGGGTCTTCCCTCGAACGGTCATCCGCCCGGCATCGACTCACCCCCTTGACCCGGGCACGCCAGTGCCTTGCTTGCTTTTTGCTACAAAATTCCTAGCTTGAGTAACCGATAGCCACTGGACTTTCAGGTTTATTTGCGTCAAACTTCGACGAATCAACCGAAATCTGGATCATTGATGCCCGTCATTGCAGTCGTCAACGGCAAGGGCGGTAGCGGCAAAAGCACCGTTGCCACCCACCTCGCAGCATGGTGCGCCCGTGAGGGCAAAGCCGTGATGCTCGGTGATGTGGACCGTCAGCAGTCGACTCGCGCCTGGTTGCGCCGCCGTTCTGCCGAACTCCCCACGATTTCATCCTGGGCCAGCACCCAGACTAATACGCTGCGCGTGCCCAACGGCGTCACCCACGTGATTCTCGACACACCTGGCGGCATGCACGGCTTCGATCTGGCGCGCGTCGTGATGTTCGCCGACGCCATCATCATGCCGATCGGCAATTCGATTTTCGACCGGGAAGCCGCTGCCACCTGCCAGGCCGAACTGCTGACATTGCCGCGCGTGGCCAGCGGGCGTTGCCGTCTGGCCAGCATCGGCATGCGCATCAACTCCCGGCCGCAGTCCACCCAGGTCATCAAGGACTGGGCCCAAACTCAAAAGCTCCCTTTCCTGGGCATTCTTCGCGAAAACAACATGTATGTCCGCTGCCTGGAGCACGGCATGACCCTGTTCGATCTACCCCCCGAACAGGTCAAGACCGATCTGACCCAGTGGCAACCCATTCTCCAGTGGCTGCAGCCTGTGCTGCAACCCGTGCCAGCGCCAAGCCTGCGCACCACCGTGCCGGGCGCGGCAACTGCACCCCGTGCCCCCGGCTTGCACACGGCCGCCCCGTCGGCCGTCCGACCCGCCGGGGCCCAGCCCACGCCCGCCGGCGGACAACTCGCGTCGGTGCTGAAAGCTCGGCCGTCACCGCTGCCCCCAGCGAATGCCGGCACGCAAGCGCCAGCGCACACAGACGGGCTCACGCAAATTCCGGCTTTTCTGCGTCACGCTGGCTGAGGCACCCGGCCACTCAGCGTTGGCCGGCGCCGGCACGCATGATCTTTTCGTGCAGTTCCAGATAGCGCTGCCGCCGCGATCCACCTAGCACTAGCGCCTGTTCGATGGCTTGCCTTGCCTCCTCCCACAGCCCTTGTTCGAACAACACCTGCGCCAAGTTGTTCCAGCCATCTGCGAAATCCGGATGCCGCCGCACCGCCTCCCGGTAGGAAGCAGCCGCCTGCGCCAGCAGACCCTGGGCATAGGCGGAATTGCCCCGTCCCAGCAGGCTGCTGCGATGATCCGGCCAGACCTGCAAGCCCCGTGCATACGCCGTCATGGCCGCGGCCGGGCTAACCCGCTCGAGCGCCGCCACTGCCGTCGCATGGCGATCCGGCGTGACGGTTGCCGGCAACTCGGTGGGCGGCAATGCCACCATGGCCCAGTGTGCGCCGCGGGCCCAGGTCCGCTCGAAGGTGGCGACAGACATCTCCAATCGTTCGGTTCGCCCGGAGTGCAGCAGCACCGTCTCTTGCTCGCGATCAAAGCCTATCATCACCGCATAGTGCCAGACCGGGTACAGCGGCAGGGACAGATTCTGGAACACGATCACAGGGTGCCCGGCCGCCAGTTCCCGCAAGACCGACTCCAGTCGTCCGTCCAGCGGAAACGCAAGCAGTCCCTGGCGCCTGGTCGCAGCCAGCATCTCCGGCTGCAGCGAGCCCTGGCGGCCGGGCAGGTACACCTGCTCCACCAGCTGCGCCGGCGTCAAGGGCATGCCCGCCGCGCCTGCGGCCATGGCCAGGGAGGCCGGCCCGCACTCGTAGTCATCCTGGGCATGAAATGGCACCTGCCGCAGTTCGACCCGCGATGCGACATCCGCGGGCCAGCCCGCCTCAAGTTGCCGCCATTGCGGCGGCGTGGCGCAACCCGTCAGCCACAGCAGGGCACAAACGAAAACCCCCGCCAGGGCGGGGGTTCGGCTGCAGATCGCGGCGCGTTTCATCGCGCTGCGCGCGTAAACGGAAAGACCTTGGTCAGTCCCAGGATGTCGGTCACCAGCAGGATGACAAACACGGCAAAAAGAATTCCCAGCACACTGCCGCCCGCCGGCGCCTGATCGACGCGACCGGCCAATGCAGCGACTTCCTCGTCCGACATGGCCTTGACGCGATCGACCGCGGCTTGCGCGCTGATGCCCTGCTCCTGCAGTGCCTGCTGGACATCCTGACGCGCCAGAAAGCTGCTGACACGATCCAGATTGGCCGCCGCCGCCTCGGTCGAGATGACCTCCTCGGTGGACACGATCCCGGCTTGCGCGGAAATCGGCAGCCCTGCCAAGCTCATGGAAACAATGAGCAGGGAGGAAATGAGGCGCTTGATTGTTTTCATGATTTTGACTCTGAGGCAGGTTGATTGCGGACGCTCAAATATACCAAAGCCGCCACGCATTTCAACCGGTTCCGACGCTCAACCGCGAGCCCGTCGCAGTTCGGCGACACGTGCGGCAATCGCGGCCACATCCCGACTGTCTTCGGCATGGGCCAGATAATTCTCCAGGTCATCCACCGCTTGCTGCCAATGCCCCAGCTCTGCATGCGCCAGACCCCGGTCGCGGCATTCCAGCCAGTCTTGGGGCAACAACACCATGAGGCGATCCTGAACCGCCACCAGCCGGCTCCAATCCTCCTGCGCCTGATGGATTTCCTTCAGATTGCGGAGCATGCGCGCGATGATGTCCCGTGGCGCGGCCGCCTGCAGATAGATCCCCAGCGGCAATTCGGCATCATCGGGCAAGCCATAGCGTTGCCGGTAAGGTTCCAGCCGTGACGCCAGATCTTCGCGCGTGAGCGAACTCCCGCTCCAGGGGTCGATCACCACCGGCCCTTGCGGCAGATCCACCCGGACCATGAAATGCCCGGGGAACCCGACCCCGCAGGCCGGCAAACCCAGGGCGCGCGCCAGCTCGATCCAGATCACCGCCAGCGAGACGGGAATTCCACGGCGGCTCTGCAGAACCGCGTTGACATAGCTGTTGTCCGGGTCGTAGTAATCGTTGACATTGCCGCCGAACTTGAGCTCACCGAAATAGAACTGGTTCAGAAGGCGCAGCCTGTGCAGGGCTGACGCATCGGCAGGAATGCGACGGTGCAGGCGCTCCGTCAGCTCGTCCACCTCCGCCAGAACTTGCTGCACGTCCAGCTGGGGATATTCGTCCTGCGCCAGACTCGCCGCAGCCTCCAGCAGGGGAAACTGGTCATCGTTTTGCACCAGCGAGGAGAAATACTCCAACGGGGTCGGTGCAGCAAAGGAAAAATTCATGGGTGAAGCCAGCCCCAATGCACGAAGAATATTCGGCACCATTGTGCCCTGCATTGCCGCTGGCCGACAGCCAGGCACCGGTGCGCAGGAGAATGCAGGCTCAGCGTCGCAGGAACTGCGTCATGCGCACGCCCGCAACCCAGACCGCACCCAGGTAGAGGGCGGCACCACCGGACACGATCAAGGCCATCGTGCCGATGCGCAGCCCGCTGCGGGCCTGCAACTGCGTCCAATCGAAAGCACCGGCCGCCCAGGACAGGAAGATCGTCAGCAGCACGGAACCCGCCAGCACCTGCAGCCCGTAGACCCCCCAGCCGGGCGCCGGCCGATAGCTGCCACGCGCGAGCAGGCCCCACAACAGCCACAAGGCATTGACCAACGCGCCGATGCCGATCGACAGGGAAAGGGCCGCATGCTGGAACAAGGGCACCAGGATCAGGTTGAGCAACTGGGTGAGCACCAGCACCGCGACGGCAATGCGCACCGGCGTGCGGATGTCCTGGCTGGCATAGAAGCCGGGGGCGAGCACCTTGATTGCGACCACACCCACCAGGCCCACACCCCAGCCCATCAACGCCAACGTCGTCTGCCGCACATCGTGGTCGGAAAAAGCGCCATAGTGGTAGAGCACGGTGACCAGCGGCTTGCCCAGCGTCAGCAGTGCCAGTGCGCAAGGCACGGCCAGCAACACCACCAGGCGCAAACCCCAATCCAGCATGTCGGAATACCGCGCCTCGTCGTGCGCGGCCTTGGCGGCCGCCAATTGCGGCATCAGGACCACCCCCTGCGCAACGCCCAGCAAGGCCACGGGAAATTCCATCAGCCGATCGGCATAGCTCAGCCAGCTGACACTGCCGGGCGCCAGATGCGAGGCGATCTGGGTGTTTATCAGCAGGGACAGCTGGGCCACGCTCACGCCCAGCAGAGCCGGCGCCATCAGCTTGAGCACCCGCTGCGTCCCCGCATCGGCCCAGGCGGCTCGCAGGCTGCGCCAACTCAGGCCGAGCTTCGGAAACAGGCCGATGCGCCGCAGCGCAAGAAGCTGCACGCCCAGCTGCAGGCAGCCGCCCCCCATCACACCGGCCGCCATGGCGTAGATCGGCTCGATTCCCATCGAACCGAACCAGGGGGCACCCAGCCAGGCGGCCAGGATCATGGCCAGGTTGAGCAGCACGGGCGTGGCTGCCGGCACGGCAAAACGCTTCCACGTATTGAGCACGCCCGAAGCCAGTGCCACGAGCGACATGAACGCGATATAGGGAAACATCCAGCGCGTCATCAGGACAGCCGCCTCAAAACCCTGAGGCGACTGCTTCAAGCCGCTGGCCAGCATCCACACCAGCACGGGCGCCGCCAGCACCCCGAGTAAACTCGCACCCAGCAGCGCCCAGGCCAGCAGCGTAGCCACACGGTCGACCAGCTGCCGCGTTGCTTCCTCGCCCTCCTGGGCTCGCGTCGCCGCAAGCACCGGCACAAAGGCCTGGCTGAAGGCGCCTTCGGCGAACAGGCGGCGAAACAGATTGGGAATGCGAAACGCCACATTGAAGGCGTCGGTCATGGCGCTGGCGCCAAACGTCGAGGCCATGAGCAATTCGCGCACCAGCCCGGTCATGCGCGATGCGAGGGTCAGAAGGGATACGGTCGAAGCTGCTTTGAATAGGCTCACAGCGCCGAGTGTAGCCCCGCGCCTGGGCAGCCATCCCCGCCCCGGCTTGAAACGTTGTAAATAGGTATAATGGCCGGCTTTGCTGACAACATCCTCAAACACAAGGAATTACTGATATGGCATCTGGAAAACCCAAGAAAAAGAACCCGCGCCTGGCGTCGGGCCGCAAACGCGCACGTCAGGACGTCAAGCTCAATGCAGCGAACACGTCCCTGCGCTCGAAATACCGCACCGTCGTGAAGAACGTCGAAAAAGCAGTTCTGGCCGGCGACAAAGCCAAAGCCACCGAGCTGTTTGCGAAGATGCAGGCCGTGGTGGACACCGTCGCCGACAAGGGCATCTTCCACAAGAACAAGGCTGCTCGCGACAAGAGCCGCCTGTCCGCCAAGGTCAAGGCCCTGGCCGCCGCCTGAATCCAGGCACAACGCACGGACCCGGCTCCCGGGTCTGCCGTTTGCAGCGGGTGCGCTGTCAGCAAAGCAGAAAAGCCGCTCCTTGAGCGGCTTTTTTGTGTCCCGAATTTCCCTGATCGGGGGCCCGGCCCCATCGGCCCGCCTCAATCCAGCGAGCACCCCTGAGCATCGCGCTGGCGCAGCTGCAAATCGTTGTCGCGTGCGAAATTGAGACAGAAGTCCCAGGCCATGGGCTCGGCCTCGCGCAAATCACGGTTCACGATCACGCATTTGATGCCGTCAACCGAACCGGGCACACACCACGGGGAATAGCGAAGATGGTTGCCGGGGCGCTGATCGCCCGGCCGAAACTGGCTCATGACGCCCGAGAGGCGCTCCGCCCAGTCGCTCGGGCGAAATGGCTTGCCCGCCCGGGTCACCCCAAGGATGAATACTTCTCTCGCCGCGCTGGAAACCATGGTGTGGCAGGTGCTCGATCGCCGGACACGGGCACGATCATGCAACAGGTCCGGCAGGGAATGGATCCAAGTATTATATCTTATATAAGACTTTGAGTCACGCCGGAGTTACGGGCGTCGCGATACGCGCGCGTCTGGGACTAAAATCAGGTCTCGACGGCCCAACCTGCGTTGGGCCGCCTTGTTTTGCGATCCTCCGGAGAGAGTAGACATGACCGCCGCCCCTCAGAACACAACAGAAGCCGCTTCGCCGCACGTGATGAACACCTACGGCCGCATCCCGATCGCACTGTCGCACGGCCAGGGCTGCCGCGTCTGGGATACCGGCGGCAAGTCCTACCTCGACGCACTCGCCGGCATCGCCGTCAACACCCTGGGCCACAATCACCCCAAGCTGGTACCCGCCTTGCAGGAGCAGTTGACCCGGCTCATCCACACCAGCAACTACTACCACGTGCCGGGACAGGAAGAGCTCGCCCGCAAGCTGGTCGAGCTCTCGGGCATGACCAACACCTTCTTCTGTTCCACCGGCCTGGAGGCCAACGAGGCCGTGATCAAGCTGGCGCGCAAGTTCGGCCATGACAAGGGCATAGAGAACCCTCAGATCGTGGTCTACGAACGTGCCTTTCACGGCCGCTCGATCGCCACGCTCAGCGCCACCGGCAACCAGAAACTGCAAAAGGGATTCGGCCCCATGGTGCCCGGATTCATCCGCGTGCCGCTCAACGACATCGAGGCGCTCAAGCAGGCGACGGCGGGCAACCCGAATGTGGTGGCCGTGTTCTTCGAAACCATCCAGGGCGAAGGCGGCATCAACCCGATGCGCACCGACTATCTGCGCGCCGTGCGCGAACTCTGCACCGAGCGCGACTGGCTGCTGTGCATCGACGAGGTGCAAAGCGGCATGGGCCGCACCGGCAAATGGTTCGCCCACCAGTGGGCCGGCATCGTGCCCGACGTGATGGCGCTGGCCAAGGGCCTGGGCTCGGGCGTGCCCATCGGCGCGGTGGTCGCCGGCCCCAAGGCCGCCGACATCTTCCAGCCCGGCAACCATGGTTCGACCTTCGGCGGCAATCCGCTGGCCATGCGTGCGGGCGTCGAGACCATCCGCATCATGGAGGAGGACGGCCTGCTCGACCACGCCGCCAAGCTCGGCGCGCACATGCACGCCGTACTCGAACGCGAACTGGGCGCCCAAGCGGGCGTCAAGGAAATCCGGGGCCAGGGTCTGATGATCGGCATCGAACTGACACGGCCCTGCGGCGTTCTCGTCAACCGTGCTGCCGAGGCCGGCCTGCTGATCAGCGTCACCGCCGACAGCGTCATCCGCCTGCTGCCGCCCCTCATCATGACCCAGAACGAAGCCGACGAGGTCCTGGGCCTGCTGCTGCCCCTGATCAAGAACTTCCTCGCCGAGGCCTGAGGCGAAACGGAGCATGCCATGCGTTTGAAGCACTACCTGCAATTTTCCGACCTGAGCGCCGACGATTACGCCTACCTGTTCGAGCGCGCCGCCCTGATCAAGAAGAAGTTCAAGGCCTACGAAAAACACCAGCCGCTGTCGGACCGCACGCTGGCGTTGATCTTCGAGAAGGCCTCCACGCGCACGCGAGTGAGCTTCGAGGCCGGCATGTACCAGCTCGGCGGCAGTGTGGTCCACCTGACCACGGGCGACAGCCAGCTCGGCCGCGCCGAGCCGATCGAGGACAGCGCGCGCGTGATCAGCCGCATGGTCGATCTGGTCATGATCCGTACCTTCGAGCAGACCAAGATCGAGCGCTTTGCCGAATTCTCGCGCGTGCCGGTCATCAACGGCCTGACCAACGAATACCATCCCTGCCAGATCATGGCCGACATCTTCACCTACATCGAACATCGCGGCTCGATCGCCGGCAAGACGGTGGCCTGGGTGGGCGACGGCAACAACATGGCCAACACCTGGCTGCAGGCGGCCGAGTTGCTGGGCTTCACGGTCCATGTGAGCACCCCGCGCGGCTACGAGATCGACCAGTCGGTCGCCGGCGTCAAGAGCCATTGCTACAAGCTCTTCAAGGACCCGATGCAGGCCTGCGCCGGTGCCGACCTCGTGACCACCGATGTCTGGACCAGCATGGGCTTCGAGGCCGAGAACGAAGAGCGGCGAAAGGCTTTTGCCGACTGGTGCGTCGACGCCGACATGATGCAAGCGGCCAAACCCGACGCACTGTTCATGCACTGCCTGCCCGCCCATCGCGGCGAGGAAGTCCAGGCCGAGGTGATCGACGGCCCCCAATCGGTGGTCTGGGACGAGGCAGAAAACAGATTGCACGTGCAGAAGGCACTCATGGAGTACCTGCTGCTCGGTCGCACGGCATGAAGTGCCTTGCGACGGCCAACAGGGCCGGCACTCTGTTTCGGCGCAGGCTGACTTCGCGCAGCGAAGTCAAGCGCAGCGGCCGTAGCCAAAATTGCCTGCACATGCAGAACGCCCTCATGGAGTACCTGCTGCTCGGCCGCATGGCATGAGTGGCCACG
>Ga0224501_10003676_pt1 | contig 12111 bp, 9 predicted proteins | sample SF_Oct11_sed_USG_4_FD_169105 | JGI IMG/M metagenome (GOLD analysis project Ga0224501, IMG submission 169105) | Sediment microbial communities from San Francisco Bay, California, United States - SF_Oct11_sed_USGS_8_1 | ecosystem: Environmental > Aquatic > Marine > Sediment | place: USA... | reverse complement strand
ATGCCGTATTTTTTGAGAATCGAATCAGACCAGCAGAGTCTTTCTGTCCTAGTGTCCATTAGCCAAGTTATGTTTGCATTGTCCCTACTCGTGACGAAGTTCCCAGTAGACTTATACAAAAGGTAATCCTTGGAATCCAGAAACTTGAACGCCTTAGAATAGATATCCGGCTCGTTTTCTTTCAGCCACAACATTTTGGATATGCCGTCCTTTCCGGCAAGTCCCGGCGCACCACCTGTAATTCGAAGAAACCTCATTAGCGTGAAGACGCTGTATCCCGATACCTTTATGACTCCACTCCATATTCTTTTCGCTTGCTCCGCGGCCCTCGTGTCCAGCCATATCATACATGGCATCAATGCTTCACCCTCGTCATCCACGGGTAGGGTTCCCGCCATCTGAGCTGAAAACACCAGCCCCACGATGTCGGAAGGCTTTGTCCCTGAGGAATCTAACAAATCCATAGTGGTAGTTACAACAGCGTTCCACCAGTCGGAAGGGGATTGCTCAGCACACCCCCTCTCAGGATAATGTACACAATACTCGGCGGTTTTGCTTCCAACAATGGTGTTGTCTAATCTCACTAGTGCGGCCTTGTTGCCGCTGGTTCCGACATCATGGGCAAGTATGTATTTTTCCTTCATGTGCCCAGGCTCATCCTCTCGACATTTCCTTCTTTATCTATATGCTCGATAACGACTGGCATGCCGGTTTTGCCACCTATGTTTACCTTCTCCTGAGCGAGTTCAAGCATATCCATGGGTTTTACCCCAGCCTCAGGTGGAAAGACGCCCTTTTCGGTTATCTTGCCCTGTGCCATAAGCATCACTCCTAAGGCCGCTGGGATGCCAGTACCTTCTCCCATTCCCAATCCTCTAGAAGACATTGAAAATACGTATGTGCTACTTTCTGCTTTTTTCTTTCCTTTCACCACTATTTTTAGACAACCCATCGGTTCTGTTATTCCCGCTTCCTCCATAAGCCCCTCCCTTTGAGACAGTATGTAAGCAACCGCGAATTCAAGCGGCGAGATCTTCTGTCCCTTCACATCTATCGGTTCCTCACTAGTCATGCCTAGTCTCACAATTCCCTTGATCAGCTCTGCATAAGCTGGAGGCAACACCAGCCCCAAATTTGTAACTCGCTTCACTCCCTTGATGTATCTTGGAAGTGTTATGGTTTCAGGGTGCGGATATGCATATACCCGGTACTTTCCAACATCTTGGAAATCCACTTCTTCTTCGAGTGCCTTGCCGCTATCCTCGAATAAACTGACGGTTTTGGACTTTCCATCGAGGAATACGGGCACTCCGATTATCATCGAGTGTATTCTATGTTTGACAACTGCTGCTCCCTCCTCCTCCTCACCTCCGTGTGCATGGTAGATATCGATTGACTCGACCTCGTCTAAAAGGTTCTCAGCGCAAAATCTGACAAGAACGTTTGCAACTCCGGGGGAGCTTCCCATACCTATCAAGGCTGAAATTCCTGCTTTTTTCGCATCCTCGTCCATCGCCAAGATCTTCTCAGTTGCATCGAAATCGTCACAGATATCGACGTAGTTTATGCCTGAGTCAATTGTTGCTTTAAGTACCCTCGGCCCGAACTCATAGAAGGGGCCAATACAATTCAGCACAACCGAGGACCCCTTGATCGCTTCCTTGATGCTATCCGGATCCGAAGCATCCACCTTGATAGCTGAAACTTTTTCTGGTCCTAATTCTGAAGCAAGCTTTTTTGCCTTCTGTACATCTATATCACCAATTACAATTTTCGAGAAAGTATCATTCGAAGCAAGGGTCTTCACAGCTATGCTTCCAACTGCTCCGCATCCACCTAGAACTGTAATCCTCATGCTTTCTCACCTCCCATCTCGATATTTGAGTCTTCATTTATTTATTAGCAATAACAATTATTATAACGCTGATTATATAAACAAGATGAGGCAAAGGCTGGGTGAATTATGTTCAGATGGAAATTTGGCAAATATGAAGAGATAGAAGCGCATCCTGAAGCAATTCCGGAAGGTGTAGATCCAGAGGAACGTGCGATTGCAACTTACTTCATATCTTTGCCCCCTTCATTGGACATTTGGGATACGGCACGGGCGATCGCGATAGAGCAGAGCACTGGAACGTGGATACCAGTTCCTGAAGAAACACCAGAGGTGAGAAAAAAGCACGTGGCAAAAGTTGTGGGCGTCTTCGAGACACCGTTCCCTGAGGTTCTAGCTCCGACAGATGTTAAAGAAAGAAATTACATCATCCAAATAGCTTTTCCAATCGTAAACTTTGGTCAACAGATCCCTATGATGCTGTCAACTGTGGCAGGGAACGTGATGTGCTGGGAAAGAATCAAACTTTTGGATATCAGATTTCCGAAAAAGTATGTAGAGGGATTCAAGGGGCCCAAATTCGGAATTGAAGGGATAAGAAAGCTTCTGGGTGTTAGAGATAGACCTTTGATTAACAACATGATCAAGCCATGCACAGGCTTTACACCTGAGGTTGGAGCGAGACTTGCCTACGAGGCAGCCTTGGGAGGGATTGATATGATCAAAGACGATGAACTCCTCGGAAATCCTATCTTCAACCCGATCAAGGAAAGAGTGCCAAAGTATATGGAATCGATAGAAAAGGCTGATAAGGAAAAGGGGGAGAGAACTCTATATACAGTGAACGTGACAGACGAGGCATCAAAGGTTCTGGAAAACGCTGAAAAAGCCATCGAGCTTGGTACGAACGCAATAATGATAAATTTCTTGACGGCAGGTATCTCTGTTCTAAGGGAGCTAGCAGAAGATCCAAGCATAAACGTACCTATTCTCGCCCACATGGACTTCTCCGGAACCATGTACGTTTCACCGTACTCGGGATTGTCTTCCAATCTAATACTGGGAAAGCTGCCCAGGCTTGCAGGGGCAGACATAGTAGTTTATCCCGCTCCGTATGGAAAGGCGCCTTTCATGAAGGAAAGGTACATCAAAGTAGCCCACGATCTTGTGTTCCCTTTCTATCATCTGAAGAGGACGTTTCCGATGCCCAGTGGAGGAATAACCCCAGGGATGGTACCAGAAATTGTGAATGATCTCGGTTACGACATTGTTATAGGGACCGGGGGAGGCATTCATGCTCATCCTATGGGCGCAACCTCTGGTGGGAAGGCTTTCAGACAAGCCGTGGAAGCCGTGATGAAAGGGATTCCGATAAAGGAGATGGCCAAGGAGCATGAAGAGTTAAAGGTTGCACTAGAGACCTTACGGTAGGCAGCTAACATTCACGAAAGAACAAGTCTCTGAGCGAGGGAATGTTGTAAGACCCAAGTCGCATTCTTGGGTCATTTGTTCGTTCCAGCATTCCTAGCAAAGGCTGTGCGCGAAAAAATATTAGAACTACATATTGTTGTAGATTGTTGTAGGGTGATTATGGTTGGTTTATATCGGAAGGCTTTCTAAAGATGAGATAATCAAAAATTTTGCGGCGAATGTTTCATCTGGCAAAGTGGACTTCTACACAGCGATTGGTTTCGACTTTATAATGGGTCGTAGAGAAGGCCCTTGGGTGTGGGATATTTCAGGTGAGAAAAAGCTCATAAATTGCCATTGTAACGGAGGCGTATTCAACTTAGGTCATCGCCATCCAGCGGTGTTGAATGTGTTAAGAGAGGCTTTAGAGGAGCTAGACATAGGGAATCACCATCTTATCAGCGAACAACGCGCCATACTGGCCGACAAGCTTGCAGAACTGTCTCCCGAGGAGATTACTAGGGTCGTTTTTGGTGTAGGAGGTGGCGAGGCTGTTGATTTTGCCATTAAGCTGGCAAGAGGATACACTGGGAGACATAAAATTATTTACGGCAAAGGTGGTTATCATGGGCATACTGGATTAGCTTTAGCAGCAGGTGATGACCACTTCAAGGCTCCCTTTGAACCTTTAGCTCCAGGATTTGTATCTGTTCCCTTCGGAGATGCCGATTCCGTTGAGAGAGCCGTAGATGAAAAAACAGCTGCTGTATTGTTTGAGACCATACCAGCTACGCTGGGTATGCCTTTACCGCCTAACGATTTCTATGAAAAGGTTAGGGAAATATGTGACAGAAAAGGTGTCCTATTGATTCTTGATGAAATACAAACTGGGTTAGGTAGGACGGGAAGGCTTTGGGGTTTTGAGCATTACGACGTTGTTCCAGACATATTCGTCATCGGAAAAGGCTTATCTGGCGGTGTGTATCCGATTTCTGCAACGTGTTATAAAGAGGAACTTGACTCTTTCATGCGTAAAAACCCCTTTATTCACGTATCTACATTTGGAGGGGCGGAGTTAGGTTGTCCAGTGGCTTTAGAAGTCTTAGAAATCGTATCGTCCGAAATGTTTTTAGAGCATGTTAAGGACGTTGCTAATTTTCTAGGTGAAAAGCTAGAATCGTTACGGAAGCGCTATTCAGACATTCTCGTTGAGATACGTCAGAAAGGATTATTCATGGGGTTAAAGATGAGTGATGTTGGGTATGGACCAGTAATGAGCATAGCCTCATACAATAACGGAATTCTTGCCATATATGCTGATAATGATAGTTCTGTGCTACAATTCTTGCCTCCATTGATTATTGATAAGAGTGAGGCATCTTACATTCTCGAAAGATTGGATGAAGCTTACAAATGGGCTAAAGAACATCCTGAGTATTTAGAGCTGGCCCGGGAGGTTATCCACTAATCAGATTTAGGGGAGGTGTCCAATGGCACTCGCTGTAGATAGAGAATTGTTAAAGGCTTTTGAGGAGAAACTTGATCCGTCCAAACCTGAAGAATCGCCTATCTCTGCTAAAGTGTTAGGTTACGGTGAGATAAGCACTATATTCGAAATTATCCACGAATCTCAGAGAGATATCGCCTATAAGAGGATGCCGCTTTTCGATGATATGCAGCAGGTTGAAAGATACAAGGAGATATATTATAGATACAACGAGTTGCTGAGAGAGATTAACATTGAAGTACCTGAATATGGTGCCGTAGATGTTGTTACGAATGACAGAAGAATCGTCCTCTATCTCTTCCAAAGGAAGTTATCATCTGATTCTGTAGGCAATAGGATCATACATGCGGTATCTGATGACGAAGTCATGATACTCGTTTTGGAAGTCTTAAGAGAGTTGAACAAAGTTTGGGGATTTAACAGAGATAATAAACCGGAGATTGAGGTGGCTATAGACGGTCAAATATCTAATTGGGCCATAAAAGATTTTGACCCAGAAAATCTCGTCATCAATGAAGATGTTAACCTATTATACTTTGACACTAGCACGCCGTTGATTAGGGAGAACGGGGTGGAGATGCTTGATGCAGAATTATTTCTAAAACCAACCCCTCCGATAATGCGATGGATACTTAAGAAATTCTATCTCCAAGAAATTTTAGATAGATATTACGATTTCCGAAAGGTTGTTGTAGACTTGATCGCTAACTTCTTTAAAGAAGGAAGAAGCGATTTAATACAGAAGCTTGTGGACTTGGCAAACGAGTTTTTCTCAGCTGAGGCTGTGGTACCTGATATTATGCATATAGACTACGAAGAAGTCAGGAAATATTACAAGGAAGATGCTTCGATTTGGAGTCTCTATCTAAATATGAGGAAAATTCATCGTTTTATACGCACAAAAATATTAAGAAGATATTACGACTTCGTCCTTCCAGCTGAAATTAAGAGATAGAGCAAACGACTGCGCGCGTATCCTTTTAACTTTCAGATTCTTCCTTGTATTTAGGCGGCCAGCACGTCGGAGCCTTTGGAATCTTCTCCTCGAAACCCATCGCCCTATATAAAGGATAAAGGTAACTTTCCTCTCCTATCAAATGCATTCCGCCGTCGACGCATATCGTGGCGCCGGTGACCCAGCTAGCGTAATCCGAAGCCAAAAACACCGCCACCTTAGCTATATCTTCGGGTCTCCCGATTCTTCCTAACGGTGTTTGATGTAGAACCGCGCCTTTAAGTTCAGGTATTACGAGAATCTCTTCGGTCAGAGCGGTTTCTGTCATGCCTGGCGCTATAGAGTTCACCCTAATATTGTACGGAGCTAATTCAAGGGCAACAGTTCTAGTCAGCATTTTCACTCCGCCTTTCGAAACGCAGTAGTGAATTTCTCCCGCCAGAGGAATCTCCTCATTTATAGATGAAAGATTTATTACGCAACCCTCTTCCTGCTCAATCATAACCTTTGCGACTTCCCTTGTAAACAGGAACATCCCCTTAAGGTTAATGTCAAGTACGTAGTCCCATTCTTCTTCAGTCATCTCGATCAGCGAAGATATCGTTCCGACTCCCGCATTATTGACGAGAACATCTATCTTCTTCCACTTCTTGACGGTTTCATCCACAACTTTCCTGACATCCTCAACTTTGGTTACATCGCCCTTGATCAGCAAAACTTTCTCCTTAACCTTTGCTAATTCCCTCTCTGTTTCCTGAAGCCCTTCCTCATCAACATCCGCTATCACGACCCTAGCTCCGTGGTCTAAGTAGGCCTTCACAATAGCTTTTCCAATACCTGAAGAACCTCCAGTTATAATCGCAACCTTACCGTCTAGCACAGCTTACCCCTCCGCTCCCGTAATATTATACTTCGAATATTCCCCGTGGAACTCTGTTGGTATGCTCCTTAAAATTTCAAGCCACCTTAACGTGGGCTTCGTGTACTTCATCAACTTCAAAAGATTCCCCTTGACCTTCAGCTTCCTCATCATAAGCGCTTTCGTTGCACCAAGCTTACCAAGTAGCACGTTAATCCAAACTTCATATTTCCCTGTAATAGTGAAGTCTGTCTTGCGCTCACCGAGCCAAATATCGGTAATTCTACCGTCGTCAACGGTGTACCCAATAACTAGATCCATCTCCACACCTTTCTCATGTTCAGCCCTTATCACAAAAGTATAGCTGGCATACTCGTCCTTAGCAAGCTCCAAGTACTTCTCATCCAAGTTAGTTCTCTTCTTTGCTTCTTGTAAATATTCAGAAGAGCAAAATTCCATAGTCATCACCTCAAACTTTAAATGTTTCCAGTTCCTTTATCAGCGTTACTCTAACCTAAACTACTAAGCGCTAAATTTTGGGCAATATCCCGCAAGGTGTTATGTTGCTGGTTTGCGCCCTGTTTCTTTAAGCATGAAACAGAGTGCGAGGGCAACCAAGTCAAGAATCAAAATTAGAATAACAGAGAGGTAGAAGGGGTTTTCGGGGTAAAGTGTTTCATTACTCAGAGATTCCATACCTACTATAAGGGCGACTGACCCAACCTGAGAGAAAAGCCACAAGAGACTCGAGGCGCTACCCGCCATAATCGGTCCAACTAGTTCAGCTGACATTTCAAGGCCTATAGGCAGAGCAGACATTAAGAAAAATCCTAGGATGAAACTTGCGATGAGAAGAAGCGTATAGTCTGCACCCACTGCTAAGTAGAAAAGCATGAAGGCAGCGACCCCCAAATCTATTATTGCAAACGGCTTCCTACGCATGATCTTATCTGAAATCTCTGGAATAACAATCGATCCGACGATGCCTCCAACTATCATTAATCCAGCGATGATCCCGGCATCGGTGCTACTTATGCCACGGGGCACCAAAATGCTTTCAATCCATTGCGCTAGCCCGGTGAAAAGTCCAACGCCAATGAAAAACAAGACTTGAAGGATCACAAAATCCTTCGATCTTGAGATTTTTCCCATGCCTCTCAGAGAAAAAGTTGCGCCCACTCCTGCTTCAGACACCTCTGGTGGTGTTTCGGGTTTTTCTCTCGCTAGGACGATGAAAACTAAAGCACCCAATAGGGATATACCCGCATAAATGATAAGCATCGTCGTCAGCTGTGTCAACGTCGCTCCCTCTGGGACAAGGAAAGGAGTAAGGGTTAGGGCCACTATCATTCCAAGGAATAACCCCATGGTGCCGAGGCCCGTCGCTAGAGCACGCTCCTTAAGGGGGAACCACAGAGTCGCAAGTTTTGATATGCCGTTAAAGACGAACGGTTGCCCTAGAGCTGCACCAGACTGAAAAATGAGTAGCAAAGTAAAATCTTCCCCAGAGAAAATCCGGAGAACCGCGAAAAGTGCCATGATTATCGCACCGATTGCTACTGTTAGCTTGAACCCCCTCGTATCAACTAGCATCCCGGTTGGGATAGAAAGAGGTATGAAAAGTAGGGGCCAAACCGCGGACAGAAGCCCTATATCAGACTTTGATACCCCTAATAGGTTTTCCATTTGAGGAGTTGTTATTGTGGCAAAGTTCAGCCATAGTAGTTGCGAAATCGCCGCAACAATCATATACACGACAAGAACGATCCAACGATAAGAATAAACTCGTGATTCCCCGGTCATGCAGCTCTGTTTGTCGTCAAAGACGGATAAATTTTTTGCTTTTCCTCTCCACTTAGGTTAAAGAATATAAACAATTACAGACAACTGTCACAAAGGGATTTGTATGACTCGTTTGACTGGTGGCGAAATTCTGAAACGTTATCTCGTCCAAGAGAACGTCAGATACGTGTTCGGGGTACCAGGAGACCAATTATACCCTATCCTAGATGCCATCTACAAAGACAAACGCATCGACTTCGTTACCATGCGCCATGAGGCAGCGGCGGCTCACGCGGCGGACGCTTGGGCACGGACGACTGGAGAACCAGGAGTCTGCCTCGGAACAGTTGGACCAGGAGCCGCAAACTTGGTTGGAGGGGTTTACCCAGCCTTCGCAGACAGCATTCCCATGATCGTGATTACCGCCCAGAATCAGGCATGGCGCTCGTATCCAGACCACGGTTCCATGCAGGCTCTAGATCAAGTCTCCCTCTTTAAAGCAGTCACCAAATGGAACGCATTTGTTTCCCATTGGAAACGCATTCCAGAACTTACTCAACAGGCCTTTCGTGTAGCCACGTCTGGAAAACCGGGTCCGGTTCATCTCGATTTTCCCTCAGATGTCCTTTTTAAATCTGGAGATGAGGATGAGATCAAAATTGTTCATCCTTCAAGTTACAGACCCACCGAGCAATCCGTTGGAGACCTCTCGTTAATAGACCAAGCCGCCATGAATCTTGTAAAAGCCAAATTGCCACTTATTCACGCTGGAGGCGGGGTTCTCAGGTCGGGAGCCTCTAAAGAACTCATTGAACTGGCTGAGTATTTGCAGGCGCCAGTAACTACTTCCATGAGTGGTAGAAGCTCCATTCCAGAGGATCATCCCCTTTGTCTCATCCCAGCTTCCCCAGGCACCGGGGCTCTTGTTGCTCAGGTGGAAGCCGACATCGTGCTTCTCGTTGGAGGCCGGCTTGGAGACATAGAAATGTGGGGGCAACCACCTATGGCTTGGGGCGACCCTTCTCAGCAGAGATTTATTCAGATAGACGTTTCTAGCGACATGATTGGGCTCAACCGTCAGGTCGACATTGGAATAGTTGGAGACGCAAAATCAACTCTCCGCGTCATCTTGGAAACGGTTAAGAAATACACTCCGAGGAAAGGGGAGCGTGAGTCCCTTCAAGTTTACAAGCAGGTGGAGAAAAGTTGGCTTGAGGAACACGAGAAACTATCTCGTTCGGACAGCGTGCCGATTCATCCTTTGCGATTAATAAGAGAGGTGCGGGAATTCTTTCCTAGGGACGCCATTACAGTGGTTGATGGAGGAAACACAGCTGTCTGGTGTTTGTACCTCAATCGAGTCTATGAGCCAAATGCATACTTGAGCTGCGTATCAGGGGATTCGGGGCATCTTGGAGCAGGCGTTCCCTACGCCATCGCGGCTAAGCTGGCTGTTCCTTCGAAGCAGGTGTATTGCATCACCGGAGACGGTGCCTTTGGCTTCAACATTCAAGAATTAGAGACAGCGAGTCGCCTAAATCTGCCAGTCATATTCATAGTAGCCAATGACTTAGCGTGGGGCATGATAAAGTCCGGACAGACCCTGGTCTACTCGAAAAGGCACATTGGCGTTGATCTCAGCGACATTCGGTACGACAAGGTTGCTCAGGCCATGAACTGTTATGGCGAAAGGGTGGTGGAGCCCTCCGAAATTAAACCGGCCCTACAAAGAGCAGTGGATTCTGGGTTACCCGCTGTGCTAGATGTGGAAATCGACAGAGAAGTGATACCTCCAGACTTTGAGCTTTTGGCTACGATATGGCTGGAAGGCTGTGAATTCCCTGAAGCAGAGAAGCCTCCAAAGGAGAAAGTTCCAGTGGCGGTTTCAAGTGAAGTTAGCTCTTAGGTAACGATTTCAATCTTGCTAGAAATCTATAGTCCTGCCTTCAAAGGCGTAAGTAAATAGTTTCCTTAATTCTGCGCTGCTTGCCACCCGAGGACTAACAAAATTGCAGGCTGACATCTCGGCTTTAGCCACGAGTTCGTCTAACTTTTGACCGTAATCTTCCCATTTTATCCCCATTTCTTTGACAGTTAAAGGTTCACCTATCTTTTTCATAAGGGCCCTGATAGCGTCCACGAGCTTCTTGACGGCTGCCTCAACCGACTGCGCCTCGATGCCAATGGCTTTCGCAATCTCAGCGTACCTTTCTCCAGCTTCTTTGACGCCAAATTCTATCGAGTATGGAAAGAAAACCCCTGTTGCCTTACCGTGAGGTATTTTGAATGCGGCTCCAAAGGAGTGTCCCATGGCGTGGGCAACTCCAGCCTGAGAGTTGCTGAAAGCTAGTCCTGCTATGGTGGCTGCATTGTGCATCTTTTCTCTGGCTTCTTGGTCATTCTCGTTTTCGTAGCACCTTAGAAAATATTCAAAGAAAAGTTGTGTACTTTTGATTGCTAGTGCATCAGAGAAGTCATTTTTCCACTGGTTAACGTAGGCCTCCACGGCTGTGATAAGCACGTCAATCCCGGTATCGGCTGCAACCCTTTTTGGTACTCCAACTGGAAGCTTTGGGTCAACTATGGATAGGTCTGGATAAAACTCTCTTGAGGCCAACTCTATTTTGATATGTTCCTTCCTGTCAGTGATTACGGCCGCCCAGCTGGCTTCCGAACCTGTTCCGCTGGTTGTTGGAATGCAGACTAGCCTTGCCTTTTTTCTTAGTCCAAGTTCAACGAGGGGAGATATCTCCTCCAGTTTGATATCGGGTCTTTCGTAGAGCGCCCACATGGCCTTCGCCGCGTCCATGCAACTGCCGCCGCCTAAGCCTATTATCCAGTCTGGCGCATACTCGACGATTTGTTTGGCTCCTTCCATAACGTTTTCAATAGATGGCTCTGACTCAACCTCGTCAAAAACCCTTACAGTCATCCCAGCTTCCTTCAAATAGTTTGAAACTATGTCAACATAGCCAAGATTTCGAATTGTGTTGTCCGTGACGATGAAGGCTTTCTTTCCTTCCAAATCTTTCAGGGCTTCTAGGGCGTCTTCGCCAAAAGCAATTTTGGGACTCTGAAACCACCACATATTGCATCACCTAAGATTACAGGAAAACCTTTTATATAAATTAGGAAAGGGAAATTAAAATCAACCATTTCAACCCTTCTATTCGGTCGATGCTGCGAAAAGTCTATAGTCTGCCGAATCCACTAACGCTTGGGTGAATTCATGGACAAACCTTATTTCCGCTATTTCTTCGAGCCACAGTTAGAGAAACCAATTTTTGTGGAGGGGCTTCCAGGATTTGGAAATGTGGGAAAGATCGCGGCGCAGCTCCTAATCGAGTTCACCCGTGCCAAAGTTTTCGCCGAATTATATTCTCCATCCTTCCCAGACTACGTAATCGTGAACAATGATGGAACATGTCGTCCACCTCGCTACGAATTCTACGCAGCCTCAACCGAAAAGAACCAGTTCATTATCCTAACGGGAGATTCACAACCTTCCCTAGAAGACCTGTTGGCCCACTATGATCTGTGCGACGAAATCCTAGATTTTGCAGAGAAACACGGATGTAAGTTCATAGTGACAATGGGTGGGGTGCCTACGCCGCAGTCAGGAGGCGAAGTTTACGTGGCCGCTACCTCTGAGAAACTTGCTTTGGAAAACGTGGATAAAGGCGCCCTAATCTATGGCAAGGGAAGAATTATGGGAGCAACAGGCTTACTATTGGGACTAGCGAAAAAACGTGGATGGGAAGGCA
>Ga0224501_10003675_pt1 | contig 12112 bp, 14 predicted proteins | sample SF_Oct11_sed_USG_4_FD_169105 | JGI IMG/M metagenome (GOLD analysis project Ga0224501, IMG submission 169105) | Sediment microbial communities from San Francisco Bay, California, United States - SF_Oct11_sed_USGS_8_1 | ecosystem: Environmental > Aquatic > Marine > Sediment | place: USA... | reverse complement strand
CACTGGAACGTTTGAGATGGCAATAACCCTGTCAAAGGTAATATAATCAGTGCAATATTCATTGCTGGGCCTAAGTAGAACTAGCCGTCTCTATTTCAAAGTCTGTCGGTTGTTTGGAGGGGGGGGTTACCTGTTGAGAATGCTTCTACCATCTTCATTTCATTGCTTTTCCATGCTTAATGCATCTCCCCATATCATCCCACATTACTGGGCATCTTCCGACAGCCAACCTTCAATCTTCATAAGTCCATTGTGAGCCCACTGTGTCAATGGAAAAAAACCCACATCTTTTCATTTTACAGATGAAAGTCTTCACTGCCATTCATAAGCATTACACCATTGAACAGTGGATGGAGTTTGCTGCCTCTAACCCGGACACACTTCAGGTTGGCATATGGTTATCATCAGAATGGTGTTTCTTACTAGAATACAGAGGGAGCATTAGTTGGGGAAACCTTGTTAGGTGCCATCATTCTGATCAGCTCGTTTTATATGAACTCATTTGTGGAGCGGATGGTAATGCGGAGACCTCGTTTATTGGTTTCGTTTACAGCCCCATTTACTGCCAGTTGACTGCCTGCGTATGCTTTTTGTTATGGAGTCATAGTGAGCATATGATGATGATGATCGAATCATGCTCCAAGCCTCTGGTAATCAACTCATATCCTAGAATATGCAATCTGGGAAGATGCTACTGATGATATGCTTGACTCCGAGTAAACTTTTAGTGTGTATTGCTTTCATCCTCTTGATAGAGTGCATGTCAAACAATTTGGCTCTGAGCAGCACTTATAAAGCAGGGGTAGATTACGACATTCAAGCCCACATTATGAAATTCGATTGACGAGGCATCCTATAGGTTATGTGGCTTGTCATGATCATCTTGGAGAAGAGGGGATTGTGAGATAAATTAGTGGCATGCGGGCTTGGCTCTGAGCTCTGAAGATTTCACAATTCACCACCGTATAATGAAATGCCTTTGGCTAGACTTACTGTAGGTATTGGGATGACGTGATTGTCTTTGGGGAACAAGGGATAGCTTAATGACCTGAGCACTTGGCTGAAGATTCATTCCATGACCATGTCAGCCTCCCACTGCGCTCCTGGCTTAATTCCCAATTCCTACTTTAAGAACAAGCCTGATGCTTAGGAGGTTTGCTTAATAGGGGATTAATGAATAGTTCAACACCAAGAGATGGTAATGCTTTCGCCAGTTAGCTAGTATCATCTCTCTGTATGTATAGGTCATATCAGTCTGTTTTAGTTTATAGCGGCCAGTTCTGGAACGAGTGATTCTGACCTGGCGAAGCTCACTGCCATCCTGAAAGGAATACCTGATATAGAATTCATCTGCCTGGATGTGGCTAATGGCTACTCAGAACACTTTGTGGAGTATGTCAAGCTGGTTAGGGGCAGGTTCCCCACTCACACTATTATGGTTAGTATAGGGCTGTCAATATTATTCTGTACGAACTGTCAAGATTAGTTTGTGACCCGTTATAATTAATCTGTCTATACCCTCTTTGGACCCCTTTCCGGCTGTTCCTAACGCTCAGCTACAGAGGACTTATATATCCTATGAAAGAAAGAGAAAAGTTGCTGTCCATAGTTACCATCTCATCATAGTTTTACTGAACAACTATGTGGTGATTCAGAATTGGTCAATTTGCGCTCATCTGTATGGAGTTATCTTACCATAATGCATTTACAGTATGGAATGACAACTCCTTATAAATACAATTAAATACATACGGTGATATTTATATTCAAATCTAGTCCAACAACAGTGTGGCCTCTTCTTCTGTCATGTGTCCTAACATGTCGTAGACAGGCATACCGAGTCACTCACTGAGCATTTTCTAAGGTGCTTCTTTAGATTTTCTGCGTGCTCCATATAAAGATGGTAACTTGATGGATGGGTCTCCCTTAGATAATGTTGCAAAACTGATGAACCAAAACTCCCTGATTTCGGTAACACTTGGTCTTTAACCCTCGCCAGTTTTGGGTGGATACCTGGAATAAGGGAGACTCACCGCCCACCCATTGAGTTACCTTTTCAAACCAAAGTGTCGTATGCTCACTTCCCTTGTAGGCTGGTAATGTGGTAACTGGCGAGATGGTCGAGGAGTTATTACTGGCTGGTGCTGATATTATCAAAGTCGGCATTGGACCTGGCAGCGTATGCACTACTCGCTTCAAGACGGGAGTGGGATACCCGCAGCTAAGTGCTGTTATAGAGTGCGCTGACGCCGCTCATGGTCTCGGTGGACATATCATTTCGGTAAGTTAACCAACTGACAAGCTGTGAGAGAGAAAACTGCACAGATCTCTCTTAGAGAGTGAGAGCAACCTCTTGAATGAATAAGACCAAAATCTTCTAATTGAATATCCCAAATTCTGCTGAACAAAGCGACATGACTGTCAGACTATTAAAAATAGCGCTGCAGACTGATGAGAAAGTTTGGTTTGAGAGTTCAGTGAGTGTGTCTAGGTGAACTTGGCTGTTTAGTGCTTCTGTTATATCTGCTTGGGTGCCATATTTAATTTTGTTTATAGGATGGAGGGTGTACTTGCCCAGGTGATGTGTCCAAGGCTTTTGGCGCAGGCGCCGACTTTGTGATGCTCGGTGGAATGTTGGCTGGCCACACTGAGTCTGGTGGTGATCTGATCGAAAAGGACGGTAAAAAATACAAGATGTTCTATGGAATGAGCTCAGCCACAGCGATGGCCAAGCACGCAGGTAAGCGCCCTTTTGCGCGCTGCAGTTTATAGCTCTTTTCAACATGTTATACGTGCACAGGATAGATGATTCAGTAAAAAACAACATATGTTTAGCTAAGTAGCTGTGTCAAACCAGCACCTAATCTTTTGTGTTTAGTTGTACTACATGGGCCTTTGGTCACTCTATTTAATTAATCTCTTGATTTGGAGCCCATGATGTGCTGGTTTTGGGCCAAGCACTCTATTTACCTACACCTAATAATCCCCAATTGGTTTTTATTCTTGGTAGGTGGAGTGGCAGAGTACAGAGCCTCCGAAGGTAAGACCGTTCAGATCCCCTTTAGGGGTGATGTAGAGTTTACTATGCGAGACATACTAGGTGGAGTTCGCTCCACGTGCACATATGTAGGTGCGGGTAAACTCAAAGAGCTGAGTCGTCGCACAACATTTATTAGAGTTACTCAGCAGCTTAATGAAGTCTACTCTAACAAAGACAATCAAGTGAAGTGAGCGATATCGTAAAGACCCAGAGTGCCAGATATCTCTTTGGACAATGAATCTCTTGAAATGAAATTGAATTATTGAAATTGATTATTTTTCCCTTATTTATTTGTTGTTTGAATTTTAGTGTTCGCCAATTTTTTCGCTATTGTGATAATACCGTACGTATGGTGCTCCCAAAATCGTTGGTTCTAATACACTTTGAATCTCTACAGTCAATCGATGTATCAACGCGTGGGTGAAATACAAAAGATTGAACTATATGTACATGTACTCCAATCTTTTGTCTTATAATACACTCAATCAAGGCAATAGAAGTATAAACTTTATTACCAAAAAAATATACTTGATGTACAGCACAAACAAGCACAGACATGTACAGGTGTGTACAGGCGCTAGCACTCTCCAGTTATCAACACCAACCAAAACAACATTATGACATTGTGAACCTGTCTTTTCCCCATTATCACATTATATTACATACACCCGACCAATCAGAATCCCAGTCCTCTTCAATGTCACTGCCCCATGAATCAAGATCACTGGATGAGTCTTCAAAGGATGACTCTTCCCATGATTCTATTGAATCTCCGTCGCTGTCAGGGTCATCATCCTGATCCAAGACGCTACGCCGCCTCAGGAACCTGAACTCATTACACGTCTCATCGGTGCAGCTGTAAAAGAAAGAAAGGCTCTTTCATTACCAATTTATTTAGTTTAAGCGAACTGCACCTCTTCACAGCGTTGAGAGGCTGATTTCTCACCCTGGCACTGTGCATTCGTGCCATTTCCTTACCCTATGTGGTGTAGGATTTTAAAGATTTATTGGGATTGTATTTTCATGACAAGTTTGTCAATTGGAACCGTGCTTGTGGCTAGTATACTGTTCGGGTGAATACAAACCATTCTACAGTTTGAATCCCTGTTCATGTGGATGTGGTCAAAGGAACCAAAAACTGTGGCTATCACTAGTGCAAATCTTCCTTTCAAAAGACTCGCCGGTGCATGGATTCCTTTAAATTTGTGCTTTACAATCAATCATGAAATACTGGAAACGAGGCCTGGTCTCAGTTTTGAAATTTAAGAATGGCATCTTTCGGATTCGATTAGACTTACTGCTTTGCCATATCATCAAGAGACTTCAAGGCGACATAGTCCTGCAGCGTGGTTGGAAGCTGTAGAGTATAAGGGGTATGGAGCACAGTCAAGTCTGACAGTCGTGATCGGACGGCCTGACGGCATAGCTGTTTGAGACTGAGCGGTGTGTTTAAGCCTAGCAGATTAGAGGAAACCTCTGTGAGCTTTCTATTATATTTGCCGAGCATCACATCTGCAATATAAATGCATGGGCGTCACTTCCACCAATCAAACCCAGCATCGGTGACAACATTTACAGAAGCCGTGTTACTCACCGAAAGCAAGGTTAGACGGGTTGCAGTGCTGTGTTCCAAAAATAGAGAGGTAAGATGGGAATGGTATGCTGAAACGGTTTGCTCTAACTATTTACCCAACATGGCCGTTATGCATGGAGACGGGAAGTTCCAACGCAACGGTTAACGAAACCCTTCAGAAAATGATCCAGTAATTACAAAGATGAAAACAGGGTAGCCGACTCGTTTTTGCACAGCTACTATGGTTTTTATGGTGTAGGGCCCAAGGAATTCCATGATAGAGCCATTCAAATTTATCAAAGTGCTCATTAGGAGACTCGATTTACAAACTTATTTTTATGGTAAGTTTTGGGCCGCAATCGTAATGAGTAAAGCCAGATATGTTGCTTGAGGCTTTGAACAAGACGTCCGGGTAGGTTTCACCGAGGTCCACGGCGAGTAAAACAAGATAACAGTAATGGGAGCTGTATCCGTTTTGAAAATTTTATTGTTGGCAGTTGACCTACCTCTGAAACAGCCTATTTCTTTGATAGCTTTCCATACACAAGACAGTGGTTTAACCTGATCTGGATCGTTTTGTGTGATTTCTACAACACCAAGTCATACTACAGGTGACTGCCAGTACGACAGCGCAGAAGTCGCATCAACAATACCAGACATACTCCGATGTCACTTGTGAGAGGAAAACTGATCTTGGTTGTATGTTGTATAAGTATAATAAAGTTAGAGGGCTAGTTACTTGTTAGTTCGCCAGTGATGGTTGAGTATGGAGGGCCGAGAACGGGTCAGTATTAGTGCTGCGCCTCAACAGGAGGCTTGTTGGTTTTAAGGCAAGATTGATGTGAAGAGCTCACAGTCACAATGGGAACCCACCAAGGGGTTCACCTCATGAGAGGATCAGCGAATCAATCGGTTCAACGCGAAGAGAGGATCAAGACGTATTATATTACCGGGTAGTTTGAGCAGGTTGGTGTCTTTAAAGAGATTGAAGTCTGCATTCTGAGGTTGTGTGATGATCTGAAGGGAATTCAGCACATAGCGTGAATCATAACGTGAATCACTAGGGAATGTTCGAGTATGGTAACGAGGAAAATCCGATGGTGGCTTCACGTTCTTGTAGTGAGATAACTCCCGAATCGCGGGCATTCCGGCTACAACAAAAATGATCGCTCTCAGGATAATCTCAGGACAAAATCTCAGACAGCATAAGAGTCTGCTTGATCACTCCGCGACTGTGTCAGATTAGGATGACCAAACGCGTAGAGGAGAGTCTATCCTTCACTCTCAGTGCTGGGACTGAGAGGTGAGAGGCTAGGTACCTTGAGTGGCTTCACGAGCAAACTCCGACTGGTACCAGACGTTGGGCCCGAGGTCAAACGGATGGTAGAGGGAGTAATCCTTATTTCTACACGCAAGAATCCCCAGCAGCACAGCTGACCGATGTTTGGCGATAATTGACTTCTTCAGTAAGGCCCGATTAGGTGGGGCAATCTCCTGCAGGAATGCTTTGACGTATGCGGGGCAGCTTAGCAGCTTGGTCAGCAGGTATGGATTGTTGTGTTTGTTAGGATCACATACGTCCAGGAAAGATTGACCGATATGTTTATAGGTGAGCTTGACGTTGTATTTCTTGACCCACCCGAGCACAGCCTCGAGTAATCCCGCATCATCGCGCTGACACAGCCACCAGATGATGGGCGGATCCTCATGGGTTGGATTTCTCTTTGTGCACAGAGCCGATGCCCCTTGACTGTCGAGTAGGCAGAGAATATGTGCGTTGGTGCGACAGACGCGCAGGGCCTTCTGTACCTCTTCTGCCGGTATCTGTATGGAGCGGCGTTTGTACCAACGCAGCACCTTGGTGAGTCGGTCATTGGTGGTTAGTGAACTATCACCGCTGACAATGTATACAGGTCCGCGCGAGAAATATTTTTTCTGTGACGGGCTCATCTCGTGGTAGAGGGTGAGCAGGCGACTGATATCTGACCAGCGTGTGTTTGTCAGACAGATATCGAGCAATCGACGAATGATGGAGACATCCGAGATGAGGGTAGCGCGGGCACCCTCTGCACCAAGCCGCTCCACCAGCAGATCCCAACACTGCCAAAACGACTTCTCGTAGCACTGCGTTGCCAAGTGATAGAAAAGCCGAGTTTCTGAGATCTTCCAGAGACTTGACAGCGGTATTTTGCGGAGCAACTCAAGCAGCACAGTGGGATTGTGCGCAGCGAGCCATAATGAGTCCATTATTAGTCGTTCTATGTCTTTAGTAACCTCTGGGAAACCCTTTATATAGTTGGTGACAGCCGCCAGAAACTTACACTTGGCTTTATCGCGCTCAGTCACTCTCGCCTGCATGAATCCGAATCCGTGCCCTTTTAATGCAAAGGTTATGTCTGTCAGTGAGAGAGGAAGGTCGCGGGCTTTTTGCCAACCTAATACCGCGTCCATGAGCCGCTCATTATCATTAACAAATGCAGTCACCAGCGGCTTCTCCGACACAAAAACAAAAGTATCCTTCGCGTCAAATTTATGGAGTGTGTCCAGTACGAATGCAAGATCTTTGAAGTTTGGATTTGCAAAGATGATATCGAATAAGCGTCGAGGATAACAGCAGCCCATTATGAAGGTCATTCCGCTATCACCGACGCGATCTTGTACGAGTTGCCAGAAACGCTGAAAGGCAGCGGGAAGATCAGTCTGAGACTCGCATGCTGCCAGTGAGGGAAAGAAGCTGCTTCTCTGCATAACCTCCTTCACCTAAAATGTCATCGCGAATGATTTTAGTTTGTGGAAAGCTGAGCAACGCTGTCAGTAATATGTCAGGGTCATACATATATGTGGTCAGCTAGTCCCTAGACAAATATACGGCAAGTCAAAAATATCTAGTTCCATACGTTCAATCTTTGATAGAGTAAATTTCCACCCCATTAATCTGAAATTTCACAGTGAGCCTGCTAACAATCGATGGTGGCTCGAGAGGGTTCCTTTTTCAATGCCTCGGCAACCGTCATTCAATGTGCTCCATATGCACCACTTCAGTCGACAAAGGGATTATAATTATTATCTTCAACTGTCGACGAGGGGATTATTTCATGATTTACCACATATAATCAAGCTGTAATGAAAGAAGACCGCTGTCAGCAAACATCATAACTCCTATTCAACATTACACAAGGTAATTTAGCGAAATGGAGCTATTTCATTTCTGTCCATTCTTTGCTGTTCACAACTAGCACTTGCAAAAAGGCTAATCCTGACTGACATCAGGCCACCGGAGGTGAGCACAGTTTGGCTGTTGCACCTTATCTGTTGCTGTGATCCAGTTTATGAGTGTCTCGATCATATCACCATCGATGGAAGCGTCCAGTTTCACACAGGTTAAAATATGCAGAATGATGTCATCATTACGCGAACTCGGCGGTCCCGCTCCTTTCTCTACAGGGTGAAAAACAGGCGCTGCTAACAACCAGATTCCAAACCAGGAGTGATTGTTTATTCTCCGCACAATAGGATGGTAGAGAAGGGGTCTGGTCTATGGGATTACACATATTCTCATCAAAGATTATACTGGTCAGGTTGATGCGTTTCAAATGTGGCTTCATTCTATATCTTCCTCCTTTTGTCATCCAATTACTGGGGAGCCACTATGAGTGCGCGGACACAAACGAATGGAACGGATAATCTGCATGGATGACAATTGCGCATAAACATGACCCTGGATATACTAGCTAAGGTTAAATCTCAACTAGGGATGAAAATCTGATGATCAGTATGATCTGCTCACATAGAACGAGTCAATGGAAAGCCAGTTACTGAAACAAGAGATAAAACAAGAGCAGGACCTCATTTAGGCCGACTAATTGGAAGGCCTGTGATGCTTGTACAATGTTTCCGTTGGTACCCTGCTATTCATGTTTATTTAGTGCGAACTGCTATATACAGTTGGCAAAAGATGGACTGCCATCTACTAGTGACTGACTAAATAATCTCTGGTTTTCCTGAACTTATTACCTTATCTCAGCTTTCTATATGAAATTATAAAATAAAAAGCTCAAATCCAAACCAACAAGCATTGTTGCAAACACTAACTGAAATTTCTTGAGGTATGGGTGTACCTACAAACCAGACTGTAGGTTTTCACAATAAGCAACTTACCTATAAAGAGGTATTTGATGAGAGGACGGGCGAGTAAAGTTGATCGTGGATCACGTAGCAATAGTGACTCCACTATCTCATCTACATGATACCTGCAAAGGGATAGACACAAGTTGAGGCACTCACCGATTTGCGTGACACCTGACTTCTCATGGACGAGACGGGTCTTTGTGAACACTTGTTGTGATATGTCGGTTTTAATGGTTTTTACAACGCAACAGCAAAATGATCCTTGTGTCACTGGATTAGCTCGTCTAGCAATGAGCGATTCTGCCAGTGAGTATTACTTGTTCTACGATGGAGCTTGGTGTATACCTTATGTAACCCTTCATCTCCATCCAGTTGATGATATTCTCCAACTGTCCCTCTCGTTTGGAAGACATCGCCGGTGAAATGGGACCTAAAATGGATTGATATATCACTTACAGATGTTCGACCATATTTTCGTTATGAAGCTGAATTCGGGCAAGGATATTAGTTTTGATAACTACACTGAAAATGGTTGTTTTCACAAAATTTATAATATGAAACTTACCAGTTTTTGTGAAGAACATACGACCTTCTGCGTCAAGCTTCTCGTAGGCCTCCAGCACAGCAAACAATTTATCATTCGGCCAATGATTCAGAATACATAAGTCCAGTACATAATCCTTCTCAGATAGAGCAAACTTTTGACCGCAAATTTCATAGATCTGCTCTTCTTTTAGACCTTTAAACCACATTATGTTGAAATGATTTTTCTCAATGGCAAAGTCCACAATATCTGTGAGAATTTTAACATTTTTTGTACAGCATCCATAGAAGAGTGCCTTCTGTAATTCCGTAACGTCTCGCCCAGAGAGAGGTCGCTTGGTTCGGGAATGCATCGTTCGTTCCCTGATTCGCTCAATCTCCTCCAGGTACTGTTCACATGTCGTCTTCAATTTTTTCTTAGGAGGCATTGTGGTTCTGTTTCGCCTCATTGGTGCCTGCAAACGAATAAAACCATACACGCATACAGACTACCTAGTGCCCGACAAATGGTATGAACTATGTTTCAGTAATACTAATAGTCACAACTTACATTCAGTTACATTCATTCATCAATATATTTGATGCTTTACACTATTTTTGTTTCTGACTATGACTCAGTCAGTCAGTAACTCACTCAGTCAGTGACTGGTGAGACTGACTCACCGAGACTCTCACTCAGTGACTCCGTGAGACTGAGAGTGATTGACTGAAACAAACTGATGGGATTGTGTTCGACTCGACTGTGCGTGTGACTGTAAGTGAGTGCGAGACACTCACTGAAACTGATAGTGACTCACTCGCAGTCACTCACTCACTACTCAGTGACTCAGTGAGTGAGTGAGTTAGTGAGTGAGTGCGAGTGTGAGTGTCACGCCCACGGTCAGTCAGTGTCACACTCACGGCTTTAACTTAAGATAGAAAAGACAACAGCTAGTTCACAAAAGCAAGGGGATTGGAACCAGTAATGAAGACTCACCTCGTTAGGTCTGGTCACAAACAGATTACCTCAGAGGTTTATACGTTTCAACTATCCCCAAGTCACTCAATTATCATTATTTATTCCTGAACAAATGGCTACGGGCCGGAAACTCGACAGAGAGATGGCAAAAATATTGCAGATACACACACACCAACTATATGCGACAACCCTTGCGTTCTGATTAGTCATTATAATGACACTCTGGTCTTCTGTCTGAAAGCTACTTGCAGCTCAGCTTGGGCTATTCAAGTAAATCAGTTTCTCAATTTCCGGCATGGGTATTCAAGGGTTGTCGTCGTTCATCAACTCCCAACCGGGTTGCTTTTCAGTCGAGTTTATCCGTGACTGTCGGCTGATCGTGGATGGACACAACATTCTTCACGAACTATACTATGAGTCACCCTCCGAAACTGCGTATGGTGGAGATTATGATGTTTTTGCTAAATACTTGGACAATTTCTTGTCAAGCGTAACCCAAAAACTTGGGTTAGATCTCCTGGTAGTCTTTGATGGTGCTCAGGATACTCAAGGCAAAAAGTTCTCCACTAAACTTCAACGGGCCGAAGAAAGAATTCACCTGGCTGGCATATCAACACATAGATCTCGCACAAAGATTTTGCCCATACTTGCTTTAAAGGTAGTTGCCCTGAAATTTTATTTGATTTCATTATCAATTTCAATTTGTGAAATTGATTATTGATAAAATTGAATTTGAAATGTTATAAAAGCAAAAATTAGCGTCAGTTTAAATGGCTTATTTAGTACTGAAAAAAGACTTCTGTTGCTTTGCGGTTCGGCAACTAGATCGACGAAACTGGCAGCGAGCGGAGACCTTGCGGTTAAAAATTATTCTGCGCTTTTCTGAGGCCCAACACCAAAACAGTTTAAAACACCTTGACCTTAGTCCCGGTCTCTTAACCAATAAATTAAATGAATTTCGAACCACCGGGCTCCTCTACTTGTGCTTGACCTTCACATTATTTTCCACAGCTTGTTCTTTAACTGATTCTAATTTTCATGCTAGGTTTTCCAATCCAAACTCACGGAGTACTCCATTCCATACTGTGTATGTGACTTTGAAGCTGATGATGAGCTAGCGATTCTTGCGGATACTTTGAACTGTCCCCTGGTCAGTAATGATGGAGATTTCTACCTGATGAACCTAGCCCATGGCATTATTCGTGCAGCTGATCTTGTTGCTTTACATCTAGTCAAGCGGGAGGACAGGTGAGATTATACATACTCCACATACTCCAATTCATAACTCCGCAACCTTTTATTCAGAAATATTTCTCTAGCCATCATAATAACGGTACCTTACCCATGTCAAGTACATTTTGTTTTACAGCTCTATGCATGTCATTAGCCGTCCTATTTGTCCGATCTCCTAAGCCTGAAGCTGGGGTATGTAATGACCTCGCACTCGCTGGCTGAGCCTGACAGGACTAGTCCTTTTGTCTTCTGAAGTAAAAACCATTTGATTGGATGTAGGTTACACCTGCGCACTTCCATCTACAAGCGCTCTCTGCTACTGGAGACCCGTAAGATTACAGCTGAGGTATTCACCTTAATAGCAGCTCTCTGTGGTAACGATTACTTTCCGAGGAAAGCCTTACTCAAAGTCAGGGCTAAACTGGACGGCAGGAAACGTGATCCAAAGAAAAATAATCTGCCGAGCTATCTATCATGGCTGTCACAGGTATACATCTATCATGACTGTCACAGGTATATATCTATCATGGCTGTCACAGGTATATATCTATCATGGCTGTCACAGGTATACATCTATCATGGCTGTCACAGGTATATATCTATCATGGCTGTCACAGGTATACATCTATCATGTCTG
>Ga0224501_10003674_pt1 | contig 12112 bp, 10 predicted proteins | sample SF_Oct11_sed_USG_4_FD_169105 | JGI IMG/M metagenome (GOLD analysis project Ga0224501, IMG submission 169105) | Sediment microbial communities from San Francisco Bay, California, United States - SF_Oct11_sed_USGS_8_1 | ecosystem: Environmental > Aquatic > Marine > Sediment | place: USA... | reverse complement strand
CCTGTGGAGATCCTTATAGGGAGCTGCTTCTACCAGGAACAGGCAAAAAAAAACTCTACTCACTGGTTTTCTCGGCCAATTGGTTTAGCCAATTGTAGGAGTAGATTGTCACTTCGCTGATGCCTATGTGATACCAGATACAGGCGAACCAATGAGAGAGCAGCATGAAGATGGATACTATTAAAATCAGGATGGCCGCACCATATTCGAGGTAATGGTCGAGTTTTCTCGCTACGCGACCCAGACGTAGAAGTCGAATGACCTTCAAAGCACTGAACAGACTTGTCACTCCCTGAAAAAAAAACAAAGCGAAAAATGAGTGAAAGCTAAAGATACAGAGCACCAGAATATATCTAGAATGGAAACTCTGTACAGAAAAGTGTCCTTCTTTAGTATCACACAATATTCGCTATGCAAACTCATCTGATGGTAGATTAAGCAGCTATACTCATCATCATTCTTCAATTGACAATAGCTCAGAAGCTTAGGAGACTAGTAAGTCCTGCACTTAAAATCAGAAGATAGAGTCACAAACTATATAGGGTAGGAGAACGCTGGGTAATCAGCATCCCCCACCACATTAGGTGTATTCGTATGCTCGGTCACGAAATCTGCTAAATTGCGTAAGAGCGCGACCGAAAAGCGCGATCCAAAAAGAATCTTTCACTTTCGGTCGCGATCTGTGACCGAAGTATGCGAACAGAATTCCGCGACCGAAAGGCGTTGGCCTAGTAGTTCAGGCAAATGTCAAGGTTACCTCAAGGAGGCTTGATGACTACATTGAGATAAGGAATCGCGAATGATCGTTCGGCTCTAACCGAGTTAAAGTCGGGAGAGGACGACTCTGATCTGATCAAAGTTCATCCTGAACTCAACAGCTCTTCCTCACCGCGACCGAGTGTTCGCGTACTCGCGACCGAAATTTTTCCAAAAATTTTGCGCGCGAGCACGCGAATGCACCTACTATCTCCTCAGTGAGCCTTTCAAAGTCCAGAATTCACACTTTGGTAAATTTTCCCCTAACAGTCACATGACTCTGTTTACCTTATAAACCCACAATGCGCCACAAATTATGCCAAGTATCTAACCTAAACCAGCCCCACCCATCTCCAAGTCCACACTTCAGCCACGGTTTGTGGTTTGTGTCATAACGTTTGACTCGGGAACCCAGGAAATGATATCGATTGGGGTCGAAAGCCCGGGCCTAATACATGGCGTGAGTCTAAAATAGACCTTTTTAGAATTTGGGTCTCATCCCAACAACTATGGAAGCTCTTTAGAAGAAAGCAATTGCATGCGGTAGCTACTGAATAATTAATGTATAGGACTAAAATAAGCCATCATGTACGTCAGTGAGGACGCATGTTTGGTGCACAATGTTTTGCCTATTAACTGGATTTCCTAATGCAAAGTTTGTTCAAAGATTCAATGACAGTAATAAGTAGAAATAAATGATATGTTTCACTTTAAAGCAATGTTAATTAGGTCAGGAAAAGATTGTCTTGTCTTACATGGGTGGTATCACTCAGACGATGGCTTGTTTTCAGAATGGTTCATGGCCCGCCCATAGAGTTGGCACTCTATTGGCGGGCCGATTTATTTAATATCGCGACACGAGTTAAATGGAGAACATCACACAAACAGTAGCACAATCTGGGAATTGAACCCTGGTCACCTGGTCTAAAGCTAAATGCGCTCCCCACTAAGCCACCGCTTCTCCCATTTTGAGACTAGAACCATTGGGAATGGTTATTAACATTATTGCTGTGGCGTTGGGTCCAGTGGGAGTATGTGAAAATGCGAGATTGGGTTTCAAATCTCAAGTGTTGTCGAAGTTGAATTTGATATGAGGCAAATTGAACCTAGCGCTGGCAGACTAAATGGAGAAATTCTATGGGAAAGCTTTATTCAACTGACAGGAGAAACAGCTGACTGTGGTGCTGAAAGGCCACAAAACAAGGAACACTCCGGGCCTTAACCAGGTAATTTTCTGAACCGACAGTTTTTAAAAAGCTAAATTTTTCCTTTAAATGAATCTGCTTTAATGTAAAACGGGTGATGTTATTTTTCTGAATGTGAATAGTTGAAGATAACAGATTGCTGGGCATACATATCATCTGTGAAATGAACCGGTGAGATGAAGGTCACCGAGGTGAAGGTCACTGAGTGAACGGAGTTTGGAGTCAGTTCCATCTCATCAAACCACTGACCTACGTATAATGCTAATGATGAATGGTAAAATGGTCAATATAACTCAACGCCAACCAATTAATTATCAGAGATTCATCTGTTTACACTGAATGATTGAAGAATCATCCAGACTAATTTGATTATCTATTTGTAGATAAAAAACCGAAGAGAAATTATTAACGGGCGTCGGTCATCTATTGGCACCACTAGAAGTGTGCTCGCCACATTTAATTGATGGTATCCAGTTAGGCTGCATAGCTGGAAGGATCAGAAAGAAGACCTTTCTTAGAACTTGTCAATAATCTCATATACATCTGATGTTGACTCAATTCGTAATTAGAAGGCTGTTTGTTCGGACATGCCAATAAAGCAAACAGCTTTTTCCATGCTGTGTAATGTAAGTAGGAAAGTACTCAGACGCAAATCAGTCGCGAGACTCAGATATTAAGCTTATTAACTAAAGATCTGTCTCAGTATGCCTAAGACAAACTCGCCATGGGGTGAGTGACATCACTGACACACTTCCTGTATGTCATTGGTAGCATGACCGGGCTTAAGTTGCCTGACCATGCACGCATACAGTATGCTTTAATAATAATTTTCATCCTTCTGGCTGAAAAAGGACTATAGGTATTTGTTGGAGAAGTCTGTCATGGGCGTAAATTAGTTTAAACTGGGAAAGGGTTGCACAAGTGTCAGCCAGTGCTCGCCAGGGATGATCATGATCCAAAACCGAGATGTGGGTCAATATCCTGGTGGTCCGTTGGTGACGGTGGTCGGGGTTGTCAGTCAATTTAAGCACCATATACACGTCACCGCCGAGTTGCGGAGGGAGTGGCCATGGCTTGTGAATGCACGATTTGCTCACAGCAAGCCGTGGGTTCGAATTCCCCAAAAGTCAATGACGGTGGCAGGAAGGGCATCTGACCTAAATTCACCCCTGAGATCCAACAAAGTCTCCCAGTTAACTCTATGACCCCCGCACAGGGATTAATAATGCGGAGTATAAACACCACGGCCCCGCACAGGGATTAATAATGTAAAGTATAAACGGAAGCAAAAAATACACGTCACCGCCGAGAAGTTGATTAACCGTCCGTATACAAACAAGTAAATTATTTGAACGCACTGATGTCCTACCTCGTCTTGATGCTGGAAAGCATTAACGACATCATAGGGTAGGCAAGAGACGAGGTCGATGATGAACCAGGTCTTTATATAGTTCATCCTGATTACCTTAGGATCGCTTATCACCTGCAGAACATTGAACACAGGTCACAGGTCACAGGTCACAGGTCACAGGTCACAGGTCATAGGTCACAGGTCACAGTCTGACCACCAGGAGACTGGGGACCGATCAAATGTATCTCAAATGAAATACGAATTCCGATGAGTAAAAAAGAACAGCTTAAATAACCATTACCGGGTGTAAGATGTCTGCCACACTGGTTGCTTACAATTGGAAAAAATGTGGCTATAGAATACTTTCATGACTCTCTTCGCCTAAAGGCTATTAATGCTTGAAACAAGCATGCAAAATACAGAGGTCAAAATTTGTGACTTTGCAGTAGGATAGAATATAGGCAAATTACTTGCAATTAAAACACACTACTTGACAACTCTGATCCTGGATCACGACGAAAGACTATGCAACCCCCGCAAGGCAGCGCCTTGACTAAACGTTCCGCGACCCCGCAAGGCAGCGCCTTGACTAAACGTTCCGCGACCCCGCAAGGCAGCGCCTTGGCTAAACGTTCCGCGACCCGCAAGGCAGCGCCCTGACTAAACGTCCCGCGACCCCGCAAGGCAGCGCCTTGACTAAACGTTCCGCAGGTAATTATTTTGTAGACAGCGAGTGAATATAAATGAGGACACGAGTAACTAAGTGGAAAAGAGCGACGATGGCGCTTCGTTCGTAGACTTACCTCCCCGTTTGATCCAACGAAGGTCGTATGAAAGTTGAGTATTATATCCACGAAGAATACAACATCGACAACACTGTCAACAACTAGCAGAGGGACGTCATCCATCGTTTTGTACTTGAAGGCTGCATTGTACGGGACGCAAAAGGCAGTATATATGGTTAGTAGTAAAATTATCCAATCCCATGTTGTCTTGAAAGCGCAGTAGTGTAATATTATATGCGGCGGTGTCTTGGGTGTCTCTTGTCTGTACTGCGGTAACAGGTCTGAACTAACGTTCATTATCTACAAATAAAAATTAAAACTTAGGTATATGCAATATTATGTCATGGTTGTTAATAAGGTCAGTACTAAGGAGACTGGACGACGCATACATTTTGAGTGAAATGCTGTCTCCTGTAGTGAATGTGTCAGCCTCGTAGCCATCAACAAAACAAATTCTAATAACCCGAGTACTGAGCAGGCTACCCGCAGGGTACCTGCATAGTCCGGAAACTGGTCAAGGTACCTACACCCTGACATTGGTCAGTATACCTGCAAGGTACCTGCATATCCGTGGCATTAGTCAGTGCATCTGCAGGGTACCTGCCATTGGTCAGAGTAGGTATCTGCAGAATACCTATACTCCAGACATCAATCAGGATTATGAAAGAATAAACTGAGTGGGTGAATAGAATCTTCTCATACCGAAGCTAGTTGTGACGGTCTATCGCCTTTTGAATCAAAGTTCTGCTGCTGAATGAGAACAGACTTGTTCCTAGTAACAGATCTAGCTAGCTTCGCGAATTTATTCAGCCCTGCAAGACAGATCACATGGTTTTTATAACGGAACAATGGATGACTGTTTGTCGGCTAGTTGCTAGTGCATGAGTTAGCATCACATAGAAATGGTTAAGGTTCTATTCACAACAAGGAATTGGAGACATTTTGTGTTCAATTTTTTAATAGAGACGCTGAATTGGCGCTCCTAAACTTATTTGTTCATTACATGCATAGCATGCAATGTATAGTAATAGAATATCACACTAAAAGTGCTCTATTCTCTGGGTTTTCTAACGCATTTCCCCGATTGATTTCACGTGCACGTGTTTTACTATGTGAGACCACTTGTTGGAAACCATACGGAATGTTATTGAAGAAACTGGTATATTAAAATATCAGTTCGAGGCGGGAGAACTACCGTCAATAATTGAAACCAGACCACATACACTTGGGGTGGAAATTGCGAATCATGTCTGAACCATTCCTCGGCCGATATTCTGAAAAGTATAAAGCAGGTGGCTCGAACCAATATAGGAGCATGTGCTTTTGTTATTATATCGGTCTGACTGGTGCGTTTGACTTGATTAGGCTATAGAAATGATTTAGCTACGACTAGGGAAGCTGTTGGAAAAGACCACCTAAGAAAGAGAAAAGACTGCAAAGTCTACAAGAGAGAAGGCTTGATAACACAAACAGCATACCTAGAGGATCAACGCCATTGGCTAAAAAGAAGAGGGCTGGTGTTAAAATATGCAGTTAACACTTGTAGGACATGTATACATGTATGTAGGGAGCGGACGTGGTGTAATGGTTAGAATATACGATTTGCACTCAGCAAGTCGCGGGTTCGAATCCCAGAAAAGTCAATGGTGGTGGCAGGAAGGGCATCTGACCTTAATTCGCTCTTGAGCTCCAACAAAGTTTTCCTGTTACCCAGGGAGCAAACTCCACCACCCCGCACAGGGGTTAATAATGTAGAGTATAAACTCCACCACCCCGCACAGGGGTTAATAATGTGGAGTATAAACTCCACCACCCCGCACAGGGGTTAATAATGTAGAGTATAAACTCCACCACCCCGCACAGGGGTTAATAATGTGGAGTATAAACAGAAGCAAAATGCATGTATGTAGGGGTCAGGGTAGCTAAGCCAGTAGAAGTGCGGATTAACAATCTATTGAATCTAAGGATTGTGAATTCGCTCCCCATTGCTGGCGGGGCTTTTCCTTGGTATGAGCCTTTAGCAGGCCTCTCACTACGAATTGCTATTGTAACCTCAGATTGCCATGGTATCTAAATGATGGATATCCCAACCAGTGGATAAGGGCAGGGCAAAGATCACTACTTGGTTGTCAAAAATCTACCTCCCCAAAAAAAGTACAACCAACTTGGGGCGGGTGATGTGTAAACAAAATGGTTAGGTTTATTGACCCCCAATCAGGAACCCGAGGAAGGCAGCGGGAAACCCTTTTCCATCCCATCCCACGCCACCATGACAGGTCATGAAAAACCTGCTTTCGGCAGTATACCTCATCACGTATAGTTCAGTTAGTCGCATGCCAAAGGTTTTTTGCCGAGTGGCTAAGTTTGTTCATCATTCAACACTTACTATATGCTAGCTATTTCTCGGTAAAACTCACACACATTCTATAGCACCTAATTTATTTCTACCATGATCAAAGACGTATGATCCTAATGGATTTCTAATAATACCTTTCATGGGCAGTTTTAAAGCCATTTTGAATAACTGATTGCTACATCAAACATTGTCCATGGTCTAGGATACCGCTCATTGAAAACATATTGAAATTTACCAATTTTGATGTATTAGACCAGCCTTTTATGCGAGAGAAATCTCATTACTTTCAGTGAAAACGGAATGTTGAGTTGATTGCATTGCTAGCTCTTGGAGAAGTTCAGCCATTGATCATTGATTTAGGACGGACTTACTAATCGGGTTCAATGTATCAGGTGAAGGGCAGAATCGTTGATAAGCATGATACACTCTGGACAGCGGCATTATTATGCAACAGTATATGTATTATACATGCACTATTGCATAATAATAGTAGTAATACATTTCACAAGATCTGACCCTTGACAGAAAAAATTGTGTTGTTTTGTAATTAATTTGATATTTATATCATGTATATTTGCGTGCTGAACAGAATGACAAAATGTCTGCCGTGGAAAAGTTTTTCAATTGGGGGTTTGAGGGATAACTACAAAAGTTTTAACAGTCGAGAGAATATTTGGCGGCCAATCTGATGAGTCAGAATGTTGTACAGTTAAAGTCTGATGAGTCAGAATGTTGTACAGTTAAAGCTTTGTTTTTATCCCGTGGAAAAAACTCGATCAATGCAAAAGTCAAGGTGAGCTACTAATTAGTTCCGTCAGCCAAAATGATGATCGAGCGTACAAGGCAATTTTTGTTTCTACTATGGTAGCCTTGACCAAAGAATGTTACCAAGATAAGACAGCGGGCTCTTTCACGAAACTTAAAGTCAGAAAACTAGGTCATCAAGGTCATTTTCAGTTTTTGTAAGGGTTCTAGCACTCAAAATATGTCTCCTTTGGGTCATGGTCGCATGCCCAGAGATAGTTGCAAATATATTGGCTGAAATTCAAGCCTGTAACAAGTATTTCCTCAATCAAAACACTGGCCAAAATCACTCTACGCAGGGGAGTAACCTAGGTATATTACCTTTATATAAAACATAAAGATGCTGTACTATCTTGGCACCGTAACAAACAATTTTTGTCGCAGCGGCATATATGTGCAGGTCTCTGAGTATTTTGTATGTCATGCGATTCAAAAAGTGGCCAAGTTATTTACAGTAGAATATCTAACCATAGTGTGTGAGGAACAGAATCTCTTCACACTTCATAACTAGTGGGAGAACACAGCCTGATGAGCATGAAGCACAGTACACTCTGAAGGCTTGTGTTTATAATGGTTGCCACGCTGACCCCAATAGCAAATTAGTCCCTTGGTGGACATCGAGTAAAGAGAGGAAGTAATTTACAGTCAGCCATTGATTCAAACTGTTCTTCTGCTGCTGTACTTTTAAACTTTTAGTTAGGACCAATCAGACTAGAAAAATATGATTTAAGTTTTAATTTTACTCGAAAAATAACATCAAATGCATGTACCTGTTTCGTGTCATATATAATTAAATAGGGTTTAGTGTTGAGCTGACATATTGATTCTTGACTGTGCACAGCATGAGAATTTGCATTAAAAGAGGTTGTGCGCATGTGTGGGTGGCATAGACTTCTGTTCGTTGTATACTGGAGTCACCTTAAGGTCCTGCCACATGATGACAAATTTGCAAAAACTCGCGAAAATTTCAGAATACTGTCACACCAAAAATTAATTTGCGAATTTGTGATAGCTGTTTCAAGCGAAACTGGCAGTTCTAGCACACTAAATTGTGCTAACTAGGCATGCGCTGATTGGTTCAATCACTTCTATAGCCCGTGGGAATCCAAAGGCTATAAAATAGAAAAACAAAATGGCTAACTACGTCTGGCTAGAAACATGATTTGACCCAATTTAAGAGCAGTCATCATCATGGAGCAAAACCAATCGCAATGCAAGAGAACCAGAGCACTAGGGAAACTTCAAGAAATTACAAACTAGAATCTGGCCGAATTCACCTGGGAGCAACGGCTAGTTGCATTTGACTACAAGCAAGATCCCCACGCATGACTTTTAACGACGGTTTGATCGGCAACAGAACCCAGAACTCTAGCTAGACTAACATAGACCCTTATAACTTAAAGGCCTATCCTATAAATCAGAGGCCTACCCTATAAATTAGAGCCTCACCATATAAATAAAAACCCAACCCTTAAATTAGAGCCCCACCCTACAAATTAGAGCCCCACTATATACATTAGAGCCCTATCCTATAAATTAGAGCCCCACCCTATACCGTAAAGCCTTACCTTTGGTGGAGTCATCACCAGCTAAGGGCTCTTTAATGGATGTGATATCTCTAATTGTACACAGAAATAGCACCACACTGTCTTTCTCATTCCGTATTGGAGCAATATGCAGAAGCAGCCAAAGAGGTGAACCTAAAATATATATAACACGATTATCTTGTTATATGGATAGGAATTTCTTGCTGTTTTCTTGTTGTTTCTTGATGCTCTGGGTAACATGGATGTATACTAACTAGTAGATTTGAGCCAGAGGCTTGTCGGAGTAGTGGGAGCTAGAAAATATGTGAGGAACTCATTCTCACAATGGGTGCTCTAGCCATTAAGCTATCTCTGGTTTTCCCCATTCATGTATGAGATTATCCACTCGGTAACATCACTAGTTTAACGGGCTGTTTTCAGGACGGTCCACGGTGTGCCCTACTGTATGGTTGAGACTCTGCTGTTTATCCACGGTGTGCCCTACTGTATGGGTGAGACTCTGCTGTTTATTGCCAGAAACCGAATCCGGTGAGTGAAAGGCCAGAGTAGTGTCCGGGCTGGGAGCTGAACCAGGGTACACCAGAACCCATTGTGAGATCCACTGATGATAAACATTTAAATGATCAAATAATGCAGCACATCTAGGATACGGTGTGGGAATCCCCCAAAGGCACACTGTAAAGATGTAGGGTTTAAAAGTGCGACTGCATACACTATGGATGAACCACCAATGTGTATTGTTGTGTGACACTTGAAATCTCATCCAAAACATCTACACGCGTATTTGATTCTAGGAAAGGCCTTCACATTCAAAGACCTAGGCGTTTCGGTGTGAGTGAGAGAGGTCATGAAGGCAATCTAGTCTCAAGGTTAATTCAGTGTCAAGGACAAAAGGTGACGGGTTTGTAAAAGCAGAGAGGCAGCTAGCTATATTAGCGCAGCCCTCTGAATTTATTCCTTACGAGTCTTTTTGATGACCGAGATCTCAATTTGTAACATCTGCTGTTCTAGAAAAGCTTGCTCAATCTTTTTGCAGCTTTCCTGATCCGTTAGGTCACTCCACATAAAGCGTAGAGTGCTGGACTGCTGCATCAGTTCGGCTTTATTATAGCCCGTTATTTTACAAAACCCTTCGTTAGCAAATACGATCGGATAATCGACAACTCTGGCATTCCCAAGTAGGAAACTCGCATCTGTAAAACAAATAATCTCATGAGTGTGCTATACATGATCATATTGTGTGAAACGGTTCGGTCTCATTACGCAAGTAGGATAGCTCATTGGTAAAACCCTGGAGTTGTAGCCATGACAACCTGGGTTCAAATCTCGGCTGGGGCGTGTGAGTGAAGTGAGTCCGAGCTAATAACATGAAACCTGGCTCAAAACAAAAAAAAAGCCTCGCTATGAGGTGGAGCATTGATATTGATCCGCTCGTGGTGCTCCATGCTAAGCTGTGACTAGCGAAAAACCCGCCAATTTCCCCATAACAGAAAAGACATCGTACAAGCAAAAATATTACACAAACTGTATAATAAGTATTACTCTATGAAATATAATATGTATAACAAGTATTACTCTATGAGATGTGATATGTATAATAAGTATTATTACTCTATGAGATATGATATGTATAATAAGTATTACTCTATGAAACATAATATGTATAATAAGCATTACTCTATGAAATATAATATGTATAACAAGTATTACTCTATGAGATATGATATGTATAATAAGTATTACTCTATGAAATATAATATGTATAACAAGTATTACTCTATGAGATGTGATATGCATAATAAGTATTACTCTATGAAATATGATATGTATAATAAGTATTAGTCTATGAAATATGATATGGTTGTGAACAGTTCGTAGAATCGCATGAACTTTTTGAAGAATCAAAGCGCATACTCATGTCGAGTGCTTCATGTCTAGATCCGTCATATCAACATTCCATCAAGTCAAAGCAATTTTATATGAGTAAGCGGTGAAAATAAGTGCACTTCGGATAACAATCACAACAAACTGGTGAAAGTTATTTCAATTCTGACAATTTCTGTTGCCTGTTTGTGCAGTGAAATTAAAGTCAATCTATATATCGTTGTCAATAAACCGGAATATTATTTTTATTAATATTAATAACCGTTTTATCAATATTTAATGTAAGCTTTCATTGTGGCAATGTTGACATATGAGCAGAAACATCGCTGGTTGTGTTTGTATATCTTGATTTTGAAGCACTAAGCTGTAGTTTCGAATCACCCAGCTAGTCTCTGTACTACTGATACTCATGATATTTCAATGACATTAAAATCAAAGGTGATACACTAGTGACACCTAGTGACACGAAAGCTATCTTAGCTCAGGACTGAGCACAGCGTCAGAAGGTTCGTTAGGTTAGGTTAGAATAATTTTATTTTACGTGGATGACATTGAGGCAAATCCTTATTTACAAAATGGTCCACGACGGAGAAAATAGCAAAAGTGCAACTTCATGATCAAGAAACAGAATAAGGGATGGTCAGGTCAGGCATCAATAGTCGTGTAGACATTGGAAAAACTAGGAGAGACAAGATATTAGCTGGTTAAATGTCCAAAAGTCAAATCAGGTTAGAGAGTTATCTAGGCTGTTCCAAGCGTTTGAAAAATAAATGCTGTACGCATAGTTCACTGCCTTGTTTAGTGTCCTAGTTACTTCAAATAAAAGTCGGCGTGATGAGCGAAGATGTCTAGAGTTTTTTTTCGGATGAGTAAGTTCATGGAGATAAATTGGTACAAGTCCTTAAACAGTTCTGTATATTAGTAGCTCAGTACGGCTACATAAGACGGCCAAGTAAACGAACCCAGTTTAGGTGAGGCCATTTTAGTACGCAGTCAACCCGATCACCATGGTGGCTAATAGCTCAAATGGAATGATAAAAAATCCAACTCTGTTCAGACATGAGGAAGGTGAAGGTGGTGAGGAAGAGGAGTGACACCCTCTGGCAGTACACATTTTCTCTCTAGCAGCCACTTCCCTTTACAGCCATTGGCTAGGGGATAATAGGTGCATTCGCGTGATTGGCTTTTGTGTGACTAAATTGGATTTCAGTCACAAAATCTGCTAACCTGTCAAGAGCGCGACCGAAAAGCATCTTTTTACTTTCGGTCGTGGTCTGCAACCGAAATTACATGAACAAAACTCCATCTAGGCAACTGTAAAGATTAGCGCCCCGCAAAGAGACTTGATTACTATGCTGGGAAACTCCATCTAGGCAACTGTAAAGATTAGCGCCCCGCAAAGAGACTTGATTACTATGCTGGGA
>Ga0224501_10003673_pt1 | contig 12113 bp, 25 predicted proteins | sample SF_Oct11_sed_USG_4_FD_169105 | JGI IMG/M metagenome (GOLD analysis project Ga0224501, IMG submission 169105) | Sediment microbial communities from San Francisco Bay, California, United States - SF_Oct11_sed_USGS_8_1 | ecosystem: Environmental > Aquatic > Marine > Sediment | place: USA... | reverse complement strand
ACTGTAGGCGCTGGTGTGGTGATTGAGGTGATCGCATAGTTTAATAGGTGAAAGTTTAAAGTTAAAAGTGAGAAAAACGTGAATCAGAAGATAAGAATAAAATTGAGAGCATATGACCACAGAATACTTGACAGGTCTGTGAAAGAGATAGTGGACACTGCACAGAGGACCGGAGCAAGAGTAGCAGGTCCTGTACCATTACCTACAAGAATAAGCAAAATAACTGTTCTCAGGTCTCCACATGTGGACAAAAAGTCAAGAGAACAGTTTGAGATAAGAACACATAAAAGGCTGATAGATATTTATGATCCAACTCCGCAGACTGTTGATGCCCTTATGAAATTAGAGCTCGCAGCCGGTGTTGATGTAGAGATAAAATTATGATTGGCATTCTCGGGAAAAAACTCGGCATGACACAGATATTTATCGATGACGGGAAAATATGCCCTGTGACTGTTGTTGAAGCAGGACCCTGTTGCGTGATTCAGGTGAAAACCTTAGAGAATGACGGATATGAGTCAGTAAAGATAGGTTTTATAGAGATAGAAGAAAAGAAATTAAATAAGCCCCTATCCGGGGTATTTAAACGAGCCGGGGTTAAACCTTACAGGATATTAAAGGAATTCCCTATGAGTGGGTTAAAAGTTGGTGAGTTTTTAACTGTGGGGAAATTTGTAAAAGGAGACAAGGTTTCTGTAACAGGTGTATCAAAGGGTAAAGGATTTCAGGGTGTGATGAAGAGACATCACTACGCTGGAGGACCGGGTTCACACGGCTCGATGTTCAATAGGGCGCCTGGTTCAATTGGTGCGAGTTCTTACCCCTCGAGGGTTTGGAAAAATACAGGACTTCCAGGCCATATGGGGTTTGAGAGAGTAACTTCTAAGAACCTCGAGATAATTGATGTGAAGTCTGACCAGAATATTCTCCTTATAAGAGGTGCTGTTCCGGGTGCGAAAGGTACCTACCTGGAGATAAGAAAGGAAGACTGACATGCCAGAGGTTCAGATAAAGGATAAGAGCAATAATACCGTTGGAAAGATGGAATTGCGTGATGATGTTTTTGGTGTCGATACGAAACCTACCGTAGTTCATCAAGCGGTAGTTAATTTTCTTGCAAATCAAAGGCAAGGTACCCATGCAACAAAGACAAAGGGTCTTGTCAGGGGAGGCGGCAAAAAGCCATGGAAACAGAAACATACAGGAAGGGCAAGGGCAGGTAGTATCCGCTCCCCTTTATGGAGAGGCGGAGGAATAGTCTTTGGACCGCAACCGAGGGATTATTCATATAACCTTCCCAAAAAGGTAAAGAAGCTTGCGTTAAAGACGGCACTTTCCATGAAGATGTCGGAAGGTGAGATTACAATTATAGATGGACTTTCAATTGATAAACCTAAAACGAAAGATATGGTTTCGATTTTGAAAAAATTCGGATTAGAAGGAAAAAGAACCCTTATCGTCATCCCTGAGAAGGATGAGGCGGTTACACTTTCTGCGAGGAATATCCCGGGAGTAAAGGTGGTCAGGGTTTCTGATTTGAACACCTATAATGTGCTCGTTCACGAGAGACTTATTATGACAAAAGATGCAATCAGCAGGTTTCACGTGGCGAGTGAGGGTGTTGAAGAATGAAGAGTGTATATACAATAATTAAAAAGCCTCTTTTTACCGAGAAAGGCAGCCATCTTAAGGAATCAGAAAATAAGATCCTGGTTGAGGTAAGCACTGATGCAAATAAACTTGAAATAAAAAAGGCTATCGAAGAGATTTTTAAGGTAAAAGTCGAGAAGGTTGCGACAGTAGCTGTGCATGGCAAATGGAAAAAATTAGGAAGATCTATTGGCAAAAGGCCTGATAGGAAGAAGGCATTGATTACTCTTAGAAAGGGTGAAAAACTCGATTTTATTGAGGGTGTATAATGGGGCTGAAGAAATATAGTCCAACATCACCGGGCAGGAGATCTCAGACTGTATCTGACTTTGTCGATATAACGACAGATAAGCCCTTTGAACCACTCCTGAGACCCCTGAGGAGGTCAGGTGGCAGGAACAACGTCGGGCGTGTTACTACCTGGCATAGAGGAGGGGGTAACAAAAGGGCATTGAGGAGTATAGATTTCAAAAGGGACAAGATAGGGGTTCCTGCAAAAGTTGAGACTATAGAATATGATCCAAACAGATCAGCAAGGATAGCCCTTCTTAAGTATAGAGATGGTGAGAAAAGATATATAATTGCGCCGTTAGGCATTCGGGTCGGAGATGAAGTTGTTTCAGGAAAAGAGGCTGAGATAAAGGTAGGGAATGCACTTCCCCTCAGTGATATGCCCTTAGGTACTTTTATTCATAACATTGAGCTACATCCAGGACAAGGTGCGAAGCTTGCAAGGAGTGCAGGCTCCTCAGTACAGATGATTGCTAAAGAAGAAAAATATGTTCAGGTGAAACTCTCATCAGGTGAGGTGCGTTTTATACTTTCGGGTTGTATGGCAACTATAGGGCAGGTGAGTAATCCTGACCACGAAAATATCTCTTATGGCAAGGCAGGCAGGATAAGGTGGTTGGGCAGAAAACCTCATGTGAGAGGTGTTGCAATGAACCCGGTAGACCATCCACTGGGTGGCGGTGAAGGGAAAGCCTCAGGTGGTCGTCCTGCATGCTCACCATGGGGGAAGCCTGAAGGAGTGAAAACGAGAAAGAATAAGAGAACGAATAGATTTATTATTAAGAGGAGGAAATAGATTGCCGAGGTCCCTAAAAAAAGGTCCATTTGTGGATGAAAAGCTTATGAAGAAGGTAAAGACAATGATGGAGACTGGTGAAAAGAAGCTTATAAAGACATGGTCGAGACGCTCTACGATTATACCTGAATTTATCGGATATACCTTTGCAGTACATAATGGGAAGAAGTTTATACCCGTGTATGTTACGGAGAATATGGTTGGTCATAAGCTTGGCGAATTTTCACCCACGAGGACATTTCGAAGCCATTCAGGTTCGGAGAAAGCTGCTGCTGCAAAAGGATAAATAGAGAATAACTATGGAATCAAAGGCAATATTAAAATATGCGAGGATGACGCCACGAAAGGCAAGGAGGGTTGTAGACCTGATAAGGGGTAAGCGTGCTGGTGATGCCCTTCTATCCCTTCGTTTTATGCCATATAGAGGTGCAAAATTTTTAGAAAAGCTTCTCAAATCGGCAATGTCTAATGCAGAACAGAAAAAGGCTACCGATCCTGAAGCAATGAAGATTGTAAAGGCATTAGTTGATCAAGGACCGGTAATGAAAAGGGTTGAACCGAGGGCAATGGGAAGAGCAAACGTTATCAGAAAGAGGACATGCCATATAACATTAGTTTTATCAGAAGAAAAATGATGAGGAGGTAGGTTTTGGGTCAAAAGACGCATCCTATAGGAGTTAGGCTTGGAATAATTAAAACCTGGGATTCGAGATGGTATCGCAAGAAAGGATATGTTGAACAACTTCTCGAAGACATCACCATAAGAAAGACTCTTAAGGACAGACTGTTCCATGCGGGTGTCCCAAAAATAGAGATAGAGCGAGCTGGTCAGAATTTGAGGGTAATAATTTATACCGCGAGACCAGGAATCATTATTGGGAAGAAAGGGACCGAAGTTGAAAAACTCAGAAAAGACCTTAAGTTGATGACAGATAAAGAAGTTGCAATAGACATAAAGGAGATAAGGAAACCAGAAATAGATGCTCAACTTGTTGGAGAAAATATAGCTCTTCAGCTTGAAAAAAGGGTTGCATTCAGAAGGGCGATGAAAAAGGCTGTCGCATCTGCCTTGAGGTTTGGCGCCCTCGGAGTAAAAATATCTTGCTCAGGAAGACTCGCAGGAGCTGAGATCGCGCGGTCAGAATGGTACAGGGAAGGCAGGGTACCACTTCATACATTTAGAGCTGATATAGATTTTGGTTATGCAAAGGCAAGAACAACGTATGGTGTTATAGGGGTGAAGGTGTGGATTTATCACGGGGATATGTTGCCGGAAAGTAAAGCAAAGGAAAATTAGGTGAAAGTATGTTAATGCCCAAAAAGGTCAAATTCAGAAAGATGCAGAAAGGCAGAATGAATGGAAAAGCTTATAGAGGTTCTACAGTCACCTTTGGAGAATTTGGCCTGAAGGCACTTGAGCCCGGATGGATTTCGAGTAGACAAATTGAGGCAGCAAGAATTGCGATTACACGTCATGCAAAAAGAGGATGCAAGGTATGGATAAGGATTTTCCCTGATAAACCAATAACGAAGAAACCTGCTGAGACAAGGATGGGTAAAGGTAAGGGAGCGCCTGAGTACTGGGTTGCTGTGGTAAAGCCAGGGAGGATCCTCTATGAGATGTCAGGTGTGAGCGAAGAGCTCGCCAAAGAAGCCTTTCGTCTTGCTTCTCATAAACTGCCTCTGGAGACACAATTTGTAAAAAGGGATGAGGAGATTCTGTGAAATCATCTGATCTCAGGGCAATGACAGTAGATGAGCTTGTGCAAAAAGAGAAGGATTTTAGAAAAGAACTCTTCAATTTAAGATTTCAGCAAGCAACAGGCGAGATAGAGAACCCGATGCGGATACGCGCAGTAAGAAAAAATATTGTAAAAGTATTAACGATTAAAAGTGAAAAGTTGAAAGCAGAAGGTAGAGGAAATGTCTAAAAAGGTTTATACAGGTAAAGTGGTGAGTGATAAAATGGATAAAACGGCAGTTGTTGCCGTGACAAGACTGTTTCAGCATCACAGGTATAAAAAGACGGTGAAAAGAGTCACAAAGTTTAAGGCACATGATGAGAGTAACAGGTGTAGTATTGGTGATACCGTTAAAATTATAGAAGCAAGTCCCCTGAGCAAAAACAAGAGGTGGATAGTAATAGATATTTTAGATAAGGTGGCAAGAGGTGACTGAAGATGGTTCAACTGAGAAGTATGCTCGAGGTAGCAGATAATTCAGGTGCAAAAAAGGTACAGTGCATTAAGGTACTTGGAGGTTCTCACAGAAGGTATGCACGGCTTGGTGATATTGTAGTGGTAAGTGTGAAAGAGGCATTGCCTGATAGTAACATTAAGAAGGGGGTAGTCACAAAAGCCGTTGTGGTACGGACAAAGAAAGAGCATAGAAGAACTGACGGATCTTATATACGGTTTGATCAGAATGCGGTTGTTCTTATAAATGCAGAAGGTGAACCAGTCGGGACAAGGATTTTTGGGCCTGTAGCAAGGGAGCTCAGGTGGAAGGAGTTTACAAAAATAATCTCTTTGGCCCCGGAGGTGCTTTAGAAGCGATGAGTTTGGGTATCAAGAAAGATGATACAGTTTTAGTAATTTCTGGCAAGGAAAAGGACAAGCGGGGTCGGGTTCTTTCGGTGAACCCATCAAAAAACACGCTTCTTGTAGAGAGGATTAATATAATCAAAAAACACATGAAGCCGAGCAGAAAATATGCTCAGGGTGGAATAATTGAGAAGGAAGCACCACTTCATATATCAAATGTTATGCTTCTATGCCCGAAGTGCAGCAAACCAACAAGGATGAGCAGTACAATGCTCTCGGGTGGTAAGAAGGTAAGAGTATGCAGGAAATGCAAGGAGGTAATAGACCAGTAATGGTGCCACGACTTAAAGAAAGATATTTAAAAGAAGTTATTCCTGCAATGGTAAAGGAATTTTCATATAAGAATGTAATGAAAGTACCCAAGATACAGAAGATTGTCCTTAACATCGGTCTCGGAGAAGCGATACAGAACATAAAACTTCTCGAGGCAGCACAGAAGGAACTCTCCATAATAACGGGACAGAAGGCAGTAATTACCAAGGCAAAAAAATCAATTGCAGGTTTTAAACTAAAAAAAGGAATGCCAATAGGCTGTAAGGTGACCCTCAGGGGGAACATAATGTTTGAATTTCTTGACAGATTTATAAATCTTGCTCTGCCAAGAATCAGAGATTTCAAAGGTGTGTCTGGAAGGTCTTTTGACGGAAGAGGCAACTATTCATTGGGTCTTAAAGAGCAGTTTATCTTCCCAGAGATAGATTATGATAAAGTCGAAATGGTTCATGGTCTTGATATTATCATTTGTACTAATGCGAAAACAGATAAAGAAGGCAAGGCTGTGTTACGTTATTTAGGAATGCCGTTTAGAATTGAGAGGATTGACTAATGGCGAAGACTTGTATGATGGAAAAAGCCAAGAGGCAACCAAAATTCCGGGTAAGAGCTCATAGTAGATGTAAAATATGTGGGAGACCAAGAGGCTATTTAAGGAAGTTCGGTATGTGCAGGATTTGCTTTAGAACACTTGCTCTTGAAGGACATATACCCGGCGTAATTAAATCAAGCTGGTAGAGGTGAATTAATGTTAACCGATCCGATTGCAGACATGCTCACAAGAATAAGAAATGCAGTGCATATAAAGGCAGAAAAGGTTGATGTTCCTGCCTCCAGAATGAAGTTAGAAGTAGCAAAAATACTGAAAGAAGAAGGATTCATTAAGGCATATAAAATATTAAAAGATAAAAAGCAGGGCATACTGAGGATAGTATTGAAATATATGAACAATGACAATGTGATCTCAGGATTGAAGAGGGTGAGTAAACCGGGCCGAAGAATTTATGTGAACAAGGGAGAAATCCCGAGAGTCATGGGTGGTGTCGGGATCGCTATTGTCACCACATCAAAAGGGATAGTAAGTGATAAAGTCTGTCGCCAGGAAGGTGTCGGGGGAGAGGTTATCTGTTATGTGTGGTAAGGGAGAAAAATAGAAATGTCAAGAGTCGGGAAAAAGCCGATAGAGATCCCCAAGGGGGTAGATGTATCGGTGGAGAGCGGAGAGATAACCGTAAAAGGTCCTAAAGGGCAGTTGAGCTGGAACTATCCTGACAAGATAAAAGTTTTGGTAAACGGGAGCAATATCGTAGTAGAGAGGACAGATAACTCGAGAATTGAGAGGTCGCTTCATGGTCTCACAAGGAGTATTATTTCTAATATGGTCACAGGGGTATCTCAGGGCTACCAGAAAGTTCTTGATATAGTTGGTGTTGGTTACAGAGCGCAGGTTACAGGAAATAAGATTATCTTGACACTTGGGTACTCCCATCCAATTGAGTTTCACTTGCCAGAAGGGATTAAGGCCTCGGTGGATGCAAAGCAGATACAAATTACACTTTTTGGAATTGACAAGCAACAGCTTGGGCAGATAGCTGAGAATCTCAGATGCCTGAGGGTTCCTGATTCGTATAAGGGTAAGGGAGTGAGACATTCAGGCGAAAAGCTCAAATTGAAAGTTGGTAAGGCTGGGAAAAAATAGTTAATAGCAATAGTTATTAGTTTTCAGTGTCTAACAACTGATGACTGATAATAATTTTTGGAGGTTTTTTTGGCAAGAAGTAAGAAAGAGGGAAGAGAGAGACGCTGTCGGAGGATCAGAAAGAAGGTGTTCGGGAATCCAGAAAGGTTAAGACTGTCAGTGTATAGGAGTCTGAATAATATGTATGCTCAGATTATCGATGACTTTAAGGGATATACTATAATCTCTGCATCAAGTCTCAACAAGGATTTTAAAAATATAAAGTCTCACAGAGGAAATATCACTACAGCAAAACTGGTTGGAGAGCTTCTTGCAAAAAGGGCTTTGGAAAAAGGCATAAAGAAGGTTGTTTTTGACAGGGGCGGATACCTTTACCATGGCAGGGTAAAGGCATTAGCAGAGGCAGCGAGAGAAGCAGGATTAGAATTTTAAATAGTTATCAATTTTTAGTTTTCAGTTTTTAATTACTAATGAGTAATCAAAATTACTTATGTAAGGGGGTATAGTGGGAAGAATTGATCCAGAGGGATTAAATCTTAAAGATAAGGTCGTATATATCAACAGAGTAGCAAAAGTAGTGAAGGGTGGAAGACGATTTTCTTTTACTGCTCTTGTTGTTGTCGGAGACGGAGAAGGGACTGTTGGTATGGGTAAAGGAAAGGCGACAGAGGTTCCCGAAGCTATAAGAAAGGCGGTAGAACAAGCAAGGAAATCCCTTATAAAATTCCCTATAAAAGATAGCACGATTCCCCACAGAATCATAGGAAGGTTTGGTTCTGGCACGGTGGTTATGAACCCTGCACAAAAAGGTACTGGTATTATTGCAGGAGGTGCGGTGAGAGCAGTCTTAGAAGTAGCAGGGGTACAGAATATTGTTGCAAAATCCCTTCGTAGTCATAATCCTTTTAATACAGTAAAGGCAACTTTGCATGGACTTGAAAGTCTCAAGGACCCTGCCTCAGTCAAGAAACTCAGGGGCAAAATTGAAGAAGAGACTCAGGAGATATCATGAAGATAGCCGATTTAAAATCTGCAAAAGGAAGCACAAAAAAAGGCAAGAGGGTTGGCCGAGGTGTTGGTTCAGGACACGGCAAAACCTCCTGTAAAGGCCATAAAGGACAGAAGGCACGGTCTGGAGGAACAAAAGGACCAGGTTTTGAAGGTGGTCAGATGCCTCTGCAGAGGAGACTTCCTAAAAGAGGGTTTAAAAATCGTTTTAAAATAGAGTATGCAATCATAAATATCAAGGATGTAAGTAAGTTAGACGGCATAGAGGTGATCACGCCTGATGACCTCTATGAGAGAGGCATTATAAAAAATTTAAAGGATGGTCTCAAAGTTCTTGGTAACGGCGAAATTAAAAGGCCCTTTACAATAAGAGCACATGCATTTAGTGCTTCTGCCTTAGCTAAAATTGCTGCTGCAGGTGGGAAGGCAGAGGTTATCTAACATCAAAAGTCAAAATACAAAAATAAAAATTATGGGACTCATTTATTTTGAGTTTTTAAATTTTAATTTTTAACATGAGCATTATTTCAAGTATCCAGAATATATTTAAAATTCCAGAGTTAAAAAACAGGGTTCTTTTTAGCCTTGCACTCCTTGCGGTTTACAGGATCGGTTGTCATATCCCCACCCCAGGGATTAACGGAGAAGAGCTCAGCAAGTTTCTTACTGAAAAGGGTGGGGCACTTATGGGCTTTTTTGATATGTTTTCAGGTGGGGCTTTATCGAGGGTGACTATCTTTGCCCTTGGCATAATGCCTTATATAAGCGCATCAATTATCCTCCAGCTGCTTACAGTGGTAATTCCTGCTATAGGGAAGCTTGCGAAAGAAGGAGAAGCAGGCAGGAAGAAGATTGTGAGATATACACGATATGGGACGGTGATCATCAGTGTAATTCAATCTTTTGGCATTGCTGTGGGTCTTGAAGGCATGCAAGGAGGCGCGTTTATACAAAACCCCGGGTGGTCATTCAGGATACTTACAGTGATTACCCTCACCTCAGGAACAGCGTTTATCATGTGGCTTGGAGAGCAGATTACCGAGAGAGGCATAGGGAATGGCATTTCACTTATCATATTTGCTGGAATTGTTGCAAGATTTCCTAACGCTGTTATAGATACTATTAGACTTGCACAGGTAGGAGAACTCCCTATTTTATTCGTTATCTTGCTCATCGTGATGATGGTGGCTGTGGTCGGTGTGATAATTTACGTAGAGAGGGGACAAAGGAAAATTCCTGTTCAGTATGCAAAAAGAGTTGTGGGCCGTAAAGTATATGGTGGTCAATCTACACATCTGCCTTTGAAGATAAATACTTCAGGAGTTATTCCTCCGATATTCGCATCTTCTATCATTATGTTTCCTGCAACGGTGGCAGGTTTTATCGCAATACCATGGGTGCAGGAAATTGCCAGACAGTTTTCCCCTGGTTCGGTGCTCTATACAACGCTTTATCTCAGTATGATCTTTTTCTTTGCATACTTTTATACCGCTATTATTTTTAATCCTGTTGATATCGCAGATAATCTTAAGAAGTATGGTGGGTATATCCCTGGAATCAGACCTGGACAGAAGACCTCTGAATATATCTATAAGGTACTTTCAAGACTGACATTTGTAGGTGGTATCTATCTTGGTGTCGTATGCATCATTCCCGAAATTCTCATCACAAAATTTCACGTACCTTTTTATTTTGGAGGCACTTCTCTCCTGATCGCAGTAGGAGTGGCCCTTGATACCGTTTCCCAGATAGAGTCGCACCTGATTACACGTTCATATGAGGGTTTTCTTAAAAAGGGGAGATTGAAGGGTAGAAGAGGGTAAAAAGTTAAAAGTTCAAAATGCAAAATGCAGAATTATTGTATATATGATTATTCTGAAGTCTCCAGAAGAGATAGAAAAAATGGCGCATGCATGCCGAATCATCGCAAAAACGATTAATGAGATTAGAGATATAGTGAAACCGGGAATTACCACAGAAGAGATAGAAAGGTTTGCAGATGACTATATACGATCGAATGAAGCGCTCCCTGCATTTAAAGGATACAGAGGATACCCTGCGAGTATCTGCACATCGATTAATGATGAGGTTATTCATGGTATACCATCAAAGAGGATATTGAGGGATGGTGATATTCTGAGTATCGACCTTGGTGTGTATAGTAGAGATGGTTTTTATGGAGATGGTGCGGTAACACTTCCTGTAGGGAAGATAGATTCAGATGTTGAAAAATTAATCAGGGTAACTGAGGAATCTTTATATATTGGGATAGACAGGGCAAAAGTTGGCAATAGAGTGTCTGATATCTCCAATTCTATTCAAAGACATGTTGAATTGAATGGTTTTTCTGTGGTGAGAGCATTTGTAGGGCATGGCATAGGCAGAGAGTTGCATGAAGAGCCGCAGATTCCCAATTTTGGCCTCCCAGGGCGTGGTCCAAGGCTCAGGGAAGGGATGACCTTGGCAATAGAACCGATGGTGAATGCAGGCGGATATGAGGTGCTCGTACTTAATGATGGATGGACAGCGGTTACTGTTGATGGCAAACCATCAGCTCATTTTGAGCATACAGTACTTGTGACACAAAATGAACCAGTCATCTTGACTAAAATTGATTAAAAAAATTAAAATAACAAGTTAATGGCAAAAGAGGAAAATATAGAAGTTCAGGGAACAGTTGTAGAAACTCTCCCCAATGCAATGTTTAAAGTTGAGCTTGAAAATAGTCGGGTTATCCTTGCGTATGTATCAGGAAAGATAAGGATGCATTTTATAAAAATTTTGCCGGGCGATAAAGTTACTGTGGAACTTTCACCGTATGATCTTACGAAGGGAAGGATAACCTATAGGGCAAAATAAAAAAGTAACAAGTGAGAAGTTGAATATTCATTGCGTATAAGTTTTTATAAGAAGGGGTAAACATGAAAGTTCGTTCGTCGGTGAAACCTATATGTGCAAAATGTAGGATAATAAAGAGAAAGGGTGTTATAAGGGTTATATGTGATAACCCAAGGCATAAACAGAGACAGGGTTAAAAACAGTTAAAAGTTATGAGTGAAAGAATCTCTGAACTGACAGAGGAGGGATAAATTGGCAAGAATTGCAGGAGTTGATTTACCTAAAAACGAGCGTGTAGAGATAGGCCTGACAAGGATATTTGGTATAGGGAGGACAACTTCGCACAGGATATTGTCCGAGACAAAGGTGAACCCTGACACGCGGGTAAAAGACCTTTCTAATGAAGATATCGTAAAAATAAGGACGATAATAGACAGAGATTATAGGGTTGAAGGCGATTTACGGCGTGATATATCCATGGGAATAAAAAGACTTATCGATATAGGCTCTTACAGAGGACTGAGACATCGTTTAGGTCTCCCTGTAAGGGGTCAGAGGACTAAGACAAATGCTCGAACTCGCAAGGGCCCGAGGAGGGCAGCCGTTGGCAGGAAGAAGGAGGCATAACTGAATGGCTCAAAGAAAGAAAGGTGTCAAGAAAGAGAAAAGGAATATTACTTATGGAGCAGCTCATATTCAGGCTACATTTAATAACACAATAGTAACGATAACTGACACGAGCGGTAATGTGATCACCTGGTCAAGTGCGGGTAATTTAGGATTCAAAGGCTCAAGGAAAGGTACCCCCTATGCAGCACAGATGGCAGCTGCTACTGCAGCAAAGAAGGCAATAGACTCAGGTATGAAACAGATTGATATTTTTGTAAAAGGTCCTGGCGCAGGAAGAGAGTCTGCTATCAGAGCACTTCAGGCAACAGGTCTGGAGATTAACCTT
>Ga0224501_10003672_pt1 | contig 12115 bp, 13 predicted proteins | sample SF_Oct11_sed_USG_4_FD_169105 | JGI IMG/M metagenome (GOLD analysis project Ga0224501, IMG submission 169105) | Sediment microbial communities from San Francisco Bay, California, United States - SF_Oct11_sed_USGS_8_1 | ecosystem: Environmental > Aquatic > Marine > Sediment | place: USA... | reverse complement strand
ACTGATGTCAACGGTTATAATGTGTTCACGGCCATCATTGGTGCTACAGCCTTCGACCAGGGGCAACACATTTTTGTACTTTATATATTGTATTAAAATTAAACGTGAGATTGGAGAAGTGCTTCGCCGGTTTTCCCTGGCCCTAAATAGAGGCCGTTGCGTTTAACCCTCTATCATTTTGCAATAATGGCACTAACGCTCACTGACAGAGGTGAAAACTGCAGTCTGAAACCCTATTTCTATATTTTTGTTGAACCTTTTCTCTATATAGACTTGTGTAACTACAAGTCTAGTGTGCGCCTGCAAGAGGATTTTCCAAACATCAGCGCGTAAGCCGAGAAATCAACGCAAACACTAACAGCTCTGTGTTAATTTCCTATCTCGAGGCCAATTCTGATGCATCGGTGGTCTGAAAAGTGCATCACCGAGGGCTCTAAGTATGCGCATTGGATAGGGCTATATCTAAGCTTCCATTTGAACTGGGTATTGGGCCCATTTGTTCATGGTAGGCTTCAGAATCTACAAACATTTTTGCCCATGTCATAACCCATTTAATAGAATAGCCAAGTTTCCCTATAGGACATTAAAAACTAAATATATGCCCTTTTTCAGGTTCAAGAATTGATCAAGGAGGTGACGTACACAGCCAAACAGAGACTAGCAATAGATAGTTCTTTTGAAAGATTAATCCCTTTTCTCAAAAAAGCTACAAGGATTCCTGACCAGGCGGTATGTACAGACAGTCTACAATAAGTACTCCAATATCTAGAACTGTAGGATCCTAAGAAATCAGTGTGATGACTTAGGACCTCACTGCATGACGATTGCTTGAATCCCAGATTTTCCAAACTTGAGCCAATCAGTTTATCCACTGGGCTACACCATGTCTTTTTTGTAGGATCTTGCCATACCAATACCCAAGCATCTGTGGGGACGTAACCACAAAGAGACAGCCGCAATTTTGGCCAAGTGTCAATTTTATCCACCAAAAAAGATTGAGTTAACTGGATCCTATGCGCAGAATACAGCATTATCAGCTAGCACTGTTGTAGATGTTAGATTGACCATTCCTAAGGTAAGTGGCCAGCATTGACTGTTCATTTCTCCGTTCTTAGCCCAGTGTCCCGGGTTCAATTCCCAGTTCGGGCAAGCACTTTGTCTTTCGCGACACCCTCGTCGGTTTCAGATCCCGACGTTAAATAAAGGAAGCCCACCCATAGAGAGACCTTCTCTATGAGGCACGCGGGTGCAAGCAGAAAGTCTCCTAATGATGCACCCTGAGAAACGCTGAGCCTAACACTCAGTAAGCCAATTTCTGCTCCACTCCTGACAGCCATCCTGTCATGGGGATACGACGAAGAAGAAGCCCAGTGCACTAGGGTTTAGGTACAATAAAAAACTGCTCTATGCGGATTCAGTAAATCAGTTTCTACAAATAATTTTAGTATTGTACTTTTTTTCTACTCGGACACTTCTTCACTCAGAAAGCAATAAAACAACAAAGCATTACTTTGAACTGTTGATAAATATAACCCAGCCTCTGCTAGCATTCTGTGCACCAACTAATTGGTCACGTGGTCAGTTTGTTGGCTTTGCCCAGGGAATCTGTACGGATGTTATCTTTCCACTTTCACCAGGAGTTTTATGCTAGTCACGACACACTTAACCAGAGATGGTTGGTGAAGAAGGCGTTTTACGTCCAGTGCCTGGCGGGCTATCTGAAGCATGCCGATACTAAGCACATTTATACGTGTGAATATGTGAGCCCGGGAGAGAATCCACTGGACATTGCACTCTCTATCACTGTAAAAGGTACTGTGTCACCAAACGATCATCGCTAAACTTGCAGATTCACAGCTCAATTAGTGCGGTCACATGTACTGCTGTAGTTAAGGCTCCACTCGTAAGGAACAGGGAGTTACCTTCCCCTCACTGTCTATAAATAGTTCACTTTATTTCCATGCATATTATAGACACAATGCTTTCTATTGCATATTCTTACACGTTTTTTTCAAATGCACTCCCTTTTATATTTTTAGACACAATAACATTCCTTGTGTACTGTCACACCGAAGAGGAGGCGTTTCCTGTTAAAAAGAAACTGAAAGGAAGATCAGGGGGAAATGTCAAACCAAGCCTACTCGGCATACAAGCTGATGGAGGTACGTGAACTTGCCCTCGTGCCCAGCCAGTGCTGGGCCAGACAGCTACTATGCATTCAGTCATATTTTATGCTGTCTTCTTTGTTGGAAGAGGGTGAACTGAATGCGATCTGGTGAGATTGTCTCTACACTGAGACATAAGACATCTCTTCACAAGAGAAGTATATGATAGTACTTCTAGACACCATGTGAGTTCTGGGGTATGTGTCTGGCAGAAAAACCTCAAAAGCAGATCTGAATAGTAGGCAATCTCTAAATACATATGTTTAAATCCAGATGAAGAGAACTGAGCAAATGCTCACATCGGCCCATAGCTTATTAACCCTGTTGCCTTAGCAATGCCATTGGAAGTTCAATTTAAAATATGGAGATAATTCGTTACCACACAGCCCCTCAATAGGTGCATTCACGTGCTCGCGGTGAGTAAACGCTGTTGAGTTTATGATGGTCTTTGATCGGATCAGAGTTGTCCTCTCCCAACTTTAACTCCGTTAGAGCCAATCGTTTACGATTCGTTATCTCAACGTAGTAATCAAGCCTCTTTTGCGGTAACCTTGACATTTGCTTAAACTACTACTTTCGGTCGCGGAATTCTGTTCGTGTGCTTTTGGTCGCAGATCGCGACTGAAGGTGAAAGATGCTTTTTGGATCGCGTTTTTTTTGTCCCGCAATTTAGCAGATTTCGTTAGGTGCATTCACGTGCTCGGGTTTTTCGCGACCGAAGTGCATTTCGGTCGTGAAAAACCCGAGCCTACTTCAGTGAACAGTGAAGTCAAGAAAGCACAATTCTAAAAACTGCTTTTGAGGTTGTTTTGCCAGCCACATACCCCAGAACCCACATGGTGTTTAGGCGTTTCGGTCACGAAAAACCCGAGCACGCGAATGGACCTAATGAGTTGCGCGCTCTAGACTGTACTAAACATAGTACGAGCTTAACCCGCCCAACTTCAAGTTTATAAGATCTTCTGGAGATGAGTGGATTGCTCGTCCCGCACAACCTAACAGCGTTTTCTTTTGTGTTGTCCTGACTTTTACCTGAATCTCTATGGAGCATAACGTATAAAGGAATGAACCATGGTCTTGTTCAAGTTATTCCTGTAAAAAAAATTTTGAATCAATTTAAAATTGTAAAATAGATATAAAAATTTATTTAATATTTATTGTAGATGTGGCTCCACCCTCCCCGCTGTATAACATGACAATGCTGTGTAATGTACTGCACAAACCGAGTGATAAGCTGACTGCGGCTTGGTTGGAGCGCAACGAGTCTGTCAGGGAGTGCATCATCTTAACAAAATTATGGCTTCATCAGCGACAAATGGATAAGGTAGCTTCACTAACTTAAAATAGTTCTTTTATTGCTCTATGCTGGCGGTTGCCACCCTATTTAGCAGAGCTCCCAAGTCTGGGGAATGTTTTGGAATGGTTGGAGCTGGGAGGTACTTGAAGAGCTCATACTCGCATATTGCTGGCCGGTAGCCATGGAGCTATTCTACTACACGTGTTTGTTTCCTTTATCTAAGTAAAAACATTCCTTCGACCAGTCGCAATAAAAAAGATTTGGCAACATGGGATCTCATGGGATTCGCATCCCCGTAGCAATGCTCCCGCAGCTAACCTTGGCACCCCGAGGCAAACTGTCGTGGAATTATCCTGTGGCGTAGGGTATGCTACCGTACCGTTGACCTTCGTACAGATCCTCTCTCAACACCAACTCATCACTAAGAGCTGAATGTTCGTCATGGATATGCGGTTCCAACGCAATAGCCCATTCTCTTAGCAGTAACTAAGCAATAAATAGTTAAACTTGAAATAGGTTACCTTTACCATTTGTAAACTAGCGCGCCAGCACCCGCTTTCAGTCACGAAATTTTGTTCGCGTGATCCAAATCACTTTTAGTTGCAGTCGATAGAGATGGTTTTTAAATCACACTTTTCAATTGCGCTTTTGAGTAGTGGAGTGGAAAATGCGACCAAAAACTGGTTCAGTCGCACATGAAACCGATAACGCTAATGCACCTATTTACAACAGACGCAGTTAAAAATACACCTGACTGGTAGTTTGCTTCCTGGTAATTGCCCGATACGTTTGTGTGCTGTTTGAGTTCGTCCCCACCAACTATTTTCATACTCTTCCATCTGTTGCAGGGATTTGGTTCATTTAGCTCGTATGTCATGACCATGTTCATCGTATACCTGCTGGAGACTGGCAAGCTGGCATATCAGACCACAGCCTTCCAAATGTTTCACTCCGTGCTGCAACATATTGGTAAGATAACCCGTACAAAGTCCATGCTCCATTTATGTAGGTAAACCTGACAGACAGAAGTTTAGTGTTGAGTCTCACAACATATGGGATGAGTGGTAGACCTTCCTCATTTCTCATACTGACAATGTATGAGATCTACCTTGCTTTTTAATACGTAAATGGAATCTTGCAGAGTTGATGGGTGTTCTTCATTAACTCTTTGACCCAATCGAGACATTTCCTAAAGGCTTTTCTGTTGAAGCCCATGGGAAAGATCACATCAATACTCTACTTTTTACATATAGACACCCTTCTTTTATAGCAGAAACACCCCTTTTTACAACCGGGGAGTGATTTTGACCCTTATTCACTGCTTGTAACCTCCAGTATATTTACCATGGTGATCCGAAGCCCCACTGGGGACATGAAGCTTACTGAAGGCCTGTACCAAGGAAAAAACCGCTACAATAGTGCGGAGCGAAACCCTAATGCTTAGATTGAAACCCCATGTTTACTAACTGAGCTATCTTAGCCAACGTATGGTGGAGTCATGGTCTTGGTGTGTCATCGACTGTGGTGAGGCTTACTTTATGCAGAAACCGGTGTCTTCTGTAACCCAGCATTCAGTTGTTCACTGCAGGCGCGACAGATTTCACTGGACTCTCACTCTGTAAGACTGAAGGCAGTGAGGATGCGTTGGCCGGTCATAAAAAAATCTCCGACTTAGTGTTGGTGGACCCCGCCGGTCTGCTCAACATCCTTGCCGGAACCTCTCTCATGGCTCTCAGTCAGGTAATCGTTCATCTTTATACCACTTGGTTCTCTATACAGCTTCACAGAGAGAGTTACTCTGTGAGAGGGTCTTTGTTATTATGATCCAAATGAGTGAGAAGACTGGGTCTCAAACCGACAAGTCACCCCGGGATCTCCGGTACTAAGCCCTGCGCACTCTCTACTAGGCCGTTACTTGTTATATATCCGATCTTTTTTAGGGTTCTGCTATGTTTTTCAATTTTCAGACTCGCGGTGCTGGAATTTTCCAGTTTTGCTCTAGACCTCATTTTGGGAACTAATCGGAATGCTTCCAGTTTAATCTCACCAAGCATGCTGTGATATAATGCGTCAATCATCGCGTACAATCATTTTGATTCGTTGTTGAATTGTTTTTCTCTTATTGTGCACTTGCGACATAGCAACTCGACATCTGCCCTCAGCAAACAGTTCTCTGGTGTGAAAATACGCGGGGAAACGCCTCGCCCGGCATAGTCAGCCTGTTCAAAAGTCTGCCGACCTGGTTGTCAGGAAGAGAACTTACGGGCAAACGAAGCAGTCTCTGCTTTGTTTCTTTATCCCCATGTCCTCTCCTTGTTTGCAACAGCGTGACATCGCCCGCCGCTTCAAGTGTTGAGATAGGTTGTGTGTAAGGAGCTAACAGCCCAGAAGCTGGAATGCAGGCTCATACATTTGCGAGCTCCGCTCTCCACCACTGAGCTATCTCATAATCACATAATCATGGATCTATTGAAGTAGAATAGTTTTTGTGTGCCTGGTATTACTCAGTAAAATCGTTGTTTGTAGCTGAGGAAGTTTGCTGATGAATCGAATCAGCTGATGCTGAAATCGGGAGATCCTTTCTTTGACCTATTTATCAACAAGACCTCATTCTACCTGAGCTATGACTATTACATCAAGTTCGTAGTTTTCTTATCCAGAAATCTTTTAGAAAAGATTATATACTCAAGATGGAACAGCAACCTTCTTGATTCAAGTTCTTCATCCGGGTCAAAGCTGAGGAGCTCCGTAAAGGAGGCTGGCAGAAAAAGCGATGAATCCATTCAAGATATATCTGAGCATTACTTAAACACAACAAAATAGTAAATGCCTTCAACTAAGAGATCTTTACAAAACAAAAACCCTCAAATGGTATAGATGGCAAGATGATCCACTGGATGAATTATGTTCTGTATGGAATGAAATGCCCTGTTAGTCTAGCAAGCTTTTCCATATTGTCCTCCGGCATGAGTCAGTTATCCTATGAATATGCTTTCTTGACTAGTTTGCGTCGGAATGGACCGCTTAAATTCTTTGGAAATCATCAGCTGTATTGTAGTTGTCCGCCCCTCATAGTCGATAACTTTACACCAAAACAAACTCTTTTTTTCTCAGAGTTACAGACCTGTCGACTTTGGAAGTACCAAAGAGCTGTCACAGTAGACTCATCGATTCCTGTGGTGATGGAGCTTATAGTCTAATACCGAAACTCGTAGGTCTCCTACATGAAGCGCTACATGAACGAATCACATCGCTGGCCGTCGCGCCCATCCTCAGACAAAAGGTTTGTTGTCATGTTTGCGAGAAGACATTATTTACCTTTACCCACTGCTTATCGCAAGAACCACTGAAGATTTATTGGACTACCTCATTTTACAGAATAGAGTACTCTCTACATTGTAGATTTAATTAATTGAATGCGATCAGAATATTTCTATACAGCGTCAATGTTTTGTCATACAGGGTATCTGGTTGGTGTATCCACCGAGAGGGTAATTCTAAGGGCTAGTGGGCCGATTAGGATGGGTTGAAGGACCAGGTTTGGCCTGGCCGGTGGTTGCGCACCACTTTCTAACTGTTCTAAGGGTTGGCTTACTTTTTTATTCCGCTGATTTAAATATAAAGGAAAGGCATCCGACCGTGAAAACTTTATTACCATAGATAAATGTGCCAGCTGTAGGCTGACACCGGGACCATGTGCAGAGAACAAGTTAAAAAAACGCTGAATCATTAATTAGGTCGCATGTTACAGGTGTTTGTTGTCAGCATTCAGTGTCCAATATGCAACCATGGTAACTAGTATTAGACACGGATATTGGGATTTCTCTGAAGGGAATATTATCCCAGTAGGACCATTCTATAAGCCCTGTGGTGATGTGGGGCCAAAATAAGCGTATAAATTATAGATTTGTGCCAAAAATAAGCAACCAGTCCGTGCCAAAGTGAGAAAAAAAAACAATGCACTACACACCAATCAAGAGTGTACAATCTAACAAATGAGTAAACCACTTGCAATTGTCATTGTTGCGTCGGGTAATCTGACTTACTCGTCATTGAGACAATTGAACTGAGAAACTAGCCAATAGATGCCGTAGGGGGACATAAAAGGAATGAAGGAGCGGCGTGGGTAGGTTGTCACGCGTCACAAATGACCTTGTGCCACCACTCAAGGGATACAGTTGGCACTGATTAGTAACTCTTCTCTCACCTAAATATAGTCAATACGCACATATGCAAGAGTCGCCTGTCCTGTGTAGATTGTAAACTATTTTAATTTATTTCTTTATTTCATGCAGCCACCCTATTTAGTGAAAATCCGATATTGACAAAATTCTCCAAAATCAACTTGATTTCAGATCAGCCAAAGGAATCAAACATAAATGCCAATCCTAGTTTAATCTTATGAAGTCTAGTAAGCATCAAATAAATATTTCACTTTAGAAAGTGTGACTTCTCTAAAGCTTTTGAGTTATCATTCAAGACATGCGCTTAGCCATCCTACCTGTATTTAGCAGACTTCCTGAAATTGAGTCTTGTACTAAACCATTAGATAAGGGTTTGGATACAGACACCTTTGCTCTTGAGCTAAGCTATCGAACTATCTCCCTATCCCAACTTATTTACGATTTGTCGGATTGTTCCTAGGTGGCAGTGGGCACCGCTCCGATAAAAGATCAGTGCGGAAAACCACAAGGTGATCACCTGATCATAGGACTGTCTCTTGATCCCGCTGCTGCCGCTAACACCGTAGATAGAGGACCTTCGGCTGATAGCCCGGAGGTAAGTGCTGCTCATAAACACATTTGTCTATGGTGTAAATTCAGTCGATGGCAGTAGTTACCGTTTATAGGGTATTAAAAATTTGTATTTAAATGGTTAGGACAATTCTACTTGTGTTGTGCAATGGGCTTGAATAATATAATTGGCGTGAAGAAAACAATTCAACTCCATCTTGAAAAGTTGAGAGTTAGACAGAACGCGCTGTCCAATCACAAATCCCTCCAACTCTAGTCAATACCCATCATATAAAGGTTTCATGATACCGCGATAAGTCCACAATATAGCGTCAATTAATCAATTAGATCTAGCTGACATCATCAATGATTCCAAGTGTGGGTGGCTATTAGGAGCCATATTATCACATACTGACCTCCCTCAGCACGTTTTTGTATGTGTATGTATATCGGGTGGCTTAATCCCAATAGGCCTGTCATGCTTTGAGCCTCTACATTACCATCCTTTGATTATTAGATTCCCAAATCATCTGCAAAAGTTACAGTATAGGTTATTTTCTGATTGGCCCAACAGATGATTTTGGGTTGTTTTTGAACCGATCGCAACCGGAAAATCCAAAAGTCCCTACACCTGGGTTGCAGAATGAGCATAAAAAGTTAATGGTCGTTCAATGACTTGCACGGTCAGAATACGTATTATATGTATTATACGTATTATACATATTATACGTAGTATATGTAATGGTCCCTATTTATACTGTAGGCCGACATGTTTCGTCAGTTTTGGGGAGATAAATCTAACCTACGACGATTCATGGATGGAGCTATATGTGAAGCTGTAGTCTGGGAGTTGAGTGAGGACACTGCTAAGCAGAGGAGGGGACTTCTCAAAACCATCATTAACTATGCACTGAGCAGGCAAGTAGACCCCTGTGGTAATGGTCATGTTACATATCTCTTAGACAATCGATGTACAGAAGTGCAAAATATTCAAAGCAATGCTATTTCTAGAAATATTCGTCTCCGTTTTGCTTCGTGTTTCACTGTCAAGTTTTTATATTGCAGCAGAACAGTTCAGAGGAGACACTCTTTGGTAATGGACTAGTCTTTTATTTGAAGTGTCACTGTGTTGCTATTTCAGACATTTGAGCATCCCTATGGGTGGAGTAGAGCACCTGGCAGGACAGCTTGATAAGGTGTTGGAGAAAGATGACTTCGGTCACAAGCTGAATCGTGGTACCGGTGAGGAAGAACACGCGGCCACACTCTCTTCACTGACCGTTCTCAATAAACTGCTGAGAAACGTGGATGGCTTACCAATGGCCGTTACAGATGTGCTTGGTGTAGACCCCATCAACAGACACTCTCAGGTTGGCTTCACCATTTTACCCGAGGTGAGAGCTGTCCAAACATGAACCCAAGCTATCCCGTTCCTGGTTCAATTCCTCTTTCCCGATTTCCTCTTGGGCAGTTTTGCCATTTATCTTAACAAAATTTCGCTTGAGCCTCTTTCCAAGCCTATATCATGGTAGAGTGTTAAGGCTGGAGTTGTAAAAAAGACCACATGAGAACTACAAGCTTTAGCAGCATCAATAGAGAAAACTTATGCTTCCGGAGGAGCTCATAAATAACCATCAAAAAGTATGTTCAATGTGTTTTCAGGTTTTCTTCCCAGAGAAGTTCTACAGTCCCTATCCTCCCACGAAAGGTGATTATTTTACATGTCTTCGTAGCTATTTGATTATGACTATGTGGCGATCAGGTTTCGACATGAAGTTTTAAGCCCCGAAGATCGTCTTTTCCCCTCAGCAGATCAACAGATTCAATTTCTGCTCGGTGGTCATCAGTTGAAAGAGTCTTGATCTCCCTCTGCAAGTCACCTGATGTGAAGACAAGATTGTCTGTAGAATACTCCGGCCTTAGCCACACAGGGTCCGCCATCCCATCAGCAATTCAATTCAAGGAATTCTGACTATCAGAGTACTTGGATAAGGGGATAACTCAGTGGCTAGGACCTAGGATCATGATCAAGCACTGGTATTGCAGGGCTACCGCTGTGAGTGTGAACTATAGCCACATGCCATCATAGAAACTAAAAGAAAATCTAGGTCATTCGATGTGCTTTCTCTTGGGGGCATGTTCTAATGGCAGTGTCTGTTTCTTTTGACCAGTGATATGCATCGTGGAAGGCAGTGGTAAATGGCCGAAGGACACAGACACAGTGGCAGTGAAATCTCTCAAGATGCTCCTTCTCATGCAGATGAAGGAGTCACTCTCATTAAACGATGTTGTCTCGTTCATAAGAGAAGACTGTCTAACTATCCGGCTGGTAATCGAAATCAACTGTCAATCCTGCTTATTGGTTTGAAATCTGTTTTTGAAAATGTGAAATTTTTCTACTAATAGAATTAAAAGTCAGTGACTCACAATGACTGATTCTGGTAGTCGTGTAGCCCAAAATTCTTTTTTGTGCTGGTGTTCCTTAAAACTAAAATATTATATTATTTCTACTTAGTGTAGCCGAACCATAAAACGACACTGTGTTCTCACCCTAGAGGAGGAAATATATAAGAAAAATAATCAATAGGCACTTGGGATAAGTTTATGGAACAATACTACTATGTCCCATGTGATGAAGAAGGTATTTGGTTTCTCTATAGCGGCTCAAACATAATCGCATAATCCAACTTCAGACCTCCCCTCTCCAATGTCCCTGTGTTTTTTCAGAGTGAGCAGTTGTTTGATTTGTATTTGATGCACAGATCGGAGCTGAATCGACTGAGATACAATCACTCTGCTGACTTGCAACTTCGCTGCCAATTTGTGCTGTTGCCTCTCATCAGCAGCGTACTGAATGGGTAAGTCAAAGCGGCATCTCGAGCGAGCATGTTGGCACAGCCCCATCCTCCGACCTAATTATCACCCTAGATTACAGTGGTGCTGACGAGTGAGTGCGAAAGACGTCAATCCGATGACGGGTCTTTTAATAGCCACTCTAATCAAGCAAACTGCTTCTCTGTTTCTTACTGAAAACAATAAACATTACCAGCTAACATATGTTAATGAGAAATGATTGGTTGCCCCTTTTTATCAATTTGGCCAGAGAATAAGTAAGTATAATGCAAACGCCCCCACTTGTGGAGCCATCTTGCGCTAACAACCGGGTGATTTTGAATTGAATCAATTTTGAAGTGGTGATGAAGAAACCCATTGGCCCTTTGTCCCTTGGTCCAGTTTTTTGCAAAATCCTTAAAAAAGCTAAAAATAGTAAATGCCATCTACAAACAACTTTGTGTGAACATGGAGCTTACTAGCCATGGACACGTTGGTTATGTACCAGATCAAAATTGAGGGACCTGCCTTATTTTCAAGGCGTGGAAGATAAAGGCACTGCGCAGGAGAATCTTGGGTTCCAAGATTAATTCCCTGAGCCATGATGCAGCACTGACTTGCCATTCATCCCAGCTATTTTCAGTCAGTGGGAGTGCAAGCCAGCGCAACACGCCAGCACAAAAAAAAGGGATGGCGGCGCGAGGGCATTTTACTGTGAAACCGTGCCTCCATCAGCAGTGTTAAAGTGTAGGCTGTAAGTTCACACTTGTAAACCCGTGGAAGGAAAAGTTGAAATTAGGAATGAAGGCAACTGTGGAATTATCTTCTTTTTCAGGTTGCAGAGTCAGTACAGCTCGTATGGTGTGACAGCACGACTCGTCAAGAGATGGGTCGGCAAGCACATGTTGTCCTCATTCTTACCAGAGCCTATCACAGACATGCTCACCAGCTCGGTGTTTGTAGACCCACACCCATACCAAGTACCGAGGTGATGCATTAGACACAGACTCCCTTAAACATCGTCTCATTATGCGAGTTTGTCCGGGGAAAGGACAGGTGGTCAGGGTGAGGGGAAACAACAAGTGGCC
>Ga0224501_10003671_pt1 | contig 12115 bp, 6 predicted proteins | sample SF_Oct11_sed_USG_4_FD_169105 | JGI IMG/M metagenome (GOLD analysis project Ga0224501, IMG submission 169105) | Sediment microbial communities from San Francisco Bay, California, United States - SF_Oct11_sed_USGS_8_1 | ecosystem: Environmental > Aquatic > Marine > Sediment | place: USA... | reverse complement strand
GAGCTTACCAACCTACTTGATACAGATGCTTCTGTCTCCCACAAATCGGTGCGGTGCCTATCCCCTTACAATAGGAAGTCATACTAACAATACCACCAACCATAACAACTGGAGTATTGCTGGAAAGTGATTTGGACTGCGCGTCTTTTTTTCAGCAGGAGCTTGAGATCAAGCGCAAGGTCGACCCTTATCTCATGTGTACACCGAAAAAACTTTCATAGTCAACAATAATGCCATTGATTCTTGTAGTTGTGGACGCCTGTATCAGGTGCTGAATACCCGTAGTCTCGACCGAAGATGGTGGTTGACCGGCAAATCTGATTGCAGGGACAACCTGTCATGCCGGCTCCCATGGTAAACCTTAACCAAGGCTAAAATCACTCTCCTAGGTTTTACCACTAAATCCACCTCAAACATCCTTGCACAACAACATGTCAATTACGGCTCAAGAGTGACTAATCTCATCAAGGGAATTAATTGGTGGGGTATACTGATCATGCCACCATCCACAGGTTCCTCTTGTTTTCCCTAGCTAGTCACCGAGCTTGAAAAAACTAACGTTTTTGCGTGATAACAGCTATTCATTTCTAGGCTGGTTTTCACTAATTCTAGCTAGCCATGTTATAAATCTTTCTAATGTGAGGTGAGCTGACAGGCGGTAGGGAGAACAGTGAAAGTTATTTTGATGTCACAAAGATTACCACCGTCATGGAGTGCACAAGATATGGTAATTTTGTGGTTTGGTGGTAGCAGCCTATGTCAGATGGATCTCTGCTCAGTTTCCCTTGCTCAGATACACTGCGAATTTAGTGGTTTTAGGTGCAGACCACTGTGGTCAATGGTCCCATTCCAGAGCTGATATACCAGGTAACCAGCTGGACCATGCTCGGCAGATCAAAGAACTTCTTTGCACACACAAATACACGTGCTGGCTACACGACAGAAGAGACGATTGGCTTGCACGACCACTAGAGACTGTACATTTAGTTTTTACCACGAACCTTTCGCATGGTGCACAAAATACAAATACTTACTTTGTATGCAGGAAGGATAACTCTAAGGGTTCGCCTATAGACTCAGGGGAGAATAACTCTGTGTTTGAAGCAGGCCGGAAAGAACATACCGTACATGACACCAAGTTACATGCATCTCTTCAAAAATATGTTTGATTCACACGAAAGAACATCTTGTCCCTAAGGTTCTTCTCCACCTGTGAAATGCTGATAAAGCTGCACTTTGTCATAAGGACATAAACCATATAGAAACTGTTACTGACAAGTCCTGTGGCAAGGGCGAGGGTAGGTAGGAGATCTATCAGAGTAAACAATCTGTTTTACTACCATTACACTTGGAAACACCACTCCTGGAAACTTTCAAATGGAGATAAATGTCTGCATTGTAACTGTCATACGGAATGGTTAGCGCCTTACTCCTACGATTAGCACAAATGGTAACATCGTAAACACTTGAAGTAGTACAACAAAACAAAAAACCACAATACTACTGGGTCTGAACTAGTCAATGAAACGGTTCTTGCAAAACGAACCATAAGTCCAAAACAGGTGTGCTGGCTGAATGAGGGTTTGGCCATTGTCCAGCACCCGGCAAGAAGTCAAAAAGTATAAAAGCAAAGAACAGAGTCAATAAGGTACAAACAGTAGGTTAAGGGGTTTTTATGGTTGTTGTGGCTGTTATTCTAACAGGTCATCAGGCTATTTTCTAGACAATAAGTACATTTATAACTACATCGTGCTCGATGATGGGAGAAATGAACGGGAAAGTTGATGTGTCATTTTCTCTACCACCACTTGCTCGATTTTCACCACAGTGCAACCCACAGATTTAAGTGCAGCCACTATGTGTTATGCTCGCTTGCGTTTATAAAATTAAACCTTGGTGGCAAGGCAGTAAAGAAATAGGCGCCTACTACCGCAAGAAGCCACTTCCGTGCTAAAATCTGGTAGTCCCTGCTTTACCTGTCGAACTGCACCACCACAGGCGACTGGTCAAGTACACTATGCATGTATGGTATAGAGCAAATATATTATTATTATCTACGTATTAGATGTACAAAGGTGCATGCTTATATTACACAGGCAATGTTAAAATGGCATAAATACAGATTATCTCTGGCAAGCGTACTACTGAATCCCATCAAATTTATAAAAAATTGCAGAAAAAAAAGTCGCACAAGCCAAGTAGACCAAGATTATAGGAATGAAAAACCTATTAACTGTAACCCGCACTTAACATTAATAGGCGTGGCTCAGGGGGATTCGGTATGCTACAGCCTACGTGATACACCAATGGCCAACAACAGTGTCTGTACATCACCCTTCTGATTTCTGAATCCGCCAAGCCGTGTTTTAAAGACTAAAATTGGTCAATTTATGCTAATCTTTTAGGAGTGCACGTAAGATACCTTAGTATGTATTAAGTGCATGAACCAACCATCCATCATTCTGAACATTTTTGAAAAATTTTCAGAGTCATTTTCAGGTAGATTAGACTCGACCATCTATGATTGATATACTCTGTACCTGAAATAGCGTGTTGGGTGGTGTCCAGCTGCGTTATATTTTCAACAACAGGTAGACTCAAAGCATATGAAAAATACAGACTGGAATGCCAGTTGAACACAGTTTAGGTCGACTAGGTTTTTGCATATCAGTATGGATAGAAAATTAGCAATAAAAATACTACAAATACACTATCAATTTTTCAATAAAATCTATGAAAAACCCTCGATAAAACTATAGACCCTGTCAGCAAAATATTACCTAATATAAAATAGTTTCCAGTTTTGACAGATATGCATATAGAGACATGGGAATCTAAAATGTCTGAAAGCGTGAGCTTGTAGGGGATTTAAGAAACGAGATAATCTTTCCACATAAAAGTATCGCGTAGAGCGTCTCTCAGAGCATCTATGAAATCCTTTGGCTGAACAACAAATGTTACATCCTTCCCAAGGGAACTCAGCCGAGCCTCAGCCTGCAGAAACACAAAACAAAGAAAGTTACATACTGCATACACTCAGCATGATATCACGCCCTCTCCCAATTTAGATATATCTCCAGGATGTCAATGGACACCTTACCACTAAATGTGCCCCCATGCAGGGAACAACTGGAAAAGTGAGGGACCACTAAGTGTGAACTTACCTCCTCATGATCACCCACTAAGCTAAGAGGTCGATGGTTCACTTCAGTCATCACCCAACGGCACTGGCCATGGCCAAACGCTTTATTAGGATTTATCCTTAGTCCAAGTTTAGCGACCAAACCATTCTTCGTTATATGGCAAACCTGCAACCACAACGCGGAACTGAGCTATGGCATGATTGATGAAATCACCAAATACCAATCAGCTAGCACTTAGGACACTGATCATATATCAGAAGTAAAAAACAAGTCTTTCCAAACATCTAGTTTACCTTAGCAAGGTGAAAATGTGAAGGTATTTTGGGTGCAGATTCAGAGTAATATGTGTATCAAGCTGATATCAGGATTCTGTTTCTGCTTGGGAAATCAACTATACATGCATAACTGCAACACCGGTCGATTCTCCAGTCGAGAACACGAGCGACAACATCAAGACCGGTTCCCAGGACTGACAGTCATGATTTAGACTACACCAATTTTCTGATCAAATGCAGCCACAGCTGTCCATTAGCCTGTTTTTTAAAGTTCTGGTTTGGAGTTCACGAAAGTGTCAATGATCATGGTTCTAGTATATTTCAACCAATTAGGTCAATGTTCTCCCAAAAGGCCTCTACAATTAATAGCACTATTATACTTATATAGTAACCTTTGTTGTAGTCAACTGATGGTATAGTGGGGGGAGGGGGGGTAGCTGATTTAACGGGCGAGCCCGTCTGTGCATCTGAGTTGGTCGGAAAATCAGCTAGCCCGGCTATACCATACGACACCAAAACAGAAATTCAGAGAACAAAATTTGTCTCAAGTAACCTTTCAATTGGGGGTCATTTGATAAGCTTCGCAGATCGAACTCACCTCTGTGCTACCTTTGCTGAACTGTATTCCAATATCTTCATTGTCTACGTTTCTATGAACAAAGTAGGCTTTCCCAAAGGGCATCCTTCTTACAATGATCTCAAATTTGGTTTCACTGTCGGCGCGTTTCACCATCTTGTTGAGCTTTTGTGCTGTGGCAAATGTTTCACCGTTCACTGAAAGGACCTTATCCCCCAGGTGGAAGATATTTTGAAGCAACGGACGCTCCTTCTGGTTCCAACCTGCCACCCTAGAAAACATAACAGGACAAATTATATTTTATAAAATTACGTTTGATACAATAAACATCAATTTGTGCATGGCATGATAGGGGGGGAGGTCTCCAGCAGATATTCAATCATTATCTGTTGGGGTTGTTTTCCCATTGATTTTAGTTGTCAAGAGGGAACAACTCTTATATGCCAAACTATAACACGTTGAACAGAAGTGATTGCATATAACTTGCGATATTATACGTCATATAAATGGCCGATTAGGCTTCGCCTTTTTAAAAACGTTTTTCAGATGGTGCCAATTTTTCCACCTTTAGCACGGATTTAAGGGCACTTTTGCTGTGCCTATTACACTGTAAATTGACTCAGGTAGGTTTTGAGACACACTGATTCTGATAAGCCAAAAAAATTGCCTCGTCATCCAACCTTTAACTCATTGGTTAGAGCCGAACAATCGTTCGCGATTCGTTATCTCAATGTAGTAATCAAGCCTCTTTGCGGTAACATTGACATTTGCCTAAACTACTGCTCCTGGTCGCAGAATTCTGTTCGCGTGCTTTTGGTCACGGATCGCAGCCGAAAGTGAAAGTGAAAGATTTATCAGATTTCACGACCGAAATTGAAAAACCCGAGCACGCAAATGCACCTAATATAGATAAACTCGGCTGCCAGTTACACACCAGATGCTGTTGTTGATATCCACGAACAAAGCATATTTGACATCCTTTCTCCAAACAGTCACTTTCACTCCGTATCGGTGCGAAATCTCATCCTTGAGCGTCTCGGTCTAAAACATTCGAAATGCAACTAATCTTGCCACATTAGCATTCAGCGCTAGTAGTGACAAGCAAAAGGAAGACATGCATTTATTTGTAAATAAATCTCAAAAATCAGCCCGAAAGGAACTGGAAGGAAGAAAATTTATGATTCTACTTCGACGAGATTCTCTCTTACTTTTCGTGTCGGCTGTGAGAAAAAAACCAAAAACATTCATTAGGCGGAATACAGTCAGAGTACTGATAGACACATTTGAATATCAAGCACACATGTTGTAGACTATACCTGGGATTGCTTCAAATGGGCACCACTGTCCGTATCCTTGGTAGGAGCTCTGAATATCTTTCCTTCTCGCAGGAGTGTGCCTCCATCCAGCGGTTGCTTGCTACGTTTTGGCTGCGTGCCCGGGGATGAAACCGGATTAATGAGAGGTATACTAGAGGGAGGTGCAGACTTCCTTCTCTGTTTCAGTCTGTCTCGCCCCTCCTGGCCACAGTTAGACAGGCGGCGAGTCACATCTGCAACAAACGATCAGCTTTCATATATATGCTGACGGGTGTCTGAAGTATGGAAAACTGGCCCAATGGGTTAGCGGACTCCTTGTGTCCCTTAGAGAGGTTACCTCCTTTATTTGGCGCCCAAACATCAAACCAGGACCCCTGATCCTAGGATCAATGCGCTATCCGTCTTTGCTTCACCCCAAAAGACCATAATGTTCTACTGTGAAATCATTATCATATACAGGATGAGGAAACAACAGACTTATTACACAGCTTACTATTGGAGGAGTGACTGACTGCAAAACACCCAATTTGTGTTCCTATAGCAGATAGTGGGGTAGCTCAGCGGCTAGGGTGATTTGAGATGGCAAGCCCTATAGTTATCTTCAAGAGGAGGATAACTCCAAACTCTGGTGCCGGGCTGCCACTGTGAGCTCTTCATTCGATTTCCAGCTCTTATCACTCCAGAACAAACCTCAGGATTGGGAGGTCGACTGAATAGAATAACCAAGAGTGCACAGAGAACCAAAAAAAGAACTGCAGTCACGAAAGTTGAAAATGGCCGTGGCTTTTTTTGCTGCTAATGGTCAAACCAATGAGTGCCTATGGTTCAAAGTTGATGCAATCTGTTTGCCAATGTTTTTTCATTGTTTCTATAAGTATCAGATAGTGTACACCACTATCATATGCCGAACTCTAACAAACCCGGAGATAGGCACTTGCCGTGTAAACTTTTCACTCAACAGACTACTTGTAAAGCCCCTTTCAGCTGGGCCTCTAACTGACAGTCATGGAAATCTTTGCTTAAATGTCTGTTCGACAAGCCATGGTTTTTTGTCAGTGACCTTAAAGCCTGGGAGAGGCTCTACATCCGCCAGTCGGCTGGTAGATTGAAAAGTTTACATGGTAAGTGGCAATCTCCAATTTAGTACCACCGAGTTCGGCATATGATAGTGGTCCACGTGGTCCAATACTGAAAGGACGGAAATGCCAAACGGCGCACGCGCGGCCTTTGCTTGAGCCCGCGGGCTTTAGCCAATTGGTTCTAGTCCTTGACCTCTAACTCAGACTGTTGTTACCACTGGCTGTCAGTAGCAACGTCGCTGCGTTCCTACAGCTATCAACGACCTTTAGTGGAGAAGGCCGCTGGCTAAATTTGCAAATTCAGCGCTGGCGAAAAATGGCTTACGCGACCTTCACAACAACCGCTGACTGGCTCACACCAGTGTTGGTCCTACTTCGAGCAAGCAGGTACTAACGGCACACCTACTTAATGCCGCGATGCGCTGGATCTATCCGCTCGTGTACCGCCCCTAGTGTAGCGTAATCCATTTTCTCAGCCACTCCGTACATCGGACATTGGGGCACGCGCCGCTGTAGCCAGGTACGTTCTGCGAAAGGCTTAGCATTGGCTGGTTTTGGCATCCCTGTAGAACTAGACCCTTTCTCAGAAACTAACTACGTCACGTTTCCTTCGATGGGGTGATGACTGCCGCTTACCGGCCACCAGGTCTTGTTGCGCTTTCCTTTCCCTCTCTGGTATCACGCGTTCATAGTCCTCAGTCTGGGTAGTGAGTTTGTGTCCTTCTGCTTCTACAAGATACACCCAACCGTACTAGGCCATCTATCTACTATCTATCTGAAGTGTGATCTTTGATCAGGCAATTTCGAATCCAGCGGCCAGCACTGGAACTAATCATTGTTCTAGGACTTTTTATCTTGAAGTATAATTAGGGATCCAGCTGCTATCAAGTGTCACAAGTATATCGGCTAGCCCCCCTCCATGTTAGACCCCTGTATAAAACAAAACACAAAAAACCAACCATCAGTCGCTGTCTTTACGCAATCATTGCGAGTGATGGAAAACTGATCACTTGGTATTCTTTCAAATGTGTCATTCTTTACCTTTGCCATTCTGGACCTCTGCTAGAATCTTCGCATGTTCGAATGTAGCCACGCAAGATTTCCTACGGGATTTTACAGGATCAGCCCTTCAAAGCGAGAGTATGTGTTATGGCAATCATCACACACATCGTAACTATGCTCTGAAACACTGTTAACTCACTTTTGTTGCCTCGAACAGATCTAACTAGTAGTCTACAATAGAGCTGTGCATATCTGTTCCAAACAACAGTGCATGAGCTGAGCGGTCAATCAAAATGTAAACAGCTCTGTATATATTTTATCTGCTGAGCTGAATTGGGCTGTGCCGGCAATCTGAAAAGTGTGCCGAGTGTATTCTAGTCGTTGTACCGGATAAGGCCCTATACAAACTTCCACATGAGCTGAGTTTGGAGGGGGAGGCATTTGCTTATCATATGCAGAAGAATATGGAAATGGGATGGCATAACCACAACCAAAATAAATATACGGTTCACCCAGAGACACCAGAAGTCTATTGCTATATGCATGAGGGCTAAAAGCGGGGTTTTTAGGCTCGGAGATGGAACACTAACAGCTAAAAGCTAGTTCTATAGCTCAACTCACCTCGGGGGAGGCACAATGGGAGGTGCAGATGATTTGGTTGGCGAAGTCGCTGGCATTCTGGGAAAGCTATCCTCTAACCTTATCACCCCAACCGAAGCTCGGCGATTACTGCTGCGCATTCTAGGACTACTATTGTACAGATCCATTGCCACGCCTAGCACCTTGGGCGCATTGATGGGCGCATTTCGTCTGAGCGTAGGTAAATCTCCATCGATGCTCGTCTCTGCGGCGATTGAGCCACTCTTGTAGCTGTCATTAACAACAGGTTTGGTTGGGAGATACTCCGGGCTGGCAATTTGCTTGGGTTTAGTAGTGAGGGAATCATAGAGTTGGTTATTGGCATAGGTATTAGATATAGTGTTCGGGCCTATAATAGTATCACCATTGCTGGTTCCGGATGGTGACTCTGTCTGATAGATGAACGTTGGCGGATGCGATAGAGGGGTGCTCGGCTCCGTACCCATATCCTCTTTGATGGCATCCATATTATGAGTGTCTGTCTGTAGTAATCTAGGGGGAGTATATGGGGGAGGGGCTTCATCAGCTGGCATATGCTGATTATCAGCTTTGGCTGACAGCCGCGCTAAATGTGCAGAATCATCGTCACCTTCGCTGGAAAAAAACAAGCGCAGGGGAATTAGACAAGCTGCTAGGGAGAAGCATGGCTTGTTGCCGCCTGTGATTAATTTCACATGCGCTAATGAAGTTTTCGGCTCATAAGCTTATCTACACGTTCCAAGATACTAACTAAGGCCTGATCTCTGGTCATGCATTAGTTGATCCTGCCACATCTAACGAAACTTTTCTAACATGTGCAGAAATGCTTACAGTAGAACTTTACAGTCAAGGCAGATGGTCATGCATGCGCTTGGCTCAACCCCAGATGTGGTAGGCTAACTAGCACTTAAGATCAGGTCCACAGTTCGGATTAGGCGTGCGTGTTACTATAACAGTAGCGCAAGCATCAACTACTCACCGAATCATCATCAGCTGCTACCATAGACATATAGCATATCATAAGGCATTATATGTCTATGGTTGCTCTGGATACTATTGTCTGCAGAGACACGCAAAGCTCTCTAATGTTAATGAAGCTAACAATATACAATCTCGCAGAAGCACTCCAGGAAATGGCTCGATTAAACATTACCCCATGAACATTTTAATGCCAGTCGAATCGGCTGTCATCTGAAGCCTAAACTAGAGTCACATCAATTTATCTTCAGTCAAGAAAGATGACTTTTTTTTCTCCAAAAGTTAAAAGCCCGGTCTGTACAAATTCAATTGAAGAGCTGCTTTCCCGTTGAGAATTGAACCTCCCAAACCTATGACCCTGTTAAAGCTACTGACAGTGCTATTTGAACCCATATCAGTTCACATCCTCCAAGTATCCATCAGGAATGGGTTGCATATGTGAACGGTATTCAGATAATCGGCGTCAAATTTTGACAAGTTTTTTTAGGAACAGTGATACCTTACAATCGGCACTGTTTTTCCCTAGCTCCCACTGAGGTAGTATCTTGAGTTAAACCTATACAGTTTGGATTTTAGGTTAGCACTGTATACTGTAACTGCCTACCTTGATGAGCCTTGTCGGTTATTACTATTGACAGGCTTCTGATCTACTGAAGGAGACCGCATGGGACTAAAAGAGAAAGAGAAAACACATATAGATTCCACACAATGGTCCTAACAAATCGCGAAATCTCCACAAAATTAATATGTATACATACTGTGCACATTCCATTACATATTACCAGGTACACCAAACGCTGCTTAAAGTCGAAACAAAGAAACTGACAGTATTCAAAGCATAGTATCCCAGAACCATAGAGTTATCCTTCTCTCTAGGATAACTCCATGCTTAAAGTGCCAAGTCGGTAACCTAAAGGAATTTGTTGTATTTAATGGCTTTGGCCAAACTGAAAAAACAGTTTTGTAGCTTTGGAGGTAAAGTACTCTAAATAGTAGGAAGGACGAAATGATATTGGGCAGAAGTAACAACTGTTATCACATTCGTTAAACCCTGACAGTCTAGCATACAGATATTGACATGCAGTGGCCCTTTCATTCAAAAGACAGATTGAGTGCCAAGTAATACATCCTGTTAGTCGAAACTGAATTGCGTCCCTTTGTGAATTGAAGCTAGCTTTGCTCTGGTGAGCGGACGGTCCATTGTTTACCATCACCCATTGCAATCAATGCCCCCAATAGAGGTCAGTAGAAAATATCGCCACCCGTAATCGCATACCTTTCAGATACGACTCCAGTGGGAGATCTCGCCGCAGTGGGAGCACATTCATCCTCACTTAATCCATCATCCATATCAGCGAGAGAAATGCGAGAAGACGGATTTTTTGTAGTGGGGCCGGCATTGTTTTGTCGGTTGCGGGTTTTGACTGGCAGCTCAGGTCTTGCACCATCAGTCGGTTTAGGTGGTAACATGCTGTCTTGAGATTTTGTGGCCCTCAGTCGGGGTTTTGGCCGCTCCGGTTTGTCACTCATAGTCTTTGTCTGATCACTGCGTACCCCATGCGGACTCCTAGGCGACTGAATACGATTGGCCGAGTTATACGGAGAGCGGCCCGTTGATGAGGATTTATTGGATGCTACGCCGTGGCCAAACAGACCTAAAGCATTTTCATAGTTCTCCTGATAGTCATCATCTGCAGGGTCATGTGATTGGTTCACCGGGCTAGGCCCTGACGCCGATGGTGGCAATGGTTTGTTTGCAGCTGATGAAGGGGATTGAGCAGCGAGACGATTGATGCGCCTCGCATCACTGTGTGCTGGAGCAGTCTGTTTTGTTTGGGTGGGTGCAGTCTGTTTAGTTGGTTTGGACACAGTCTGCTTAGCTTGATTGAATGACGGAACTCTTCTAGGCGCGGGGGCCGGCATTGATCGTTTGTGGCCATCACTCGATACATTTACTGCATTCTCATACACCTCCTCACTCTGGGGTATTTTCTGGGATGGTGATGGTAGACTAGCTGGGTTGCGATCAGTCCCCGAGCCTAACTGCAATGTACCGGTGTTGCTTTCTGCCAACTGGCTATCATAAGTCAGAGTGGCATCCCGACGTGTCTCTTCTGCGGCTAAAAATCACAAGTTTATGAGATGCTCACAGTTGGAGCCTAGCATGACCAGCGCTTGAACCCAGGCTCAAATAATCTGGAGCAAATCTACGCCTATACAACATCAAGCAATTAGAGACCCTCATATGCCCTGGAAATCGCCTATTGTCAAACGTTTTAGGCAATTGTTAGAGAGCTATGGAAAATTGGAATGCTGGGTAACTAACTACCTTACTACCCTAACCTACTAAGGCCCTTGTCATGTTCCGAGAAAATCCAATAGTTCATTTCATATCTAATGTGGTAGAAAATTCAAAGAAGTTTTAGTGAAATGTCACACTATACGATTGCAACAAACTTGATCCGAATTATTCTGACCGTACCCAGTTCTTGAGCTTGCTTGGCTATGGCAGGGCTGAAGTCGTGTTCCACCCGGGCGACTGTGCGTCTCGCGGCTACAGGTGGTGCTACCGGTCTTTCTCTTCCCTCCGTATGTTCATCTAAATAAGATCATTCTCTTGATTGTGACTGCTGAAAATCATTACTTGGCATTCCATAACTGAAGTAACTCCGTTGCGAACGGGTCTTTGCTGTAGGGAGCATTAAGCTATCTCGAGGACACTAATCATTCTTTTAGCAGCTCAATCTAGCAGCTCAATCCTAATTTAACAAAGGAAAATGTGTCACTGCATCAAGGTTTGAATACAGGTTATCCATCTAGATAAAATTTTTAATGGTTTAAGTCAGGCAATGAGACGGGCGCAAGCTGACCACCTACCGCTCACGTGGAGTTGTTCGGCTGCGCTTTGCAGAGTGTCCAGTACCGCTGCTGATGATTCCTGGACGGCAGCAGCGGCTATGGCGGCGTGGTCTCCTGACTCGTATGTCGTGTCTGGACTCTCCTCGTAATTAGCCAGCACATCTTGCATATTTTTCTCAGCCTCCACTGATGGAACGCTGTCAAAACAAACCCAGTGAGATGCCAGCAATAAACTGGTGACAGAGCGCGAGACCAAAAGTCTAATTAC
>Ga0224501_10003670_pt1 | contig 12118 bp, 10 predicted proteins | sample SF_Oct11_sed_USG_4_FD_169105 | JGI IMG/M metagenome (GOLD analysis project Ga0224501, IMG submission 169105) | Sediment microbial communities from San Francisco Bay, California, United States - SF_Oct11_sed_USGS_8_1 | ecosystem: Environmental > Aquatic > Marine > Sediment | place: USA... | reverse complement strand
ACAATGTCAAACAGATGGTCACACTGACGTCACTCGTCATAATCATAAGCCTCAACCAGTGAGTTTCGCATGCACACCAAACCTAAAACCCTCTGAAACCTGAAGGAGACACAGGTACACTGTTTCCTTTTTCAACCTTGATAGGCGAGTCTTGTAAAATTGCTTCCAGCATAGCCAGCGGGATTACTAATTACTTTTGGGCTGCTTCCAAGTGTACACAACAATTTACAAATGAAACGCCTATTCACTTTTCAATTATTTGGGACGGCCTGTTGTAAATTTGCAGAAACTTGTGTCTTTCTGTATAAGCTTACAGCTGTAGTACAAATAATTAGTGAACCTTTACAAATACCAAACAAAGATACACCTCATTAATTTTCTAGCTATACCTTTTGAGTTTATAGGATCCAATGAATCTCTTTTGAAAAACTACTTTAGATTGGATAATTGAATCAGGAAGTGTAGTCGGGCATGGTCAACCCTGGACCCCTGTAAGGACAAAAGCATGCATAGCCATTGGGGAAACTGAGGGTAGTTTTTTGTTGCTACTCTGGCACTTGGCGATTCTATTCAACAGACCTCCTAAGCCTGAGGCTTGTTAGATGTGTAGGAGCTAGGAATTATGTGAGGAGCTCACTTTCAGTGAGCGTTCAGCATGACTACGACTTGAACCCAGAATCTTTTGTTCTTGAGTCAAGCAGTCTAATCATTGAGCTTTTTTTGCTACCAATCTACTTCTGATCTCATTATTTACACAAGTTTGGTTCACATATGACCAGTGGACATTGGTGACAGATTTTTGAAATGTCAACCAACCACAGAGGATTTCGGGGTGATAACGTAAGCCAGCGGGCAGCTGTCGCTCATGGTGAGGATTTCGGGGTGATAACGTAAGCCAGCGGGCAGCTGTCGCTCATGGTGAGGATTTCGGGGTGATAGTGTAAGCCAGCGGGCAGCTGTCGCTCATGGTGCGGCCCTTGAAAGGTTATGCCTGATTTACATGTGTCAGAGATCACTTTGTATCCTATTGAATGACACCTCTTACCAACTATGTGGTTGTGAGTCGTCTCAGGATAGCGGATAGCTCAGTGGTGGCGATGAGAGCCCGGGTTTGGATCCTGATCATGGCGGGTTCCCGTAGTGGGTAAGAGCCCCTTAATTACTGTAATCCCATAGCTTAAAATACAAAGGATACTATACAAAAAAGGATGTTATATACAGAAGATTAGAGAGGTACTGTGGCAGAGTGGGTAGAGAGCTCACCACTGGTTATGAACGCCCCCCCCCCCACCCCCGGGTTCAAGATAGTTTGGGTGGCAGGATTTTTCCAAAGCTCTCTGTTCACTCAGCAGCTATAGGAAAAGGTTCCCGGCTCTCTTCAAAGCTGGGGAAGGTGAAGGCGGTGAGGAAGAGGAAAAGTGACCCACCTCAATTACACTGCTGCCGGTACAAGTACATAAGTTCTGACCGTCAATCCCTCACACAGCCATTGAGTAAGGAGAACCTATACCTGGTCAGGTGTATCATCAGCTTTGGTGGTGCTCAGCTTGCTTTTTCAGATTATATTTTTTGTGACTTGAACAAGTTAAAACTTTTCTGTTATGCTGCTATAACACTATTAAAAGGATATAACATTATAGCCCTATATATGACGGTCCCATACCGATATTATAGATTTATATATCACAGCCACATACTGATATTATAGATCTTTATATAATAGCCATAGTGTAGCACAGAGCTCAGCACACTGGCACAGAGCTATACTCTGACCTGAACTCCCAGTGACTTTTGCTGATTATTCGTCATGGGCGGCTTATCAGATCAGATATCACACCTATATCTAACCATTTGATGATGGTATTTGGATATTCTTAGAGCCCTGATTAGGGCTGTAGATATATCACTGATTACTGCATGGTGTGGGCTAACAACCACAAACAATTAGTCTTGTTTGCAGCAACATTTCTGACCTTAATTGACCGTGTCCAGTTGAAAAAATTGTTGGTCAGCGCTGGTGTAACAAACCACAGTCATTTCAAGTATATCACTGGGTCATGCTGTCACTAAAAGTGGATCTGCTGCAGCACAGGTGCCATCTTCATGTTATCACTGTAAAATTGTAGTTTTTTCGTCCAAATTATGACTGTTGCGCATGAGTTGTTGTCGAGCGCGAAGATTGGGCTCTCTTGGGCTCTCACTTTGTGCAAGAACAATGCAGGGAGAAAGGCTCTGGCTTTGTGGATTGAGTAGATTGGCTTACCATGGAGCACCAAGAGCTTGTTTTGTTTTGGGGTAGGATTAGGATGTAAAGAGCACATATTTACACTGGGAGCTCACCTTGACCCGGATTCGAACCCGGGCTCTCCTGATTGAGAGTCCAGCGCTCTACCAGAGAGCTAACCCACCATCAGGTAAAAAAGATTTTTTGGGATGCACAGATTCACACTGCGTATTGGGCGAGGCATAACATTGGTTGGACTGAGGATGTGTTATGTAAATCTGTAGACTTTTAGCTAGCCATTGTGTCTCGCGGGTTTCTTCTGAATACCTAATTGATGGTATAAAGTCTACATCATCGCATGACAGAGACGGTCTTTTATGAAGCATTCTCTGGGACAGGCTTAGTAGCGTTATTATACTAATCTCTTGCATTGTATTGGCCCATACACTGATAGCCTGTGGTGTGTATGAAAAGTTTTTATTCCGCGTGAGACTATAGAGCTGAATAGCTAATCAGTTGCAAGCCGCACTGTGTCCTGACAAGCTCGTGGCTTACACCGATAACATTAGTAATTGTTTTCGAGCGCTTCAGTGTATAGGTTGTGCGGTCAGTCATTGTAACTGTGAGTGGGTAGGGTGCAGCGTACGATTTGTACATCGGACTTAACAACAGAACTACTGAGTGAGTGAGAACAGGGAGCAACTACACTAACATCCCGTCCCGAAACTGGAATTTATTGATACTGAAATCTCTCCATTGAAGCGTAATTGTATGAATAGAATGGAATAAAATCATCCACTAGGATTCAACAAGGAAGCATCGGACAACCAACAAGGAAGACTAGAGAGTTCGGAACGTGATATCTCACGCAACTTTAAAGGGATATGGTCGGATTATGTAGATAGTAGCTACAGTTGTCATCATGGAGCTCAGGTAGGTAAACCCGCTCCTAACAGGGGAACGTCTCCTATAATGTACACAGCGATATTACTCCTGGTCGACAGAGACCTGAACTGGTTTAAGACAGAAACTTATGTAGAGTGGCTAAGTCCATTTGGTCGGGTGAAGAATAGTGAGTGAAACTCGGTAGTGTTATCACTATGATTTGCCAAACCCGCATTGGGGTGGGATTGCCAAGCTTGGTTCACTCGTTCGGGCGTAGTCTGGCTGAGAAGCGACATCCAACATGAGTAATAATCTCCCTAGTGCCGAGAACTATTGACTCACAAGGAGAAACCCTGGCATTGGTACTAGCTGCCTGGTCTCACTCATGTTTCCTTGGGTCATTGCACCTGTATAACCATAGGTGTCACTAAACGGTTTCCACTGTTAGTTTGTGAATCATAGCTTTGGCTATTAGGTAAAAAGGGGCTCTAATCGCTTTTGGACATTTCGCTGTATCAGAGCCCTCTGGAGGCCACTGTCCAGTAAAATTTTCAGGTCACCCACAGATGATTTTATTTCATACCCTGATTTATGCTGCCCAGACTGTGAATCAGGAGCATATAGAGCTATCCTCTATGACTGGCAGTGTCATAGCTTAATCTGTTTGATGACCCGGTACTCTACAGTCACCTGAAGGTGATATGCAGTATTAGATTAGTAGGTCTTGTTTTGAGTAGGACAGTGACATGGTAATATAGGTAATGCCATACATATGTTGATTTGTTCAATTCATGCCGAAAGTAGCAATGTTATAACAAGTTGTTTTGTTGGTAAAAAGTTGTTCGCGTTTATTTCTCTTTGGCATGGTAATGATCACTCAGCGTCCTGTGCAGTCTAGTTTGTGATGGTCTTATTCTCAAGCCGACCTGATATTAGGAGTCTTTGGTAACCAGCAATCAGTCAAGTATGTAATAATGTGGTGAGCGGTCTGAGAGTCATTGGTAATCTCAAGGATTCTAGCCGATTCTTTTTTATCACGTTCGCGTTTGACCTGGTGCCATCACCACTTTAACCGCGGTATCTTTACTCACGTCTTTGCTTTCCGATCTCACCGATCGGGCCTGCACAGTGTTGTTTTGCAGCTTCTTTTTCTAGTGTTTATCATCCATCGCACATATAGGCCTTAAGAAGTTTACAGCCTTCTTATCTAAGGTTTGAAGCTCCTCTTAGATTAGTTGGTGGCACTGTAAAGTACGGTCAGCCGTTTCCATCTCTAGATGACTTCTTCTATGGGGGTTGTTGCAGCTGTCAGAAAAAAAACATGAACAATAGTCGTTATGTATATAGTGAAAGCGGTCATCATAACAAACAGCGGTTCACTTTCTCCGAAATATCACAGACCTTTTACTGCTGAGAGAGTTTTGTGAGTCATTGACTTTGTCATAATGATGATGGGAAGTCCCTGTTGGTTTGACTAGTAGTTGGAGGTAAATGCTACCCAGCAGGCAGGTGTGAGACAGACAGTGAATCATTGGTTATTTAGGCCTGTGATTATTAGATACAGAGGCCCAGTGATAATCACTCCATCATGGGGCAATGACAAAAGGCGAGCACCCAAATTATATAAAATGTTTCTATGGGCTGGAGTGCTATAGCATTAATTAACTTTTTTACTTTACACAGGCACTTGGCCATTTTATTTAACGGGTCTCCTATAAGCCTGGAGTTTGTTGGAGCAACTATAGTAAATAATGTGAAGAACCCTTACAACTGTGGCCCACAGTGACCATGATCTGCACTAAGATCATAATGGTTGCCAGCGCAGTGCTCTGTCACTGAACTATCTGCTATCACTATAGTCAAAAGCTTCTTTTTTTGCTACTTGCTGCTCCAAAAAGAATAGGAATATGGAAGAAGAGTTGACACGGGGTAGTTTGTCTTACTTTACATGAGTGACAAACATTTGTAACAAACTCATTGCTTCCTGGTTGCTGATGAACAGACTCTGTTATTTCTCATTGACCCGCATACAACACCCAAAGAGGCCATCATCTTCTTTCATCTCATTCCTCGTCAGTCACGTGCCTAGCTATGTTTGATCTCATTCCTCATCAGTCACGTGCCTAGCTATGTTTGATCTGGGTTATCTCGAGATAAGACACTAACATAAAGAAACAAGCTATTCAATGTTTAGTGAGTGTAAATTTGTAGAACCATAAAAATTCTAAACACAATCCGTCAATACTAGAGGTCAGTTAAGGCTAAACCAAGAAGCCTAATCTAATGAAATATTTCTCTACTAGCGTATTTATTCTCAAATCAGGGGTTTAATTAGTTAAATGTAGTACTAATTATAGTAGACAACCCAGTGAAGCCTGCTGTTTTATTGGCCAGTTTAATTCACATGAATATCTGAGTGTTAAATGATTTTTATTAACTCGATCAAGGCAAGATAGTTCGATGACCTCGCTTTAGTTACCGAAATTCAGAAGATTCCATCGTAAGTAGTAAAAGACTACTGTAGATACTTATACTAAGAATGTGTCATTCGTAATTAAAGGCTCAAAGATGACACCACTTGACACCATGCAAATCGGGCGAAACGTTAAACCCACAGAAATCCTACTCGCGAGTCAGTTCTCAATCAGACCCAGTGTGAAGAATATTTTTGTTGGCTATCAGTTTTGAGTTCACTACAGATTGTGGTTTTTTGGTGACATAGTTTTCATACATATCATACAGGTTAGCAATGAAAGACCACTGTCCCCAGTGAATCTGTTGCATAGGCCACCATCTGCTGGCCCACAAGCCACAAGAGAAGAGTTAAATTTGTATAAAAAAATAGACATCATGTAATAGTTGTAAGCTGTAAACATGTATACATTGATCCGGAGACCAATAGAAGAGTCTAGTAATCTAGAAAACACTGTCAGGTGTAAACGTGGCCTTAGGATCTATCATAGTTGCATAGCCACAAGCTGTCCACAGCAGAATTTGAGTCAACAGTTTATTATAAATTCACCAATGGCTGATGGTTGACTTAATCATTAGCATTTCCTAATACCTGTCTTCACAATCCCTGATGAGTTGCTCACACAACAATAGAATAAGGTAGCGTGAATGGGAAATAGCTGATGTCCAGTTGGCTAATTCAAGCAGGCTAACCTAACACCAATTTAACACTTGTTTTTGTAAGTATAGGAAATCAATGGCCGCAGCTCTTTTTTGTCAATAGATTGACTGGAGCTAGTTAGATCACTTATCCCGATAACTGACCCGCTTATTCAGACTGAGCTCAAGTTTCTATAACTATTCTCACATTCTCACAGGTTTTTAATAGGTCGATTCAACCTCCCAATGGAAACAAGTGATCCGATGTAATTCGATTGCGACAGGTTCTCTTATCTAGTGAACCCTGTACCGTGACTACAGTGAACCCTGTACCGTGACTACAGTGAACCCTGTACCGTGACTACAGTGAACCCTGTACCGTGACTTCAGTGAACCCTGTACCGTGACTACAGTGAACCCTGTACCATGACTACAGTGAACCCTGTACCGTGACTTCAGTGAACCCTGTACCGTGACTACAGTGAACCCTGTACCGTGACTACAGTGAACCCTGTACCGTGACTACAGTGCGCTCAATTCTCGCATACGTTATCCCTTGAATGGAAAGTTTGTTAAATCGATTGCCATTTGGGGGAATCCTAGATTTGATAGTTTTGATTTGATAATTGATATAACCCAAGAGGCATAGTTTTAATGACCCACAAACCTTTCAGTTGCTGGTGCAAGTTTGCTCTCTAGCAGGCGCTTCCTCACGCGGTTTATTGCCTAAGGGACCGACCTTTACCTTTCAAGTTTTTTCCATTAACTTTTGGAGTCGGTCATCAGTCAGGAGAACAAATGTATCTCACTGTCTGTCCTCCCTGTAGCCCGGGTTCAATTCCCGGCAGTGGCCGAGTATTTCGAAGGATTTTTCCCTGGCTGATTACACTTTGCCAACCCGTCCTGAGCCAGCATAACAGAAAATGGCTCAATGGAAATTGAGGAGGAAAGCCGAAGTCCAACCATGGACGGATAATGGCTGTGGTAAAAAAATCAACTTTTAGGCTAGGATAATTTTATTTTACATGGATAACTTAATAAGACCAGGGGGTCTTTTTTACATCAAGGCCCATGAAGTTTTTATGGCCGAAAGAGGAGGGGAGTAAGGGGATGGTAACGAAATGAATGAATAACCTTCCACTGCATGCAAGCCTCTGGCAGATTATTCACAACTAAAATAAAATGACTCAATTTCCAATCCCAAAGTTTGGACTAAAGTAACGCGTTACTTGCCACGACCGGTTTTTCATCTTAACTGTAAACATTCACTGCAACTGCATGGACACAAAGAAGGCTTTCAGTGTGGATATACGAGTTTTTAGTTTACGTGACTAGTAACAATTCGCATTTGTTCATATACTGTAATGCATACAAACAATTAAGCATTTCTCTTTTCTCGATCCATCTCTGCGGGTCTGGTGTATACCAAATAACAAGAGAGCATTTCCAGCTCTTTGATAATAAATTTCCAGGGTGGGTATCTACATAATATGCACGCGCTGCTGGTATTGAACTAAACCAAATTGACTCAACCATGGCAACTGCAGGGTGGAGGCACTCACGGTGTGAATCTGCGTAGAGCACTGACAGTGTATAGCCTCCCTGAATGGTAAATCTCTTGCGGGATCAAAGCTACTTAAATTTGTTAGCGGGGCCAGGGCGGGCATCTTGCTTCGGGGTAGAAGCTCATCACACAATGTCAATGGACCCAATTATAGTTTAGAATGCTAGGCATGGCTCATCTACTATTCAACGCTATTACGTTCACCGACTCCAGACAAAATGATACAAATCCAATTTGTCACCCTTGGCATTATCAGCATTCCAGGCTAGTTTGTGTATTAGGTATTGCTGTCCAGTCAGGGCTGAGGTTCCGAAACCTTATACCTAATGTCATAAATCACATTGGAGTAAGAGATCATCATGCAGTAATTAGTAGTTTCCACTGGTCTTCCAAACACCTGTATTCTTATGTTTGTTTATCAATGAGTAGAAATGAAATCCAACCGGGCACCAGAGGTCGGTGACAAGTAGATCAGTGGCTGTCGTATGTACATGTCGTGTGATTTCGCTACAACATGGGTTTGAGTTTTTTGCTTTCTCTAACACGAAACGCCTATCTAGACTGATCCCACACCGCCATGAATCAGTTTAAGATACAGGTTGATCTACGAGGCTGCTGGCTTTGATTTGATTAGGGAAATTTGATGCATAGCGCTATACACATTCTGCAAAGCTGGGTCAATTTTCTGCATAGTTTCACATCAGCATATGGGGTTGCATGCTACAGTAAAACAAAGACGCACAATTCATAGGCACGCATTATCCTAATCACATGCCTTTCTTGGTGATCAGCTTAGATTAGTATTAGATTAGCATTTAAATGAATGACACAATGGACAGTTGCCAGTAGCGCAGTCATTTCTTTTTACAGATATTTGTGTCTTCTGAGTTTTGTTTCCATCTGCTCTGCACAGGAAGCTGGAAATGTCACCACAGTCAACTCCACTGTATCCTCTACTCAAGGGAGTACAACTCCGACCAATAACCAAACATCCACAAGCGAACCTAACACTAGTCCTGTGAGAAATCTGACCTCCTCTACAGCATCCCCTGCTCAGTCTACTAAAATTGGAACCGTTCCAAATACAGATGGGACAGAGCAGACAAATACAACAACTACCCGGGACGCGAATACAACAGCCTCAATAACAACCACAAGCGAACCTATCAGTAGTCCTGGGGTAAGTCTGACCTTCTCTACAACATCTGCCGCTCAGTCTACTACAAATGGAACCGTTCCAAATACAGATGGGACAGAGCAGACAAATACAACAACTACCCGGAACGCAAATACAACAGCCTCAATAACAACCACAAGCGAACCTACCAGTAGTCCTATGGGGAATCTGACCTCCTCCACAGCATCCTCTGCTCAGTCTACTACAAATGTAACAGAGCAGACAAATACAACAACTACCCGGAACGCAAATACAACAGCCTCAATAACAACCACAAGCGAATCTACAACTAGTTCTGTGGGAAATCTGACCTCCTCTACAACAACCGCTTCCATCTCTACAACATCTGCTTCTACCTCTACAGCAAGCTCACTCTCAATAAGTCCATCGAGAGCAGGTTCAACATCCACCCCAACCATTCCTATTTCTGTCAGCCCCATAAGAACAACATCCACAACTCAAAAAACTACCACGTACCCTACAACGGCGGAACGAACTACAGAACTGGCTACATCATCCGTAAGAACCACATCTAGTACAGCAGTATCGACGGAGCCAGTCACCACTCCTCACACCACCAACCAGACTGGTAAACATGTTTATTCTACGTTCCCTGACACGCTGAACATTAAACCTACAATTATTTCCCTTCTAGAACACCTCTACAGGTATAAGGATAGCATAGGCTAATTTTTTGTGACTTTCAAACATAGGACTTTGAACTCCAAAGGGCAAGCCCAACTTTTAATTGTACACAATTCGAAGTAGGCCAAACTGTCTCCTGCACTTGAGCCAGCTGCGTGGGAAACTGTGTTCCCGGACGTACTGTATAACAGCAACATACTCGGGGGGGGGGAACCAGGAAAGGCATGGCAGTACCACGTGACACACAGCCATTTTCTAGCTTTACTTTCTGTTTCGAGTCATTGAGTGATAATAATGTTCTTCACCCTTTGACACATCGCGTGGCTGCATGTACTAACATTCCAATGTCTTTGTGTAGTAGGTGGAATGATAACATGCGGCCCGACCTGTATGATGTTCTGTGAACACGGCCGAGTGCTGGATGAACATGGCTGTATGACTTGCGAGTGCAGTAAGTTTCCTTCTCTAAATAATTCTCCCACATAGTAATTGTCTAGAACAACCCTGTAGTACCCATGTTCATTTTCTGCTCCACTGTCTATAAAAAAAATCCTCAATTATTGTTGACATGTGTAAAGTTCCGCTGTCAGTGATAATTCTCTCAAGTGCATTCGTAAGCTGGCTCAGTCTGAGTTAACATATATATTAAAAGCACTACCAGCACCCTTTCTGCCCATCCATAAACATGCTATAGTACGGTGTATGGCTCAACCCCTCAACTGACTTATGCATTCGTAGACTTTTTTTATACTCTTGAACTTGGCAATCCTATCTAACATACCTTCTAAGCCTGAGGCTTGTTGATGTGCTAAGAGTTAGGAATTGTGTGATGAGCTCATTCTCACAGTGGGTGCTCAGCATGACTAGGACTTAAACCCAAAACTTTCGATCTGGAGCAAAGCTCTCTTGTCATTGAGCTATCTCACTATCCCATAGTGCTCTAGTCTCTGAGCTGTCCCGTAGTGCTCTAGTCACTGAACTGGCCCTTAGTACTCTATATAGTCACTGACATATCCCATAGTGCTCTAGTCACTGAACTGGCCCATAGTACTCTATATAGTCACTGACATATCCCATAGTGCTCTAGTCACTGAACTGGCCCATAGTACTCTATATAGTCACTGACATATCCCATAGTGCTCTAGTCACTGAACTATCTCACTATCCCATATATTGCCCTAGCCACCGAGCGGTCTCACTATCCCATTAGTTGACCAGTTCCTATGGCAACCCCATTGGCCTTCTCCTGTGCTTCCTGTGATATTGTAATGCTGACTCAGTGTTTCCCACGATTCGATTCTCCCGTTTGGGCAGTGTTGAGCATATCATGGTTTACAGGTAGTATTCCATATTCCATATTCTGTGATTACAGATTCTGAACCGACTGACAAGCTTAACATCCAGGAGATAGTTAAAGGATATTGGTGGGCATTCCTCGCAGCCATCGTTGTTCTTATTCTCATCATAGTTGTTATCATCGTAGCAGTTTGCTGCACTAGAAAGAGGAAACGCAGGTACAGTAATGAGATGGACAATAGTCAAGCGATTGTTTAGTAACAACACAGAGATGCCATCGTATTATACTCATTAAGCCGTATTATACCGCAGCACATTACAAGTTGGAAGATGCCTCATAGACGTATCCCCCATAGACGTATCCCTCATAGACGTATCCCCCATAGACGTATCCCCCACAGACGTATCCCTCATAGATGTATCCCCATAGACGCATAAAGCTGTCCGTCCCACTGTAAACACTGAATAAACACTGTAAATTCTGTGAACTTTGTAAGCACTGGGAACACCGAATGAACACTGAATGAACACTGAATGAACACTGAATGAACACTGAATGAACACTGAATAAACACTGAATGAACACTGAATGAACATTGCACATATTTGGCTTTCAGAGAGGAAAGAGAAAGACGTAAAGGGATGAGACTCTACCAGGGAGAAAACTCACTGCTTAAAGCGAACTCTGCTTTTCACCTAGCTCTCCAGCAAAATGATATCAATGATAAGGTCCTAACTGTTGATAACCGGGAGACAGTATTCGATTTTGAGGGTTTCAACATGGGGCATATGGATACATTCACCAGAGATAAGGTAGGTTTTATTCAGGGCATTATAGAAACCCTGGGTTTTGTATGAGAATTGTTCTGGTTTTGTATATGCACCGCCGGATGTACTGAAAGTGGAAACATCAGAGTATACTACAGATAGTGAGAGAGCTCAATGGCTAAAGCGCTTGGTTCGGGATCGGATATTCCGGGTTTGGGTTCTAACAACGTAATTTATAGCTTCTACTACTTCTAAAAGGCTATGGCTTAGGAGGTCCGTTAAATCAGTGACAAAAACACTGGTTAAAGAGGATGGCGAAGTACCTGAGTAAAGAAGCAACTAAATAAATAAATGGAATATGTCATGCAAATCGCCAACGATGGTCAGTAGTCTGGGTGGGTGGATGGGACAGGAGGTCTTCAGGCACCCAACACCTGAACAACTGAAT
>Ga0224501_10003668_pt1 | contig 12119 bp, 13 predicted proteins | sample SF_Oct11_sed_USG_4_FD_169105 | JGI IMG/M metagenome (GOLD analysis project Ga0224501, IMG submission 169105) | Sediment microbial communities from San Francisco Bay, California, United States - SF_Oct11_sed_USGS_8_1 | ecosystem: Environmental > Aquatic > Marine > Sediment | place: USA... | reverse complement strand
CACCTCCAGATACAGCCTCTGCTCCACCTCACCCAGCGCATAATGTCCGCCCTGTAGCGCATTGTGAAAGGCCTTCGTCACGGTAAAGAATTCCGGTTGGCTATGGATCAAGCGCCAGTCGGCTGAAATGCCCAGCGCCTGCAGCATCGGCAGATACCGGGAAAGGAGTTCGGCGACGCCGCCGCCGAAGGCCGTCGAGTTGAGGTGGCAAATCCGAACATCCTTCAGCTCATGCGCGAGCTGCAACAACTCCTCGCTCAATTCATCGCTGATCAGCATGCGGTAGCGCTGAACATTGGCCAGCATGGCCCCACATCGGCGACTCACGGAGATCTTCGGAAGCATTGCTGCTCCTTTCGTCAAACGGATAGACCAGCCGCCGAGGCCTGTTCATGTTCTCTGATGACGGCTGCCGAGTCCTCAGGCCGCATGGTCGGAATGTAAATGCCGGATCCCAGCTCGAATCCGGCGATAGTCGCCAGCCGCGGAAGAATCTGCAGGTGCCAGAGATAGTAGTCCTTGTTCTCGTCTTCGATCGGTGCGCTGTGGATGATGTAGTTGAAATCCGGATCGCCCAGCCGGTCATACAAGGCCCGCAACGTTCGACGCAACACCGGCGCCAATTCACGGAGATCCTCCTCGCTTACCTGTCCGAACGACGGTTGATGCCGCTTGGGCATAATCCACGTCTCGAACGCCACCCGGGAGGCGAAGGGATGGAAGACCAAAAACCGATCTGTTTCCAGGACGACCCGGCTCTTCGCCTTTCGTTCTTCGTCTGCGATATCGCAATACAAGCATCGGCCGGTGTCGTCATAGTGAGCGACGGCGACTTCGTATTTCCGGCGCAACAGCATCGGCGGGACAGGCGTTGCGACCAGTTGCGAATGCGGATGCGCGAGCGACGTCCCGGCCGCTTCGCCATGGTTCTTGAAGATGATGATGTATTTGAAACGCAGGTCTTCTTTCAACCCCCGAAATCGCGCTTGATAGGCGAGCAGAACATCGGCCACTTCGCGGTCCGTCATCAGGGGCAAACTTCGGTCGTGAACGGGCGTCTCAATGATCACCTCGTGCGTCCCTACTCCGTCCATTTCACGGAACAGCGGTCCTGTTTCTCGGCGTTCCAGCAGACCCGTTGCCCCAAGCGCCGGATATTTGTTCGAGGTCACCCTCACAGCCCATCCGATTCCACTCTCGCCCGGTATTCTGAAGACCTCGCCGGGCGTCGCCGCCTCATGACCGGGACAAAAGGGACAGGGACCGGTCTCCGTTGGTTGCGGGCGAGCACGAGCATGCCGGTTATATTCGTGCGGGCGTCGTTTCCGTTCCGCCGCAATGATGACCCATTCCTTTGTCGTCGGATCTTGCCGAATAATGGACATGGTCTTCTCACCGGCTCGACGGCGTCTTCCGCCCCAGAAGATCCGTCTCTTTCGGCAAGTATTGCCCCGGATCCTTATCGAACGCCTCACGGCAGCCTGGAGAGCAGAAGTAGAACGTCTTCCCTTGATAGCTGCTGTGCGCTGCTGCCGTTTGCTCATCCACATCCATCTGACAGACAGGATCTCTTTGCATGGTGGTCTCCTTTCATCAGCCGCGTGATTATCGTCGACGCGGCACGGTGAAGCTGCTCAACATCAACACTTCGATTTCTTCAGTAATCTCCTCTTGCCGGAGAGCATTGCGCTTCCGGAAGAGGTCCGCTTGATTTCGTTCGAGACGCTGCAAGGCCGATTCCAAATGCTCGAGGCGGGCCCGACTCTCCGCCATCAATGCGCTATAGAAAATGGCATGCAACAGCGAGAACAGATACAAATCGACCAGGTGAGAAAAGAAGACGGTAGGCGGAAGGGTGAGTAACGGAGGGAATGAACCTCGGCTCTGCGCACGCGGCGGAAATGGGAACGGTCGAATCGGCCGAATGACGACCGATTCGGTCAGGGCATCATGATAGACCACTGTCACCAGTATTCTCCCGCCAGGTGCCTGTTGCGCAGCCATATTGCGTAATTGATCGATCGCAAGAATGAGAATAGACGGAACCTCTTCCGTCACGGTCGGACCTTCGACAACAGCTACGATCTCATGAGCCCGTTCGGCCTGTTCCAACAGCTTGTGCCCGACGATAATCAACAGCGGCTCTCTATCGTTTGTGGCTTGAAGATGACGATCCAGAGTGGACAGTAGGGAGTCGTTGAAATCGCCGCAGAAGCCCCGTTCTGCCCCGATAACGAGATAGAGCTCTTTCCCTGAGTACTCCTGAGCAAGGGTCGGATGAAACGCTAAGAAGTCTCGTCCAGCAGCTTCGATGTCGTTCACGACTCGATGCTGTGCCGCCAGCACCCGGCCCAATTTGTGGCTTTCCATCAGCGCCAAGTTTTTCATAGCGCCCATGATCCCTTCGATCTCGCCGAGGGTCCGCACATGTTCTTCAATGTCACGCCGTTTGCTCAAGAGGCCTCCCCTCAGGAACCCAGGCCGCGATACTTTGCTTCCATGTATCCTCACTGTCATCAAGCGTTAGCCCACTGGCCGACACTTTGGTCGCAAGACCGGTCATGACGGCGGGAAGCCTATCCTTGGAAAGCCGATCGAACAGACCGAGGTCATACGCGGTGAGCCATGCCAGATCAAATTCGATAGGGAGGGGCGACAGCCGGTCTTGCTTGAGCAACTCCCGCAGCACGCGGCCACGGGCGATCTTCGCCTCCATTGACGCCTCCAGCTTCGCTCCAAAGCGTGTAAAGACCTCGAGCTCTAAAAACTGAAGAAAATCCAATTTCATACGGCCTGCGGTTTTCTTGATCCGATGATGCTGGCCCTTCCCCCCAACCCTCGAGACGGACTTTGTCACGTCGATCGCGGGTAAGATTCCGGCCGCGAATAGCCGTCGATCGAGGTAGACTTGTCCGTCGGTGATTGAGATGAGATTCGTCGGGATGTAAGCTGCAATATCGCCTTCCTTCGTTTCGACAAGCGGCAGCGCCGTCATGCTGCCCCCGCCGCAATCCGGCCCCAAACACGTGCTTCGCTCAAGGAGCCGCGCATGGAGATAGAAGATGTCTCCCGGGTAGGCCTCACGCCCGGGCGGGCGGCGGAGCAGTAACGATAATTCCCGGTACGCCTGGGCGTGAGTCGTGAGATCGTCATAGACGATCAAGGTGTCTTTTCCCTGCGACATCCAGGATTCGGCCACAGCACAGCCGGCAAACGGGGCGAGAAATGTGAGCCCCGGCAAGGCTGTCGCTTCAGCCACGACTACGACGCTATAGTCCATCGCTCCATACTGGCGAAGCGTATCGATCGTGTTGACAACGGTCGTGCGCTTTTGCCCGACGAGCACGTACACACAGATGACACCTTTCCTCCGTTGGTTGATCACCGTGTCGATGGCCAAGGAACTCTTTCCGATCCCGTTGTCGCCGATGATCAGTTGGCGTTGTCCCTTGCCGATAGGAATCAGTGTGTCGATGACCTTGGTGCCGGAGTAGAGCGGCTTGTGCACGTGGTCTCGTGCCGCAATAGGAGGTGAGAGGACATCCAATGGCTGAGAAGCGTGACAGTCCGGTTGATCGAGGCCGTCGAGCGGGTTGCCTAAGGGATCGATGATGCGTCCCAGCAACGCATCTCCCGTCGGAATGGACAAGTGTCTGCCCGAGACATGTACGGCGGTTCCCGCGGTCAATGCTCCGGTCGCGTGGAGTAAGATGGCGCCGATTGAGTGCTTGGCCAAGACGACCACCAGGGCCTGGCTGCCGTCCTCCAGTTCGAGGACATCATCCATTGCGGCCGAGGGCAGTCCCTCGATCCAAGCGATTCCGTCGCCCACCGCGACAACGATCCCCTGTTCAGCGACCCGAAGCGCGAAGCGGTAATCACGCAGCCAGTCGGTGCGTCGAGCTAAGAAGAAATGTGGCGCCGACGACTCAATGGCCATCGATCTCACCCTCAGCGAAAAATTTTAATTCGTCCTGAAGATTTCCTCTGAGTACCCATCCGCCCACACTCACCCGTAAGCCGGCGAGGAGGTCGTGATCCTCAGCAAACGTCCACTCACATGCCCGACCGAGAATCCCTTCGGCTTTCTTCATCACCCGCTCTCGGGAAGCCGCATCGAGAGGAAATGCCGTTGTCACTCGGCCATGCGCCTTTCCGGGAATAGTTGACTTCATGGCGTCGATTTGTTGTTGCGGAAGCTTCAAGAAATCCTCCATCGCAGCCTCGATGAGCTTGACTTCAAGCTCGGGGCCGGCCACTCGCGATAACAGTGAGGTCGTAAACTGTGTTCCTTGCAACAGCGCCAGGGCCTCCGCCTGGCGAGCCAAATCCTTATTCCGTTGGCGTTCTCGCACCGACGCTTGCTGTCGTTCCTTCTCGAGGTCGGTCTGGAGTGTGGCCAACCGCTGTTGCCGTTCGGCGACGATCTCTTCCTGCAACCGTGCGCGAACCTTTTCCTTCTCTTTTTCCCACTCGGTCAACCGTTGTTCATACCGGTCCTGGAGGATTTTGGCCTCGCTCTGCAACTGATGCGCGTTCGCCAGCGTCTTGGCGATGGCGGCTTTGCGTTCCTCGATCACGGTCAAGACCGGTTGGTACAGGAACCGCTTCAACAGCCACACCAAGACGAGGACATTGATGATCTCCAGAAGAAACGTGGTCCAATTCCATTCCACTCTCGCCCTCCCAAAGACGCCGCCCTATGTTGAACCTCGGTTCGCTGCTTACGACTTGAAGAAATACTCCAACAATGGATTACGGAACAGGATAATGAGCACAATCACCAGGCAATAGATCGCCAGCGATTCGATCATCGCCAATCCGATAAACAGCGTCCGCATAATCGAACGTTCCGCCTCCGGCTGTCGCGCCAAAGCTTCCAAGGCCTGGCTGATCGCACGGCCCATGGCGATGGCCGGCACCATCGTGCCGATCGCAATGGCCAAACCCGCGACCACGGTCGAAGCCAGCACGAACCAACTGATGTCACGCATGATCGTCCCTCTTTTCCGATTGGCGCAATTGTTGCGATTGGATCGCGCCGGCAATGTAAATCAGCGCGAGCATCCCGAAGATATAGGCCTGAATCAACGCCTCGATCACATGCAGGACCAAAAGCGGTACCGGCACCAGAAACCCGGCCACCAGCAGGACCAAGAGCACAGCCATTTCGAGGCTCATGATGTTCCCGAAGAGTCTGATCGCCAAGGCGACGGTCCTCGTCGCTTCGCTCATGAGATGAAACGGCAGCATGATAGGACTTGGCGCAAGATAGTGTTTGAGATAGGCCCTTACCCCCTCGGAGCAAATGCCGAACCAATGGACGGAGAAAAACACGAGGACGGCTAAGGCTGCCGTGGTCGAGACGACTCCGGTCGGCGCATGAAGACCGGGAATAATGCCGACAAGGTTCGCGACGACGACGAAGATCCAGAGTGTTCCGATAAACGGTAAGACCTGCGCACTCATCTTCGGCAGGACCTCGCGCACGGCCTGATCCATGGCTCCGATCAGACCTTCCAGGATGACTTGCACGGGGCGTGGATCTTCCCTGAGATGCCTGGTCGTCACCCAGGACAGCCCCACCAGTATCAGCATAATGCCCCAGGTGGTCACCACCGGCGACGTAATCCCGATCGGACCGAAATCAAAGACAGTCTTCACTTCCATCGGTCACTCTCTAACAAACAGATAGACATTCACCGCCCCGATGACCACACCGAGCAGGATCAAACTCAGAGTCCAGCGGATCGAATAGCCGTCCGCAAAACCGTCCAACCACTGTCCGACATAGGCTCCGGCAACCACAGGGATCACCATGAGCAACCCCAGGGTCCCGACATAAATAGTTTGCCCCAACAGGGTTGGGCGATCCTGTTCAGCCCGTTTCATCCGGCGGGTTTGCAGTTCGATCCGCTCCTTGAGCTTCCGCTCGGCGTTTGTCTTCACGTAAACTCTCCGCTCCCCATTCGCCACAGTCGTTTAAACATTTCCTCTTCCAGCCGGTTCAGACTGTGCTTCATCGTCTTCAATCTGTCTTCTTCGGCCGCTAACTGTTCTTCCAACGCTCGGCTGATGCGGTCCGCATCGTCATCGTGCAGAAAACGACGCGTGCTGATGGTCGCCGTATTCTGGACGAAATAGAGCAGCCCTCCGGGCAGGGCGAGGTAGTGCCATGGCCCATCTATCGTTTGATATCGCGCGAGCCCCCACGACAATACCGTCATGAATCGTTGATGATCGGCCAGAAGGCCGAACGAACCGGAATCATCCCATCCGATGAAGTGCCCGACATCATCGAATCGTTCAACATGCGTCGCGTCCTGAACCACCAAGGTGAACGGCTTCATGCTCGGGCTCCCGTGATCGCGCCCTGCATATAGCATCGATCTTCCGGCAGGTCGTCATACAAGCCACGCAAGAAGGCTTCGCAATCGGTCAAGGTGTCGGCCAAAGGTACCGCGACTCCTGGAATTCCCGTCAGGCCAGCCGTCACATGGAAGGGCTGTGTCAAGTACCGTTGGAACTTCCTGGCTCGCAGCACGATACGTCGGTCCGATTCCGATAGTTCTTCGATCCCCAACATCGCAATAATGTCCTCCAGTTCTTTGTAACGGGCGAGGTGCTCCCGCACACCCTCCGCTACTGCATAGTGACGGTCTCCGAGAAAATGCCGATCCATCAGTTTGCTGGAGGATTGGAGGGGGTCGACCGCCGGATAGATGCCTTTGCTGGCCTGCGCGCGGGTGAGGATGACCAACGTATCGAGATGCGAGAGGATGCTTGTCACCGCCGGATCCGTCATATCGTCGGCCGGCACGTAGACCGCCTGCACGGAAGTGATCGCGCCGTTTCTGGTGGAGATGATCCGCTCTTGCAACTCGGCGACTTCAGTCATGAGTGTCGGCTGATAGCCCACGGTCGCGGGCATGCGACCCAGAAGGCCAGAGATTTCGCTGCCCGCCTGCACAAACCGAAAGACGTTATCCATCAGAAACAGCACTTCTTTCTGGAGACTGTCACGGAAATATTCGGCATAGGTGAGCGCCGAAAGCCCGACACGAAACCGCACACCGGGCGACTCGTCCATCTGTCCGAAGACCATCAGCGTATGCGGCATGACTCCGGCCGTCTGCATTTCGTGCCACAATTCATGGCCTTCGCGAATACGCTCACCGACCCCGGCAAATACTGAGACACCTTGGTGCAAGGACACGATCGCGTGCATGAATTCCGTCAGGAGGACGGTTTTGCCGACGCCGGCGCCACCGAACAGGCCGGTTTTCCCTCCTCGAATGAACGGGAAGAGTAAATCAAGCACCTTGATCCCCGTTTCCAAGATTCCGCTCGCGGCTTTCGTTTCATGCAGCGCGATGGGTTTGGTCAAGATGCTCCGAAACGTCTGCGCGTCGATCTGTGGACCGGCATCCAATGGTTCGCCAAACATGTTAACCAGGCGACCGAGACAGGCGGGAGATGCGGGAACGCGAACTGGGAATCCCATATCATAGACCGGCAGCCCTCGCCGCAAGCCGCTCGTACGGTGTAAGGTGATGGCGCGGACATGTTGTTCGTCCACATGTTGATGGACCTCAAAAATATACCGTTCGTGGTCGAGCGCCGCGTACACCGCCTGATGGAGCGGCGGGAGACACCGGCATGCGAGATCGACCACCGGCCCATGAACCTCTTCGATCACACCTATGGAAGTGTGCTGGTAGGAATCCGCTTCATGACAGAGCTCTTTCCTCATTACACATCAGCGTACGACAGGGAAATCCCGCTACAGCCCATCACTTCTGTTATGTCAGCGTTCTGGTCAAGGACGTGCGTGGTTACACGTTCCTCCAGGTTGATCCACGAATGATCTTCTTCGGCATTGCTTCCTTCGACATGTTTCCACGTATTTACTTCGAAGGAAACCCACTCTGATCAGATTTCCTCAGCGCCCTCGCCTCGTGCCTTTCGATTTCGCTTTCGCCTCCGGCCCCTGCCATGTGACCCGCACCATCATGTCGCGATGCGCCCACTTGTAATCAGCCGTCCCTTTATAGGCCCGCACCAGTGCGCGTCCGAGGCGTTGAGCCAATCGGTCATTGGTCGTCTGCACTTCCAAATCCTTTTTTCGTCTGGCGACCTTCATCACTCGGTCGAGGGGATTCACAGAGACGGCGCGCGCCTCCACATTGGCGATCAATCCCCTGATCTCCGCCTCGTGGTCCTTCAACCCAGACCATTTCATGGTCACAACACCTTCCGGATAATCGTCCCGGATCTTCTGACAGGCGGGGCAGAGAAGCTTCTGGGTGGTGGAAGCTTCTGCCAGCTTACGAGCTTTGTCGTTGTCGACGTACCACCGCTTGTTCGCATAAATGGCTCTGCATTTTCGGCACATCGCCGGTCCCTTTGGGGCCTTGAACATCGCATAGGGATCCTGTTTTGGATCCTGCTTTTCCTTGTACGACGTCGTATAGCGTTTGCCTTTTCGTGTACTCATGAGTCTTTCCCCTCCGTGCTATTTCACTTCCTTCACCATGTCGATCGCTCCGCAGGGGCATTCCTCGGCGCAGAGGCCGCAGCCCTTACAGTAGTCGTAATTGATGGCAAACCGGTTGCCCGCCCCCAGCTTGATCACCGCATTGTCCGGACAGACGGCGTAGCAGTTGTCGCACTCGAAGCAGTTGCCGCAGGAGAGACACCGACGCGCCTCCAGCAGAGCGGTGTCGGAATCCAACCCTCCGACCATTTCCTCGAAGCTCCTACGCCGCCTGGCGAGGGCCAGCACAGGCTGTTTGGACTGTTCCGCATCGGTGTAATACCATGTATTCAACCGATCGAATGCAGCGAGCGAGTGCGGCTGAGGTCTCACGTACCGAGTCCCCCGCAAATAGGCGTCGATGTGGCGCGCAGCCAGTTTCCCGTGGCCGGTCGCTATACTCACGGATTGTTCGCCAGGGACCATGTCTCCGCCGGCAAACAGACCTGGATGACTGGTCATCATCTGTTCGTCGACCTCGACCGTGCCGTCGTCCCGTAGACGAACTCCCGTCACATTCCGCAAGAACCCGGTATCCGCCTTCTGTCCCAATGCCAGAACCACCGTATCAGCCTCGATGGTCTCGAACCGTCCGGTGGGTTTCGGTGTACCGTGCTCGTCGATCTCCATCACTTCGAGCGTCAACTTTTGGCCAGTCCCCTTCGCAATGGTGCGAAGCCACTGGAACTGTACCCCCTCGTCGCGTGCTTCGGCGACCTCCTCTTTGAACGAAGGGGCATGGGCCTCGTCCCGCCGATAGATGATCACCGGTTCCACGCCCAACCGCTCGGCGGTGCGGGCCACGTCGATCGCCGTGTTGCCTCCGCCATACACCGCCACACGTCGCCCGAGCTTGATTGGCGAGGCGCTCTCCATGCTGCGCAGAAACGCCGCGGCGTCGAGCAATCGCTTGGCGTCGCATCCGGGAATGTCGACACGTCTGGCGAGATGGGCTCCGACTGCAAGGAACGTCGCGTGAAAGCCATCTTCCGTGATCGTGGCATCGAGATCCTCGACTTTCGTATTGAGCCGGATCGTGACGCCCATCGCTTCCATCCGCCCGACTTCCCCGTCGACGACCTCGCGCGGGAGGCGATAGGAAGGAATGCCGTACCGCATCATCCCGCCGACCTTGTCCGACGCTTCGTAGATCGTGACCGCATGGCCCATCCTCGTCAGATGATAGGCAGCTGACAGCCCGCTGGGTCCCGCCCCCACAATCAAGACCTTCTTTCCCATTGAAGGAGCGCAGGGCACCCGCCACCCTTCTCTGATCGCCAGGTCGCCAAGAAACCGCTCCACGGCGCGGATGCTCACCGCTTCGTCCAACTGGCCACGATTGCAGGCAATCTCGCAGGGGTGATAGCAGACTCGCCCATGAATGCCCGGCATCGGATTGTCTTCCATGAGCCGACGCCAAGCGGCTTCATAGTTCTTCTCTTCCGCAAGATAGAGCCAGGCCTGGATGTTCTCCCCGGCAGGGCAAGCATGGTTGCAGGGCGGCAGCCGGTCGACATAGACCGGCCTCATCGTACGCCAGTTTCCCGTATGGTTAGCCAAGCTGCTGTTCGGATCCAGCGTGATGGCAAAAGGTTTGTGATTCATAGGATTCTCGACTCGATCAATCCGTAGGTGGCGATATTCTCGTCGGCGATGGCTTGTACGGCAGCGATCGCCTCACGATCCCTTTGCGGTTTGAACAGATGTTGGAATCGCGTTTGTAGTTCGAGGTATCGTTCCACCGGAACCTTCTGCCGGATCTGCGTCCGATCGACCACCGCACCCGATCGCGCTTCGAACAAGGGGAACAAGCCGGATTCAACCGCCATTCTGGCGACCTTCATGGTGTGTGCTGGGTCGGACCCCCACCCGAGTGGACAGGGCACGTGGATGTGGATGTACCGCGCTCCGCTCATCCCCATGGCTGTGGTGACCTTTGCTTCAAGGTCATGGAGATCCGCCACCGAAGCCGTCGCGACATAGGGGATACCGTGTGCCATGGCGATACGAGGGACATTTTTTCCGGTGCCTACGAGGTTGCCAGGGGCTTTCCCCACCGCCTGCGTCGTATTCGTCCGCGCAAAGGGAGGCGTCGCCCCGGACCGTTGCACACCGGTGTTCATGTAGGCCTCGTTGTCGTAACAGAGGTAGAGGACATCGTCATTCCGTTCGAACATCCCAGACAGGCACCCGAACCCAATGTCGACCGTCGCGCCGTCGCCGCCCTGGGCAATGACTTTGACATCATCACGGCCCTTTGCCCGCAACGCCGCCGCGACCCCGCTCGCCACCGCCGGAGCATTGCCGAACAGCGAGTGCATCCACGGGATCTGCCAGGCACTTTCTGGGTAAGGGCTGGAAAAGACTTCGAGACAGCCCGTCGCATTGATCGCGATCAGTCGCTTGTGCGCAGCACGCATCGCGGCGTCGATCGCATAGCGCGCCCCCAAGGCTTCTCCACATCCCTGACAGGCACGATGGCCGGAGTTCAGGGAATTGGTGCGATCCAGTCGCGACTGCACGGTGCGGGCCTCATCATCGAGCAAACGATTTCCTGCCGTGTAGGTTCCGGTCTGATAAAACTTGATGCGTTGGGTCGTCATCGAAAGCTCCTTCAGACCACCTTTGTACCAATAGTATTCACGGCTCGAATCAGCTGCTCCGCGAGCGGTCCCGCTCGTCGCTGCTCGTGCCTGCGAGCAAGTTCTTCGTCGACCACCCTCATGTTCAAATCCAGGAAGTAGGGTTCGCTCAGACGCTCGGCCCGGGCATCGCGCACCATTTGTTTCAGCGACTCGGCAGGGATCGACCGTCCTCCCAATCCAGCAATGACCGTGTGCACGGGGATAGGCAACCCATTCAACGCCATCCGAACATCAGCGGATACGATGCCTCCGATTCCCACCGCAAGATCTTTTTCAACAACGATCACACGCGACATACCTTCTAATGCGGCGCGCAGCTGCATGGCGGGAAACGGTCGGTAGCACCCGATCTTCACGCACCCAACCGCGATCCCTTCATCGCGCAACTCATCAACAGTGTCTTTGATCGTCCCGATCACGGACCCGAGCGCGATGACGGCTGTGTCGGCATCGCTCATTCGATAGGCCCCGTAGAGACTTCCAGATCCTCGATGAAATTGCTGTTCGAATACGTCCGCGATTTCCGGCACCAGCGTCAACGCCCGAACATGTTGGCGATGAGCCAGGTACTTCACCTCGGTGAAGGCTTCGGGCCCCACCATCGCGCCGATGGAGATTGGCTCACTCGGATCCAGCACCTGAACCGGCGAAAAGGCAGGTAGAAAGGCATCGACAGCAGCCTGGTCAGGAAGATCGATCGGTTCATAGGCGTGGGTCAGGATGTACCCGTCCATGCACACCATCACCGGACAGCTCAGCTCCTCCGCCAATCGGAACGCTTGGATGTGGAGATCCGCTGCCTCCTGATTCGTTTCTGCGTACAACTGAATCCAGCCAGCATCGCGCAAGGCCATGCTGTCGGAATGGTCGTTCCAGATATTGATCGGTGCGCCAACCGCGCGGTTCGCGATCGTCATGACGATCGGCAGCCCCAGTCC